>Ga0210401_10000820_pt1 | contig 37517 bp, 23 predicted proteins | sample IncBWH32MmetaG_FD_150866 | JGI IMG/M metagenome (GOLD analysis project Ga0210401, IMG submission 150866) | Forest soil microbial communities from Barre Woods Harvard Forest LTER site, Petersham, Massachusetts, United States - Inc-BW-H-32-M | ecosystem: Environmental > Terrestrial > Soil >... | reverse complement strand
AAGTCCGACTGCGTAGCGGCCCGGCCGCCCTCGTTGCTGACGTAGGCGGTCGTGCCGTTGCTGGCGATGACGATGCTGTGCGGCGCGTTGCCGACGCGGATCTGTGCAGTCTGGGCCGGCGGCGTCGCGGTCAAGTCGATCTTGGTGAGTGTATCGTTCTGGTTCAGCAGGGCGTAGGCGCTCTTGCCATCCTGGGAGAGCGCAAGGCCGCCGGGATAAGAAGTGCTCGACGAATAGAACGAGCCGCAGGGATTAGCATAAGAGGCCGGAGGGCTGTTCGGAAAGCAGGTGATGAAGGAATTGTTCGGCGGCACGCTGACCTGGGCGACGTCTTCCAGCAAGCCGCTTGCAGTGACCTTGGCGACAGTGACATGGCTGCTGTCCTGGCTGAACACCAGGTACTTGCCATCCGCCGAATAGGCTATGCCGCTATAGCTCCCGCTCGAATCCTGTCCGAGCGTGACGTAGTTCTGCAGGACAGCGCCGGTGTTGGTGTCGAACACCTCGACGGCCTGCGACGCGCCCAAGGTGAGGACGGCGGCGGTGTGAGTGGCGACATTCGGGTTCAGCGCGATGGCCTTCGCGCGGACCCGGATCCCGAGGTCGACTTGGGTGCCGGCTGGGGTGATGACTTGGCCACTGCTGACGACCCACGAGCCGTTCGACTGCGGGCCGGTGACGTAGGTCGGGTACGGCACGGACTGAGCAATGGCGAGCGCCGGAAGGGTCAGGCCCGCCACCAGCGCTGCCTGTTGTGCGTGCTTGCGGAGCAGGCGCTTAAGCGTACGCAGGCGGTTCCGGGAAGTTTGTCGAAACAATTTTCGAGACATCTACCGTTCTCCTTGGATTTTTTTTTCATCACGCGACCGGGATCGGCCCTGCGACATCGGGCCGCAACTTGGATCGTCGCGTCACCGATACTACCAGCGACCTGCGACGGTCTTATGATGATCAGGTTAAACTTCCCTTACAGGGGCTAAACTTTTTCTAGCCGATTCTAACGGTGAGGTGGGCTGCTTCAGCCCAATCACGATCTGGCGGTACTTGCGTCCAGTTCCGACCCTTCGTCGACGAGCGCCCGCAGGGGCCCCAGCCAGGGTTCGTAGCGTCGCCAGCGCGCGACGGAGGTCCGATAAATCGGCTGCCGGGTCTGCCATTTGCTGGGGGTCTTCACAGCCCGCGGATTGCATTCGGGACGCAAGCACGCGTCTTGCCACGCCAAGCCGCAGGCCGCGATGATCCGCCGGATGACTGGCTCGGGCGCGCGGGTCAGGTCCTCGTAATCGACCTCGATGAAGCGATCCGCCGGCAGCACTCTCCGCCAATGGTCGATGAGCCGCTGGTAGCCGCGGAAATACGCGACCAGTTCGGCGCCTCCGGTCGGAAACGCCAGGGCCGGATGGAAATGAGTTTGATGGATCGAGAGCGCCGTGTCGACTGCAGCGCGGCGGCAATGAATGATGATTGCGCGCGGGAATGCCACGTGGATCAGCCCGGCCCAGAGGAAGTTGAACGGCATCTTGTCGGTCACTCGCGCCGCCCTCGGCGCGATCGCGCGCAGCACGTCGAGATAGTCTGCCGCCGCCTTGACGAGGAACGGCGTCTCGTTCCCGGCCGCACCGGAGCGGTGCCACGCCGCCCCGCGCCCGTTCCAGAAATTCAACTCGCCGCCGGCCCCGACTTCGGGATGCATGGAGACGATCTGCTCGACCAGGGTTGTGCCGGACCGCGGCATGCCGATGATCAGCACCGGCCTCGAATCGCTGCTTCCGAGTTCGGGCGCGCGTGCGATCAATTCGGGTGGGCAGCGGGCAATCAGGCGATCGATCTCGATGGAGAACGCGGCCGAGTCGAACGGCGTACAGCCCCGGCGCACGGCATCTGCGGCGTCGAAATGCTGCATAGCCAAGGCATAGTCGCCAAGGTCGTCCGCCGCCTTGCCGATCGCGAGGTGAAGCCGCAGGCGTTGCGCCGCTTCCAGTCCTGGCGTGGCCAGGGCGGCTTCCATCCGTTGAAGCAGACCGTCATCATCGCTCGTGACCCGGCGACACCGGACCAGATCATAGTAGCTTCCCGCCAGCAGTGGCGCGATCGCGATCGCGTGTTGGAAGTATTCGCGGGCCTCGTCGAAGCGGCCGAACTCAGAGAGCAGATTGCCCAGCAGATCGTGCGCCAGGGCATTCCCCGGATCGAGCGCGAGCGTGTGTCGCAGCACCTTTTCGGCTTCCTGATTGCGATCCTCGGTCAGCAGCGCCCGTGCCTTGCCAAGGCGGCCGAAGCTGCTGTTGCCTCCGGTCGCCGCCGCGCGGCGGAAACAGCCGATCGCCTCGTCACGATGGCCCAGTGTGTAGACCAAGGCGCCGGCGCGGAACCAGGCCTCGGTCAGGGATGGTAGCAGCTCAGTGGCGCGATGGTACGCAACGATAGCGCCGCTGATGTCGCCCAGTTTCTCCAAGGCGATTCCCAGGCGGAAATATGCATCGGTGTAGCGCGGATTGCTGGCGACGGCCCGCTGCAATGCCGCGATAGCATCCGGTACTCGGCCGACTTCGAGGCAGGCGAGGCCGAGATCGTGCTGGATGATTGGATTAGATGGCTGCAACAGCGCTGCATCGCGCAACGGCGCGATCGCATCGGCTGGTCGCCCCGCCCTGAGCAACTCAGTGGCCAAGGCAAGCAGGGGCGCCACCTCCTGCGGCGCGGCTGGGTTTGGAGACTGGGACATCGCGTGCACCTAGCGTGTAACCTGCAGCCTGGCCATCGGAATCGCCAGCGCAAATTGTCACCCTACCATGTTTCGGCCAAGCAGGATCTGCCAATCAGAAATTTTGCAATAGCCCATTCTGCACGCGATCGAACGGGCGGCCGTCAGCGGCCCTGGAGGCTGATATCCAATTGTGGCCGAGGCTTCATTGTCTTGTAGCAATCCTTTGATAGAAGCATAGGATGGCGCGCTGTGACATGATCCGCCTCTATTCCTTGTCGCTAATTGTGACTTTGAGCCTGAACGCGCAAATCGCACGCACTTCACTGAACGGAACCGTCACCGACGAGCAAGGCAACCGCATCCCCGCGGCCAGAATCCAAGCGACCAACGTTGCGACGGGTCTCAGGCACGAAACCCAGACCAACCCCCAGGGCACATACACGATGCCCGAACTGGAGTCGGGGACGTTCGCGGTCGAGATCGCCAAGCCTGGGTTCGCATCCGGTCGCTTCCGAAGCGTGAGATTGGAGGTCGGGCAGCCCCGGACCCTCGATGTTGTCCTAGGAGTCGCCGAGCGTAAGGAACAGATAAGCGTCACCGAGGCAGAGTTTCAATTGGATCGCGTCGACGCGACCGTCGGCGCTCCGATCGAGCAGAAGCAGGTCGACGAGCTGCCTATCAATGGAAGGAACTGGTCGACCCTGACGGCGCTCGTTCCAGGCGCCGTCGATACGGGTGCGGGCGACCAGCGAACAATCCGTTTCGCCGGTCACGGCCTCGACGATAATAACCTCACGCTCGACGGCGTAGATGCCACTGCGGTGTTCAATCAAATGCAGCGCGAGTACGTCCGCCTCACGATTCCCCTCGAATCGATCGACCAGTTCGACGTTAAAGACCAGACGTTTGGGGCCGATGTTGAGGGCGGAACGGCTGGAGCGCAGGTCGCTGTAGTCTCGCCCTCGGGGACAAATACGTTCCACGGCAATGCGTTTGACTACTTCCGCAACGACGCGATCGAGGCTCGAACTCCGTTTAGCGGTGCGTCCCCCAATCCATTCCTTCTTAATCAGTTTGGAGGCGCCGTGGGCGGGCCGATTTTGCATAACAAGCTGTTCTTCTACGCAGCATACGAAGGTTTGCGCCAACGGCTGGACGGAACTCAAATCGGATTGGTGCCGAGCCCAGGGTTCCTGGCGCAAGCGGCACGGACGTCGCCCGCCCTACTCCCGATTTTGCAAGCTTATCCGTCGGGCACGTCGCCGGAGTCCCAGCCGAACGTCTGGAACTACGTCGCCCTTGGACGGCAGATCGATAACGAAGACTCGGGGATGATTCGGCTCGATTGTCATCTTTCCGACAAGACCACCGCGTTAATTCGTTTCAACTCGGACGAAGCCGTGCAAACGATCCCGACCGGACAACTCATCTCGAAGACGCAGTACGATACGAAGTTCAACAACGGTGTCTTCGAGGTTCTACACGTCTTCCGGCCGACGTTGATCAACGAATTCAAGTTCGGCATCAACCAGGATTTCTATCACGCCGCGACCCTGTCGCCTGTGCCGTACACATTCAGCGTCTCCGGATTCAGCTCGCTCGCCGGCAGAACGACGTCGGACAATCCATCGAAGACGATCAGCATGCTCGACGACCTTTCGTGGGCGAAGGGAAGCCATACGTTCAAATTCGGATTCGAATTCAAGCGGCTCTTTCTCGATCAGGGAACCTCGAACAGCGGCACGCTTACCTACACGTCGAGCGCGAGCTTTTTAAGCAATCAGGCCAGCCAGGCATCGTACACGGCGATCCTTCCGCTGGTTCGGCAGCGCAAGAACGAATTCTGGGCGTACGCAGAGGATGAGTGGAAGGTCACTCCGAACCTGATGATCAACGCGGGCGTCCGCTATAACTTCTTCAACGCCCTGCACGCTCTGAACCACCAGGCCGTGCCGTTCGATTTCGCCACCTGCGGCGGATTCTGCCCTAGTACCTATTCTTACTTCCATCCTCGTTACAACGATATCGATCCGCGGATCGGCATCGCGTGGTCGCATCGGAACACCGTGATTCGGATCGGCGCGGGCATTTATCACACCGACGGTCAGGCGGACGATCAAAATCTGCCGATCTCAAACACTGTCAATCGCTACTCGTTCAATAACGTCTCGTTCCCCGGACTCTCTTATCCTCTCGACCCATTTCTTGCCTATGCACAAAACGGCGGCCTCGGGGTGGTCTCGCCGCGGGATCTCGATCGCAATCGAAAAGACGACTATGTATCGGCCTGGACGCTCTCTGTGCAGCAGGCTCTTCCGCTGAAGTTCATCGCGACCGTAAGCTATCTAGGGAACAAAGCCACGGACGTCCTGACGACAACGTACGTAAATCTAGCGCAGCCTCCTTCGAACATAGTGCCGTATCGGGCGTTCGGCGTCGTCTCGTGGCGGGGCGACGTCGGCAACAGCACATTCGAGGCGCTGCAAGTCAATGCGAGGCGTGCCTTTCAGAACGGATTTCTGCTGACCTCGAATTACATGTGGTCGCATTCGATCAACGACGGTAGCATCGGAGGCGGCGATTCGGATACACCGCAGAACTCTTTCTGTCGCTCCTGCGACAAGGCGAGCAGCGATTTCGACGTCCGTTCTCTGTTCAACCTCTCGACCGTTTATGCCCTTCCGTTCGGCGCCGGCAAGAAATATCTGAGCTCGCCGGGTATCGCGCGCGCCCTGCTCGGAAATTGGGAATTGAGCGCAATCGGGACCGCTCAAACCGGTTTGCCGGTGAACATCACCATCGACCGGTCGAATAGCTCGGTTCCAGGACTCTATGCCGTCAGCGGCTCCGAGCGGCCCGACTATGTGGCGGGAGCGTCATTGACACCCTTTGGCGGCTCGACACCAAATCACTGGATCAATTCCGCGGCCTTCGCGATTCCGGCCAATGGCGCCTTCGGAAATCTAGGCCGTAACGCATTCCGCGCGCCGGGGATCGCCCAACTGGATTTGGGCCTTTCCAAATTCGTCGCGATCACCGAACAAGCCAGCATCCGCCTGCGAGGCGACCTGTTCAATGCGACAAACCGGGCGCAATACGGCGCCCCGAACGCGGATGTCTCGGCCTCGAACTTTGGCATCATCACAACCACGGTGAGTCCCTACGCAACTGGGCGGGGCACGCCTCGCGAGTTGCAGCTGTCCCTCAGAATATCGTTCTGACCGCAGCTCACTGGTCCCGATTTGTTTCGACCTATGGCTCCCGGTTTGTCGGTTGGTGTTTACGAACCCGTGGCCTTGACTGACCACCACCGAAATCGGTATTCGAGTGCCCTGTTCCTAATTTTGGGCACTCAATGCATGGATGCGCGTTCGCCGGCCTCGCAGCTTCCGACCGCACTCAGCTCCAGTGAAGAAGGCCGCTTCGTTCCCGGGACCTTGCTTGGCGACCCGCTATCGCATCGTCAGCCTGCTCGGCGTGGGAGGCATGGGCGAGGTTTACCGCGCCATCAGTAACGCCGCTCCAAGATCGTATTTCCAAGACCGTTCGTGTACAAAAGCCCTTTGCGTGCTGGAACGGGCGGCCAAATGGGAGCAAAAATGTCCTGATTCCGGCCGCTTCGTTCAAGATCCTCTTTTTTCTTACTGGTAGCATCGTCTCATGATTTTCAGACAACGTGCAACGGTGAAGCGCTCTTTTACGATTCCCGAGCTACACGCGGGGCCCGCGAGGATCGGCAGGCACCGGCCTCCGTCGACGAAGGCGGGGCGAGCGGCCAGGCAGGAGGCGCGGTCGCAAGATTCAGCGATTTCCCCAGACCCAGAGGCGCCAGATCGAACTCGCATTCGAATTCTCTGCCTGGACAGCCATCCGCTGTTTCGCGAGGGAATCGCAAGGACCATTAGCGAGGAGCCGGACATGGTGCTCGTCTCGCAAGCATCGACCGTACAAGAGGCGATTCAGCAATACCGGGAGCACCGGCCCGACATCACGCTGATGGAGACTCAGCTGCCGGACTCGGGCGGGATCGAGGCCTTGATCGCGATCCGAGCCGCGTTTCCAGCGGCGCGCATCATGGTCCTCACGACCTACGACGGCGATGTTGACGTGCAACGGGCGCTGAAGGCCGGGGCCAGCGGATACCTGCTTAAAAGCACGCCTCCCAGCGAGTTACTGCAGGAAATCCGAAAAGTACATGCGGGCCAAAAGGTGGTCCAGGCGGAATTGGCAGCCAAACTCGCTGAGCATATCGGTGAGGACACGTTGTCGCCCCGCGAGGTGGAAGTCCTAGTCCTAGTCGCTGCGGGAAACCGGAACCGCGATATCGGAGAGCGGTTGTGCATTGCCGAGGAGACCGTCAAAACGCACCTGAGGCACATCCTCGAAAAGGTGGGAGCGAAGGATCGCACGGAAGCCATAGCGATCGCGGTGCGTCGCGGAATCATTAGGCTTTGAGGGGAGCGCTCGCGGGCGAGTCTGATCACTTCATGCGGACGAGTAGTCGCTAGCTCGGACTTTGGCCCGGTTTTAGCACAATAGATCCTCCCTGTCGGCTTGTTTTTTACGAACCCGAGGCCCGACTGACCACCACCGAAATCGGTATTTGAGTGCACTGTCTCTAATTTTGGGACACTCAATGCATGGATGTGCGTTCGCCGGCGTCGCTGCTTCCCACCGCACTGAGCACCAGTGCTGGCAGTGCGTCGTCCAGCTCCAGTGAAGAAGGTCGCTTCGTTTCCGGAACATTGCTGAATGGGCGAGGTTTATCGCGCCACTGACCTGACGCTCAGCCAGCAACTGGCGTTTAGTTCCTGCCAGCCGACGTTGCGCGCGATGCAAAATTTCTGGCGCGTTTTAAAAACGAGGTCCGCATCGCGCGACAGGTGTCGCATCCGAACGTTTGCAGCTCGGTCTTTCACGGGTTCGTGTTTGTTCTCGTGAACCGCCGGTAGTCGGCAAGGGTTGAACCATCGCCTTCGGCGTACAGGGAGGATCTATTCCGCGGTGCCCCACAAATCTCAGCAACGCGCGTTTACCGTCAAGTTGACCTGCCAGAAGGTAAACGTTGCGCGACATAATCGAACGCTATTTCGCGCGCGGCTCCTCCAGCGCGCACTATCAAGCAGCTGACACGAGGTTCACGGGCGCGTGACAAGCAGATTGGCTCCGATTGCGACGCTCGACCTTTCGTCTCATAAAGGGTTCTGCGAAACGGCCGTCGGAACCGATACCCACAGAGGGACTGTTCCGAGCGGGCTGGCTGAGTCTTATTTTTCGAGCGCGTCAGTCCGGTCAGGTCCCACGCCAACGAAATAGAGTACGGCTTCCTCGTCTTTGGTCGCGCCGAAGTGGGCCACGTTCGCAGGCTCGCTGAAAGTCGTGCCTTTGGTCCGCCGTTCCAGCTTAGTAGCGTCGAACTTGTCGCCGTGGCCGTGATAGAAAGTGCCCGAGAGCACAACGACATAACGGTCGTCTGAATGGGAATGCGCTTTAGCTGTGGTGTTCGGCGGCCATTTCACTACGAGGCCGTACAACTCGTGTTTTGAGGGATCGCCGAACAGAATCGCGCCTACTCTTGGTGTGCCGTCGCCGTTCTTGGCCCACTTTATTTCGTCGGGCGGGATGGAGAACCATCCCTTTGGAACTTCAGGAGCCGTCGCGCCAGATTTGTTCTGCGCGGTAGAGGTCATACTTGCGCAGGCGATGACGAGAACCCCGGTCATCAACTTGCCGGGCCTGGTGAGCGTCATGGCGACTCCTTCGATTTCTCAATAAACGGCACTCGGCCCGGAATGTCTGGCGGGTCGCTATGCAGTGAGTATATCCCCGGGATCGCTCCTTGCACAACTTTGAGTGGTCGTTCGAGACGCGTCTTGACATCCTCGGATATCATGCATCGAGTGGCGCGCGCCCTTGCCTCGCAATAGGTAGGTTTTCCAACGCTCGGCGAGCCAATGTAATCGGCCCTTTCAGACGCCATTCATCGGAGCCTCCGCCGATGTCGCGGGATCGGCGGAGGTCTACCTTACAACGGACCGGGCTCAGGCGGTGGGCACGAGCTGCGCTACGACGCCGTTGATCAAGACGTTGTGCAGATCTCGCCAGAACCCGTAATCAGGGCACCGGAGGTGTCGAGGTGTTGTTCGACGGCCGGACCTTTGCGGCTTCCATCCGGGACGCCGATGCCAAGATTGCCGCGGAAGTCTCAAGGATTGGAAGCCGCTACCAGTGCCTTCTGAATCGCTGACTGCGCCTGTTGCATTTCGGCGTCATCCTTATAAGGCTGACGTGGCCAGAAAAATCCTCGCAGGCCGTCCTTCTTACGGCGCGGGACAATGTGCACATGCAAGTGCGGGACACTCTGGCTCACGCGGTTGTTGATGGCGACAAAGGACCCTTCGGCATGCATGCCGGTTTCGACCGCGCGCGCCAGCAGTTGGACATTTGTGAAGAACGCACCGGCGAGCTCGGCCGGAAGATCTCCCAGGGTTTCATAGTGATGTTTAGGAATGAGCAAGGTGTGGCCAGGGAACAGCGGCCGATTGTCCAGAAACGCGAGCGAGAGCGAATCTTCGAAGACGATTGCGGCGGCCAGCGCGCGCGAGACGATCTGGCAGAACTTGCAGGCCGGTTCAGAATCCATCGTTTAAGGGATTAGCTCTGGATCGGGCCCTCGCCTTGACCAAGCACCGTCATGATCTGCTCTTTACGCAGCTCAGCAGCCTTCACCGCGGCGCCCATCGAGTAGGAATAAAACACGGCGCCTAGCATAAGACCGGCCAGCAACACTCCGAAGAATGCCCATTCTGAACTGAAGGCATAGCGGGCCAGATAGGCCAGGAACACGGGCATCAACGCCACAGGAAAGGTGAGCATTAGCGCCGCCTGGGTCTTTCCGCTCGCCGCCGACCGGAACGATTTGGCGGGGTTGACGGAGCGAGGGTTATAGAGCGAGCTGAGGTTACCGATCGCCAGCAGAAAGATGGTGATCACGCAGGTGACTGCCAGCGCTTCCATGACCTGGCGAGGCGTGACCGACATTCGGAGTAGAGTGCAGACGACAGTGATAGAGGCGATTTCCAAAAACACGATGAAAGCCGCAGCCAGGTTCTTACCCATCAGCACGGTGGACATCTTCAATGGCACGAGGAAGTAAATCTGCGCGGCGCTGCGATCGAATCCGAAGCAGTTCCAGAACAGCGCGTCAGTCAGTAACAACAGGGCGTACACGCTCACGAAGGTGAGATAGTTCTCGGCCACCAGCGAGTGTTGGGAACTGGCCTGACCGAAAGCAATAGGGGCCCATATCAGCAGGCCGAACGAAAAGCCCATCAGGAAGACCAGCCGGAAGCGGGGAGCGCGGCTGAGGAATCGCAGCTCCTTTTCGATGAGGGCGGCCAGCGGATCCGGCACCAGGGCGCCGGGCAGCCGGTAAAGCCACTCGATGCGGCTGGCTTTGCGCCCCAGGGACGAGGCTGCGAGCTCGGCGCCATCGACAGCCAGGCTACGCTCGAATTGCCAGCGGCCAAATAAGTAAGCGGCCGCCGTCCACATCAGCAAGGCCCCGATTTTTTCAAAGGATGCTTCCCCTTGAGCAAGGCGGGCCGTTACAGTCCAGGGCCAGAATGGAGAAGGCGGACTGGTGAAAAGACTTTTGATCCGGTTTTGGAAACCGGCGAACACGAGCAGTTGTGGCAGAGCCGCGAGCAGGACCACCAAAAGCGCGACGATTTCCCGTATCCTCTTGCGGGCCAGCAATCGAACCAAAAGATCGCGTACTCCGGCGGAGCAGAGGAGATTGAAGACCACAAAGACGAGCAGCGCCAACGGGCCCCAGAATGGAATCCTGGGGTTCAGCAAAAGACCGATGCCGGCCCCCGCCAGCAGTAGGAGCATCTCGACGCCGGTTGAGATCCTCAACAGTACTTCGAGAGCGAATAACTGTCCGGTCGGAATCGGATAGACCAGCAGCTTCTTGATATCGAGAGACGACCCCAGAGAGGCCATGAGAACCGGGATGAGCTGCCAATAGAGGAAACAGACCAGAAACGCGCCAGGTAAAACATTGTGGATGAAGTCCAGCTCGTCCGGGTTCGAGAGTAGGATGGCAGCCAGACCGGCGAGGAAAGCGAAGCCGCCGTACCAGATGACCGTGAGCAATGCGTTCACCGCGAGCGCCGCTTTGTTGGAGCGTGGAAAGTGGTTGCGGGTGGTGCGCCACTGCGCCCAAACAATGGCTCTGGCCTGATTTCCCATGGGCTAAAGCCAGTCCAGGCTCTCGGCCGGCCTCTCGGCGCCGACGACGCGGACGAACACATCTTCGAGAGTCTCCGATCCGCTGCGCAGCTCCGCCATGGCGCCGGACAGCACCAGCTTTCCGTCGTGGATAATCGAAACGCGATCGCACAGCCGCTCCACTACTTCGAGAACGTGGGAGGTAAGGAACACGGTGGCGCCGTGACGAACCTGCTCAAGCAAAATCTCCTTCATGAGCCGGGCCCCGACGGCATCGACGCCTTCAAAGGGCTCATCCATGAGAAACAACTCCGGCCGGTGAATCAAGGCCGCCGACATGGCGACTCGCTTACGCATGCCTTTCGAATAGTCGCCGATCAGCTTTCTGGGTTCACCGTCCAGTTGGAAAAGGGCGAGAAGCTCGCCGGCCCGCTCGCGAGCCCGGATCCGCTCCAGGCCATACATCCGGCCCACGAATTCGATGAACTCGAGACCGGTCAAGTGATCGAAGAGCAGCGACTCATCGGGGACGAGCCCGATCCGGCCTTTCACTTCCAAAGCCTGATCGGGCATCGGACGGCCTAACAATTCGATAGTTCCGGCAGTGGGCAGCGCCAAACCCATCAGCATACGAATGGTGGTCGTTTTACCGGCGCCATTGGGGCCGAGGAAGCCGAAAAAGCAGCCTCGGGGGACTTCTAAGTTGAGCCCGTCCACAGCGGCCTTGGACCCGTAAACCTTGCGCAGGTCGTGGGTGGCGATGGCGCAATTCGAATCCATTGGGATCAGTCCCATGGTACAAGAAAGCCCTTCTGAGCCGTGCCCGTCAGGAAGCGGTCCTTATTCTGCCGGGAAGGCGTTGCGGCTAGGATTTTCGCCGCATTCAAGCTTTTTGTTCAGCCGTCCGATAAGTCAAGTGTGACGGTGTCGGAAACTCCTTCGACGGTACGAGAGCGAGCTTTACGGGCGCTGGGCCAGCTACCGCCTTTTTCGCCCATCCTCAATCGGTTGATCGCGAGTTTGGCGCAGGAAGATGTGTCGTTCGCCAAGGTGGCGGACCTGATCGAGAAAGACACCGTACTGGCCGGCAATGTCCTGCGGCTGGTGAACTCGGCGCTTTACGGACTGCGGGGCACGGTGAACTCGATTCGGCACGCGGTTTCGCTGTTGGGGATCGTGAAGCTCCGCAATGCCACGCTGGGCATGTCGGTGGCGCGCATGTGGGCTCAAGTAAAGACGCCGGCCGGTTGGTCGATGGCGCGTTTCAACCACCACTCAGTGGGAGTCGCGCTGCTGGCGGACCTGGTGGCGCAGCGGCGGGCGGTGAGCTATGCCGAAGGCGCTTTCGCGGCCGGTCTGTTTCACGATCTCGGCTTGCTGTTGGTTGCCATGGGCCTGCCGGAGGAATATAAAGAAATCTCGCTGCTCTGTCAACAGGCAGACAAACAGCCGCTCGATTGCGAATTACAAGTCCTCGGCCTCACGCACGCAGAGTTGTCCTCTCTGGCGCTGGCGACCTGGAACCTGCCTCGTCCCATCCAGATGGCAGTCCGTTATCAGGATCAGCCCGAGCTTGATCCAAGCGAAGTAGAGACCACCGAAATCAGCCTGAGCGCTATCCTAAACGCGGCGAACGGCCATTTGAATAGCACTGGAACCTCGATCAATCTCTTCGATGGCCAGCCCGCTGATGGACAGGTTTCGCTCGAATCGCTCGGGCTCGGGGACCGGTTGCCCGCTGTGCTGGCGGAGTTCGAGGCTGAGTTTACCGCGATGAAGCGCTTCTTCTAACCGGCGTACAGGTAGAATTCCCCACCGCCCACGATCTCGGCCGGCCCCGTCAGATACACCGAATTCTCCCAACGCAAGTCGAGCGGCTCGCCCCCTGACGCCAGCACACGCACTGGACTGGCTGCCACCTTTCGAAGAATCGCAGCCACGGCGGCACCGGTCGACCCGGTGCCCGAACTCAGTGTCACGCCGGCGCCCCGCTCGTAGAACCGGGCTTCGATAGTGTGTTCGTCGATTGGCCGAACAAACGACACATTGGTTCGCTTGGGAAAATGCTCATGCCCCTCGATCTCAGCGCCCACTGCTGGCCAATCCGGTGGAAAGCGCTCCACGAATACCACGCACTGCGGATTACCCACGTCCAGAATCGTTACTTCTTGAAAGCCATGCCGAAGGGGGAGCGCGAAACGAACCTGATGCTGGTGAAAGACCGGCTGGCCCATATCCATCTCGAACAGGAAGCGACGGCCATTGCGTTCGATCAGCCGCAGATGTTTGGGCCCTGCACCAGTGGTGATCGTGACATCGCCCTTGGCCCGGCCTGCGTCGATCAGTAGCGCGGCGGCGCAACGGGTGCCATTGCCCGAGATTTCGGCCTCGCTACCATCCGCATTGAAGAGGCGAATGCTCGTATCTTTGACCAGCATCCATCCATCGGCGCCGATGCCGGTGTGCCGGTTGCAAATCGCCTGGGCGAGAGACGGCAGATGGGCGGTGGGAACCAGATCACTCCAGCTGAGCAGGAAGTCGTTTCCGGCGCCGTGCGCCTTGGTGAAGGGAATGGTCATCGCGGTCATGGCTTAATCCCGCTTGTAAATTTCGATCACGGGCGCGCTTTTGATTATGATGGTTTGTTCCAGATGATAGCGTGGGCCGGTCTTAAACGTCGCTCTTTGGACCGCCGTCGCCACGGCGTCGCCAGAAAACGCGACGGCCCATTCTTCATGCAGGAACAGGTTGGGACGTGTGGTCGCCGCCATCCAGGCCGGCTCATTTCCGTCGTGCAACGCGTCGCGTAGAGGGATTGCGGCTTCGCGGAGGATGCCCGTCAGATCGCCAAAGCTAGTGAAGATACCGGCGCCGCGCTGATATTGGCTGGCGAGAAGCTGCGCGGCTTCGTGGGTCCAGGCGCGCCGTCCCTCGGAATTGATTTGCGATTCCTTCCAGCAAATCCAATTATCCGGCTTCCGATCGATAAGCCACGGGGTTATTCCAATGCTAATCGCGGCTATCGCGAGCAGCGCACGCCAGCGCCGGCTGGCTAGCAGCGTCGTACACGCGCCCGCAACGGCGAGCAACGGGAGGGCGGACAAGCCATACCGGGTGTTGTAGTAGCTGTTGTACCAGAGTTGTGGAACATAGATCGCAGCGCCGCCCGCATACATACTCCAAAGATAGAAGACAGCCGGAAGCGCCGTCACGAGCACTGGCCAGAACACGCGCTTAAGAAATACGCCCACCAATCCCGCGGCCGCGACGATCAAGACGCCCCACCCGCTGCACATTTGTACGACCGTGCGGAAAAACAGCCAAGCCTTCCTCCAATCCTCTTTGCCCGGGTAAGGGCCAGACCTTTGATTAATGGCTTTGGCTGAGTAAGGACCGTTGTAAAATTCCAGCGGATTGCTATACAGCCACCAGTTGTGAGCGAGCCAATAAAGCGGCGCCAGTGACGCAATTAATCCGAAGATTAAGATCGCCCGCAGCCGGCGGCGTTTGGCCACGAACACGAAATATATCGTGACGAAGGGGACCAGGAACCAACCTTCGTAACGCGCTAGCGACGCTGGCAGGCTTGCGATGGCAGCGCCTGTTACAGCCCAAAGCGATTGCGTATCGCGGAACAGCACACTGAAGTAGAGAACGGCCATAAGTCCAGCCAGAAAGACCGGCTCGGTCATCGGCGTGGCTTGAAGATAGAGCAGATTCGGATTCAGGGCGAACAGTCCCAGAGCTGCGAAAGCCGCGGCTGAAGATCGGGTAGCCCGCCGAATGGCGGCGAACAGAAACGCCCCGGCTAATGCGAAGCAGACCGAGGAGGGAATAGCGCCGGCCAGACCAGTGCGCCATAAACTATCGTTGCCGATCAGGGCCAGGGTCAGCAGGTGTGGCAGCGGCAGCCAGGAGGTCCCGATCTGGTCGTAACCGGGAGTCCGGGAATCCAAGATCCGGCGGGCGATGTTCAGGTGCGCCTCGGCATCGCCGTAATACAGAGTCCAGCCGGAACGGTTTACCAGCATCGTGGCCGCCGTACTCAAAGCCCCCAGGCACAGAAGCACCAGACATAGTTCCAGACGCGCGTATTTCAAAACTCGGTAAACGCCCGGAATTCGTTGAAGCGGGCATCGATCTCGGCGCGCTCGAGGGTGCGGAATCGGTCTACGCCGAATTTTTCACAGCAGAAGCTGCCCATCACCGATCCGTAGATGACAGCACGGCTCAGTTCCTTGGCGTCGATGTGTCCTTTTTTCAGATCGTAGCCTTTCTCGGCGAGATAACCAATAAAGCCGCCGGCAAAGCAGTCACCCGCGCCGGTGGGGTCGAAGACTTCTTCAAGCAGATAACCGGGCACGATGAAATGCCGGTCGGGGCGGAAAAGAATGGCACCGTACTCGCCGCGCTTGATCACCAGCGTGTGAGGCCCCATCTCAAAGATCTTGGCGGCAGCGCGCTTGAGGTTGTATTCGCCAGAGAGCATGCGGGCCTCCGCGTCGTTGATCAGCAGAAAGTCCCATTGACGGATCGTATCCAGCAGCTCGCTGCGATAATCCTTGATCCAATAGTTCATGGTGTCGCCGCCGGCCAGGCGCAGGCCGTTCATCTGCTCGCGCACGCTGCGCTGCAGCGAAGGCTGGATGTTGCCGAGGATCAGGTAAGGCGACTGGCGGTAGCTGGCGGGGAGCTTGGGTTTAAAGTCGGCGAAGACGTTGAGGTCGGTGCGGAGGGTGGTGCGATCGTTCATGTCATCGGAGTAGACGCCGGCCCAGAAAAAGGTTTTGCCTGGGACGCGCTCCAGACCCTCCAAATCGATGGCATGCTCGGCTAGCAGCTTTTCGTCTTCTTTAGCAAAGTCATCGCCCACCACGGCGACGATTTTGGTTTTCGCGAAATAGCTCGAAGCCAAGGAGATGTAAGTGCAGGCGCCGCCCAGCATGCGGTCCACACGGCCATGCGGCGTCTCAACGCCATCGTACGCCACGGATCCAACTACGACAACGGACATGCTTCTGATTGTAAACTGAGCCGCTGCCGCCGGTCTTCGTTAGAGGCAGCCCGCGGAAGGGTTTGCGTGAGTCGTGAAAATTTCGGATGAAAAGGGTTGACAGAAATATCGCCGAATGCTACCATCGCGCAAGTCGGTTTTCTAAAAATCGATGAGCCTTCTGTTCCTGTCAGGCTCGCGGCCTCGTTAGTACGAGCTAGTTCTTAGTCCAAGTTCGGACACTGCATCCCGTACATTGTGTTACGCCCGGTCTTTCGCTGCTCGCAGCTGGAGATCCCGTGGGCGTGTCGGCAACGCTTGTTTAAACAGGGAGATATCGCAGTGACCAAAGATCGTATTGCGTTAATTGCCGGCGTTGGGGCTGGCTTACTGATGAGCGTGGGCTCCGCCCTTGGGCAGTCTACTTTCGGGTCCATTCTGGGGACGGTGCAAGATCCGTCGGGCGCGGCCGTGGCGTTGTGCAAGGTGACCATCCATAACAAGGGCACCTCCACGCAGCGCGCGACGCTCACCGACCAGACCGGAAATTATGTGGTCACAAACCTCGATCCCGGTAATTACGAAGTCTCCTTCGAAGCTCCGGGATTTCAACCTACCGTTGCCGAAGTCGAACTTCTGTCCCGGCAGACGGCCCGTATCGATGGACACCTTCCGGTGGCATCGCAAACGGAATCGGTAAATGTCGAAGTGGCAGCGGCGCCGGTGATCAACACTGAAGTTTCGAATCTCGCCGAGACCAAGCAGGGGCGAGAGCTAGTGGACCTTCCGGTGGCGATTACGACGCGCGGCACCGGCTCCACGAGTCCTTTGTCGACGTTGACGACGCAGCCAGGAGTGCAGACCGATGCGGCAGGGGGGATTTCGGTATCAGGGGCCAAGCCCAGCATGCTGTCCATGAGCATTGACGGTATCAGCAGCATGGGGCCCCGGACAGCCGGCCCGCTTACTGAAATGTTCCCGTCGTTCTACTCGATCGCTGAAATCAAGGTCAGCGAAGTCAATAACGCGGCGGAGTACGGTGGAATCAGCGATATTACGACGGTTTCAAAAAGCGGAACCAATTCGTATCACGGAGGGGTTTACGAAAATCTTCAGAACAAAGAACTCACCGCCCGCAACGAGTTCAGCGCCATCAAGCCGAAGCTGATCATGAACGATTTCGGAGCCTACTTTGGCGGCCCGATTTCGATTCCAAAGCTGTACAACGGAAAAGACAAAACTTTTTTCTTCATGGCATACGAAGGCCTACGCCTGCCCAGACAAACGGTGATCACCGAAAGCGTCCCATCGGTCGCGCTACGCAATGGAGATCTCTCGGTCTATACGACACCGATTTATGCTCCCGGCACCAGTACCCCCTATCCCAACAATCAGATTCCGTTCAGCCAGATCTCGCCGATTTCGTTAAATGCGCTCAAATACGGGTTCCCGTTGCCGAACACGGGTCCGACGACAGGAGCCCTGTCGTTGACAAACAATTACACCACCAACTTCGCGACGCCGATTACGAGCGATCAGGGCGACATGCGAGTGGATCAGGTGATCAACTCGAAGCAGACCGCGTACTCACGGTTTACTTACAAACATCGCGACGTAATCACGGCGCCGACAGGCACACAAGGCTCCATCTTATTAGGCGGATTCTCGCAGCCGGAAATCGATTTCGGGCTGGTAGTCGCCCATAATTACGTAATTTCTCCCTCGGTCGTCAATGAAGTGCGTACCGGATTTAACGGGAATCACTACGCGACGAAGTTCGCGGCTGATCCCGCTACCTACGTGAAAGAAATCGGAGTGAATATCCCTCCTCCTTATCCCACGGCCAATGCAGTGCCGAATTTCTCTATAGCGGGTTTCCAACAGACCGGTGGCACGAATTCCAGTATCGGGAGGAACAACACCTTCCAGGTGCTGGACAATCTCACCTGGACCAAAGGGAGCCATACGATGAAGTTTGGCGGCGACTACCGGCGCATGACAGGTTACTATTCCGACGTATTCGCTAGTGACCAATTAGGCGTGTATAAGTACACGGGCGGGATCACCAGTGCGGTCCAACCTGGCGCCACGAACCCTTACATCGGGAACCCTTATGCCGCGTTTCTACTCGGCGTGCCTGACCAGACGCAATTGGCTACGGTCCTCGAACCGAATACGTCAGCCTACGCTAACCACTATGCATTCTTTGCGCAGGATGATTGGAAAATTGGGTCCCGGCTGACCATAAACTATGGCCTGCGGTGGGAATACCATCCGATGTTCCAAGATCACCTGCTCAACGTCACGAACTTTCTGCCGAACTACACTTCCATCGTTGGTGGGGTGTTAGAGCGGGGAGCGGTTGTCATTCCAAACCAGGCTTCTTTCAAGATCCTAAATCCAGGGTTCGCCCAGTCCATCCTGCCGACGCCAATTCTCACCGCGGCGCAGGCCGGCCTGCCAGAGAGTATGCGGTTCTCGCAGAAAACCGATTTCGGTCCGCGCGTCGGTTTCGCATGGCGGCCTTTCGCCGATGGAAAGACCGTAGTCCGCGGCGGTTATGGAAAGTTCATCGAGGGTCCACTCGGCTCGCTCATCTCCGCTGCATGGGGCGTGCACACCAGCAACTATGGCGCCTACAACCAGAGCATCGTTAACGGACAACCGACGCTGAGCTTTCCCTACCCGTTCCCCTCCAACCTGGCGCAGCCGGGTCAGCAGACGTTCTATCAAACCCAGGACGTCCATTTTAAGGACCCCTCCGTACAACAGTGGAATTTGACGGTGGAGCGCAACCTCGGAGCAGGGATTGGGCTACGGCTTTCCTATGATGGCAGTCACGGAAGCGACCTGGGTGTCCAGGGCTTTATCAATCAAGTGCCGGTCAACACGATCGGGTACAACGCGTCATTAAAAGCGGGCTACGCCCCGTTTCCGCTGTGGAGCATCATCGAGACCGAGCAGAACGGTGGTTGGAGCAACTATGACGCGGGGACGATGTCGATCAATAAGCGCTTCGCGCGTGGGTTGCAGTTCCAGGGAAGTTACACGTTTTCAAAAAACCTGTCCACCAATGGCTATAACCCAACCGCTTTCGCAACGGAAGCGGGAGGCCAGGTGCAAGACCTCAACAATATCGGCCTGGACTATGGTAACGTGCCGTATACGCGCCGCAATCGAGTTCTCGTGACCTTTCTCTACGAGCTACCGTTCGGCAAGGGTAAGACGATGCTGAGTGGACTAAACCCGGTGGTCGACCGAATCGTCGGCGGTTGGGAATTAGCGGGCGTTCTTCTGTTCCAATCCGGCCCTTGGCTGACAGTCACTGTACCGGGCGCCGATCCGTCGGGAACGGGCTTTGCGACCAACGTAGGAAACGGACGAGCCGATATCGTCGCAGGCCAGTCCCTGTATGCGACCAATCCAACGCTTAATAACTGGCTGAATAAGGCTGCCTTTGTAGTTCCGCAGAATAATATTGGCCGCTGGGGCGATGCGCCGGAGGGCGATATACAAGGTCCGGGAACACAATCGGTTTCCATTTCGATGATGAAGTCAGTACGATTCACGGAGAATATGCGCTTCCAGTTTGGGGCACAAGCGGCTAATCTGTTCAATCACGCCAATTACGCTCCTCCGAGCACAACGTTCAACACGGCCTCGTACGGGACGATCTCAGGCCTTCAAACCGCGGAGGGAGCCGGCCCGCGGACGCTGCAGATCACGGCCCGGTTCAGCTTCTAGAAAGGAATTTGCTACATGTTTCGTGCGACCAAACTCGGATACGCGGCTCTGTTGGCATTGATGGGGTCAGCTTTCGTCCGCGCGGACAACGGACAGCCGACCTCCGGAATCCCGATCGATCATCAGCTCACCATTACGAAATGCGGCGGATGCCACCAGCGCGATGCGAATGGAATGATGCGCCGGCTCTCCTACATCCGAACCAGCCCCGAGGTTTGGGAGCAGGCCATCAAGCGTATGATCCGGCTGAATGGCTTGGTGCTCAAGCCGGAAGAGGCCCGCGAAATACTGAAGTACCTCAGCGCGAATAATGGGCTGGCCCCCGAAGAAGCGAAACCCGTATTCTGGGAAGCCGAGCACCGGCTGTTCCGCGATCAGAGCGACAAGATCCCAGCCGATGCGCTGCAACACACCTGCAACTACTGCCACACTATCGGACGCGTGCTGACGCAGAGGCGCACGCGCGAAGACTACGAAAAGCTGGTCGTCATGCACATCGGGCTGTTCCCGGGAGCGGAGAACACCCTGCATCCGCGACGTCCCAGCGGGCCGCAGCCGGCCGAGCCGGTCGCGATGTCGGCGCCCACCGGCAACAACCCGGCAGTAGTGCCTGCGCCACCATTGCCGATACCGTTGCGAGCCGATGGTAGATATCCGGCGGACCTCGCGGTCGATTATCTGGCGAAAGCTCAGCCGCTGATGACGCCCGAGTGGGCTTCCTGGAAAGCGGTGATGCGGACACCGAAGCTCCAAGGAAAGTGGCTATTGACCGGTTACCAGCAAGGGAAAGGCCGCGTGTTCGGTACAGTCACAATAGAAGCCGGGTCGTCCCCAGACGAATTCATCACCAAGACTGACATAGAGTACGCCACCAGTGGAAACACTTTGTCACGCGCCGGAAAAGGAATCGTCTACACCGGCTATAGCTGGCGAGGGCGAACTACGGGAGGCACGAAAGAAGCTGCCTCCGCTGATCCTGGGTCGAGCCCAACTGAGTGGAGAGAAGCGTTATTCGTTTCGCGCGATTCCAACACTATGGACGGCCGTTGGTTCTGGGGTGGATATCAGGAATTTGGAATCGACGCTCACCTGGTGCGAATTGGGACACAGCCGATCCTGGCAGGGGCAAGCGCATTCGCGGTCCAATCGCCGTCTACCACTGAAATGAGGGTATACGGCGCCAATTTCCCGGCCGACCTGAAGCCCGCCGATTTTGATTTTGGAACGGGGATCACGGTGAAGCGCATCATTCGTAAAACAACGGCGATGGCAACCGTCGAGGTCCAGGCTGTTCCGGGTCTAGCCACCGGCATTCGTGATGTCTCGCTGGCGCGCTCCACGGTGGAACGTGCGATAGCCGTTTACGACAAGATCGCGTATATCAAGGTGCTGCCCGATGCCAGCATGGCGCGGCTCGGCGGCACAATCGCAGCCAAACAGTACGCGCAGTTCGAAGCGGTCGCGTATGCAGCTGGTCCCGACGGCAAGGCTCAGACAGCCGACGACATTCCGCTAGGTCCGGTTTCTGCGCGGTGGTCGATGGAGGAATTCGTTTCCACGCCAGGTGACGATGACGTGAAGTTCGTAGGCAAACTGAACGACTCCGGCCTGTTCACCCCAAATCTGGAGGGTCCCAACCCCGAGCGTAAGAAACAGGCGAATAATTATCCGACTAACAACTGGGGCGACGTGTGGGTTTCGGCTACATTCGACTCCCCTGGGGGGACACCGATGAAAGCCCGGTCGTATCTGGTGGTGACAGTGCCGGTGTACGTGAAATTCGATCAACCTGAGGTTGGACAATGAGCGCAGCCGCGGTATTGAATTACACGCCGCCTTACCGGCTGCGCGAGTATCACGCTTTCGACGCCGCAGAATCCCGGTTCTTATACCTGGTGCCAAGCGGCGCGATCTTCGCGCTGGACGAAATCGGCCGCGAGATTACGGAGTGTTTGGGCGAGCGCGAACTTAGCTCGGAAGAGTTGACGGAACTGCTGTTGGCGCGCGGCTACGAGCGCCGTCAGATTGAAGCGGCACTGACCGAATTGGAACAATCCGAGGTGGTCATGCGCGGCGATGCGGTTCGGGAGTTTCCCAGCATGCCCGCCCGAACATTTCCGCTGCAGAGGATTGTCCTGAATGTTACCAACCAGTGCAATCTCGCTTGTGGTTACTGTTACGAATACAGCGCCGACAAAATCAGCAAGACAGAAGGCAAGCCGAAGTACATGGAGGAGGATATCGCGCAGTCGGCCATCGACATGCTGGTCCGCGAATCGGCCGAACGCCCCTCCATTCACGTGACGTTTTTCGGCGGCGAGACGCTTCTGAATTTCCGGCTGCTGCGCTCCAGCGTCGATTACGCAAAGCGAAAATCCGCGGAGGCCGGCAAAAAGGTCGAGTTCAGCCTCACGACCAACGCCACGCTGCTCACCGAGGAGATGGTCGATTTTCTTTCCGAGCACCGCGTCGGCGTCACAGTAAGCATCGACGGTGACCGCGAGCTGAACGACCAGATGCGTGTGTTCCATGACGGGCGGGGAAGCTACGACGTCATCGTCCCGAAAATAAAGATGCTATTGCAGCGCCACCGGACCAACTCGATTGGCGCTCGTGTGACGCTCAGTTCCGGCGTCTCCCATGTGCGGCGGATTTATGAGCATCTGACGCAGGAAGTCGGATTTGGAGCGGTGGGTTTCTCGCCGGCTACTGCGAACCCCGATCGTCTTTACAGCATCGGCTCCCAGAAGATGAGCAGCATATTGGGAGGGTTCGAGGAGCTCGCATGGGAATATCGCGACCGGGCGGTCGAAGGCCGGCAACACGGCTTTACCAACGCCAACGATACGATCAAGGAGCTGCATTCCGGCATCAGCAAGGCGTACCCATGCGGCGCTGGACTGGGACTCCTGGGCGTCGGCACCGCGGGCGACATTAATCTGTGCCATCGTTTTGTCGATTCGCCAGTCGGACAAATGGGGCATGTGAAGCAGGGCGGGATCGACCATGCCGCGCGTTCGCAATTCCTCGAAACCCACCACTTGGGTGCGCGCTTTGACTGTCATAACTGCTGGGCGCGGCCAGTCTGTTCCGGTGGCTGCTACCACGAGGCGTTTATTCACTACGGCGATACAGCCGCGGCCAATCTGCATTATTGCGATTGGATCCGGGGCTGGAATGATCTTTGTTTGCGGATTTACGGCGAGATTAGCGTCCGGAATCCGTCGTTCCTGGACCGCTTTAACGAAAACTGATTTCGAGAAGGAGCCAATCGATGAGTGCGTTAAGAGCTATCAATCGCAAAGCCCGGAAGATGGAAAGGGCTGTAAGCGCCGTCAATGCCGATGTTCACGCCCTGCAGGCCAGGGGAGGCGAAGGTAAGGTTTACTATCCAATGGGTTGCACGTTGAACTTCACGCCCGGCTGGGAAGTTGACGCTTCCGGCGGCACTGCTGGGCTTTGTCAACCTGTCGAGCGCGATCTGTTCGATTGCTACCTGGGCTGCGGCTGGCCGGCGCAGGTGCCCGATCATTTGAATAACGCGCCGGACTGGACCGACAAATGCGCATCCGCCGCGAACGACTGGCGCAACATCGATATCGTATTTCCATAAACGGAGTTGTTATGAAGAAAATCCTTGCTATTGCGCTGGGCATCGCGCTCGCGGGTCTGATTGCCGGCCCGGCTGCCCAGGCCGGTCAACTGATGTACATCGGCACACTCGACAAGAAGCTTCTGGTTATTGATGAAGACAAAGAAGAGATTGTCGATCAGGTGCCGCTGGGAGGCATCCCACGCATCACGGCGCTCTCAGCGGATCGAAAGACCTTGTACATCTTCACCACGCAGATGCTGGTGGAGACCGTGGATCTGGAGGCGCGGAAAGTAACCAGCAGTTTTAGCATTGCTGATCCAAACACACATCTGCGCATCCAGGGCAGCGCGCCGGATCGGATCAATGTCGGAAGCCAGACACGCGCGGCCGGCTTGGCGGTGGATCCGAACGGCCGGTACATTTACACCACCATGCGCGTAGTGTTGAAGGACATCGATCAATACCGCGTCGAACCCCCGCAGTTTGTGGCAATTGATCTTCAAGATAAGAAGATTGCTAAAGCCTGGCCCTTCCCGCAGGATCTGGATCAGGGGTTTGGATTCAATGCCACGTACAAGGTGTCGCCGGACGGCAAGCTGCTTTACGTTTTTCAAGAGGACATCCTGATTTTCGATCTGGCTACGTTCAAGCAGGTGGATAGAATTGCGCTCGCCCAGCCCGAGTATCCAGGCGCGACGCCGTATCGGCTGGCTGCGAACGATGACTCCTTTGATGCTCCGGATACCGTGACTTCCGTATTCACATCGGTCGACGATATCGTGCATAAGGGAACGCTGGGCCTGGCGAAGATCAATTTGCTTACCCGCAAGGTGGACTATTTCCCCGTTGGGCCAACTCTGCCGATGATGGGTTTTCAAGTGTCGCCGGACCGTAAACGCGGGTACTCGGTGATGCCTAAGATCGGCACCGGAGCTAATCGGGCGACCGAATGGTGGGTGTGGGATTTGCAAAATCACAGTGTCATCAAGAAAAAAGAATTCGAGTCTCGGCCGACGTTCCGTTTTTCCGTAGGGGGGAGCGGCAAGAAGCTTTACATGTACGGCGCCGGATCGACGCTAGAAATCTTCGATGCCGATACTCTGGATTCGCGCAAACTCATTTACCTGAATAAGGACACCACCACCAACCTGATCACGCTCGCGAGCCGCTAACGCGCTGAATGTTGTTTCCGGGTGCCACAGGCCGCGGTCTCAAGATCGCGGTGATCGATAGCGGGGTGAACTTACGTCATCCGCACATTTGCGCTTCGACGCGAGGCGTGGTTATCGGTCCGGAAAGTGAAGGTAACTGCTCGGACGACCCTGTCGGCCATGGAACCGCCGTGATGGCTGCCATCCAGGAGAAAGCTCCGGACGCGGAATATTTCGCCGTGAGGTTGTTCGATGCGTCTCTACGAGCGACCTCGAATCGGCTGGTTGCGGCGATCGAGTGGGCCATCGAGAATCGGATGGACGTCGTTAATCTAAGTTTGGGCACGCCGAATTTTGACTATCGGGACCAATTGCAGCAGTTGGTGGAGCGTGCCGCCTCAGCAGGTATGCTGCTGGTTTCCGCCCGGTGCGCCGGCCAGCATCCGGTTTTGCCAGGAGTTCTGGAGGGAGTGATCGGCGTGGACGTCGACTGGGATCTTCCGCGGGATCGTTACCGCGTTAGCGAGGCCAACGGGCGTCCCTATTTTCTCGCCTCCGGTTATCCGCGACCTCTGCCGGGAATGCCTCCTTCGCGAAATCTCCACGGAATCAGCTTCGCAGTCGCGAACATGACTGGATTCGTCGCACGCGCTTGTCAGAAGGTGGCGAGCCGGTCCTTCCGCGAAGTCTCCGAAGCTCTGGCGGCGGAGACTCTGGCGCCCGTAACATGACCAAACTTCCGACATTTGCTTTGCTCCTCGCAACGCTACCAGTGACCAAGCTGCCGTTCACAATCGATGCGACTGAGGACGCTCGCAGCGAATTTCCCGATGCTCCGCGACTGCAGTCATTTTCCTTCGCGCAGTGGAAAGGGCGCTGGGTTTTCATTGGTGGACGGATCGCCGGCTATCACAGTGTCGGCGGTGGACCGGCTGAGTTTTTGAGGGCCGACGCGAATCGCGACGTCTGGGTAGTGGATACGGCGGTCAAGCCCGCGAAAACGTATCACGTCCCGATTGCTACATTGCCGGAAACCTTCGCTCCGGTGAAAGACCAATGGACATCCTCCGGACAGCTCTATTTCCAGGACGGGCCGAAGCTGTACATTTGCGGCGGCTATGGCCAGGATCATCGGGACAAATGGGTGACGTTTCCGCTGATTTCGCAAATAGACCTGCCACTTTTGATCGAGGGCGTGATCGGAGGCCGGCTGCCAGCTTCGAGCATCGCGTTCGCATCCACGCCGCTGGTGCAATCGGCGGGCGGCGAACTGGTGAAACTAGCGGACGATTTCTTTTACCTGGTCATGGGACACATGTTCATGGGCAGCTACACCGCTTTCGAAGGGCACTCGGAACATAACGGCGAAGAGGCCTCGCAGACTTACTTGAATGAAATTCGCAAGCTCAAGATTGGCGTTCCACCCGGCGGCGGGCTGAGCGTGCGTTTGGTTCAAACTTATCGCGATGAGGCCGAGTTCCACCGGCGCGATCTCAACGCGACTCAATTCCTTTCGCCCAAAGGCCTCGGTTTAGCGGTCTACGGAGGAGTCTTCACGCCCGAAACGCAACTGAGTTATAGCAAGCCGATCTATCTTTTCGAGAACTCAACGCCCCTTATCGACGCCAGGTTCGAGCAGAAAATGAACGCGTACTCCTGCGCCCGGCTGTTGATGTACGACCGGGCCGCCGAAACTATGTACTCGACTTTTTTCGGCGGAATCAGCCGATTCTGGTGGGATACTGCATCGGCGGCATTTATCGAGAACTCGCGGATCGGTAATCGATCGGAGGCGACGTATCTGGATGGGATGCAATGGAGCGACCAAATCTCAACCATCCGAACCGTGATGGCGGCGGGAAGGGAAGAGACCACCGAGCTTGTTCATCCTGGCTTCCTGCCCGGCTTCTTGGGAACGGGCGCGGTCTTTATCCCGGAGCCTGAGGTTGCGCGCGCTCATCCGGGCGCCAATATTCTGGACTTCGAGAAGCTGCCACGAACCAAAACAATGGTGGGCTATATTTATGGGGGAATCAGAGCGTTTCCCTATCGATTTCCCTATAACAAGAGTTCCACGCCGTACAACGCCGGCACTATTCCGAGCAGTCCAAGCGATTCTATCTTGAGAGTGTACGTGCAGGCGCGGTCTCGCTAGGGACGGTGAATCGCCAGTCTCGTTGCCTTGGGGCCGTGGACGGGCAACTAGCGATATGGTGGGCGTTTAGGGACTCGAACCCCAGACCCCCTCGGTGTAAACGAGGTGCTCTAACCAACTGAGCTAAACGCCCTCGGAAACGAGTCTAGCACGTCGAAAATCCGGCGAGTACCAGATCCAATAACTTACCAGCAGGAGGTCCGCGGTTCGAGCCCGCGACCGCCGGCCAACCATTTCGGCTGGAGACAGCTACTTTCCTCGCCTCATCGAACCGGCAAGATCGCGACTGCGCTGTTCGCGTAGGGACTCTGGATGAAGATCTGTAAGTTCCCTGCCGCTGCGTCGGCCGGTACATTGAAATTGATTTGGTACAGCCCAACGAACCCCGGAGCCAGACCGGAGAAGAACACGTGGCAGTTCTCTCCGTCTAATATCACCTGAAAAGGATCTACTGTCTCCGCAAATGGCGGCGTGGTGGGAGAACCGTAGCCGTCAATGAGATTTAGTGTGAGCGGCCCCAACCCCGTTACGTAGAGCACGAGAGCTTCACCTGGAATCGCCGGATTTGTGGGACCAATGAGCGAGTAGTCCGAAGCTTCAGCGATGGCGTAGTTACCGTTGTAGGTGAAAATACCCGGGTCTTCGGTAAAAGAGTCCGCGAAGAAATCCGCAACCAGCAACCCCTCGTCAAACACCTCAATTTCTGCAGCCCCCGGTCCGGTTGGAGCTTCATAGGGCACTTGGATGCTTATCTGATCCTGCCCGTCCACGTAAGCGATGCTATAAATCGGGGCTGGGTATCCACTCACAAGGACCCCGACTCCGGCCAGGTGAGTCGGCAGTGGATTGGTGTTCGCAACCACCACGTCGCTCACCATCGTTAGATTGTTCCCAAAAATAGTCGCAAGCCCGCCCGGACTTATTCCCGATTCATAACTCGCACTATTGACAATAACGGCATCCGCAGTTTGGCGAGGCTTCGCGATTCTGACACGAGCGCTCGAATGCGGACGGTAAAACGGCGTCTTATGGAGCGAGTTTTCCCCGGACAAACTCGGAGCCACGCACGTCGCCAGAGTGGCGATCATAAGAGTGAAAGTCTTCATGGAAGTAGGATGCGAATCGAACCCCTAGTATTACATTGCTTCCGTCCAACGGTTGCTGTAATCACACCCTAGGTGCCTCCGGTTCCGGGATTGATCCGCACTGACGAAAAGTTTAACTGCGCCGACGGATTTCCGATGAATGCCTACTTCACCCCGCCAACGTCGGGCCGGGTGCCTGGCTTTCTGTTTATATATGAAGTTTTCGGCCACCGCGCCGAAACGCTCTTACCCCCAGGCGGCCACAGGACGACCTCCGCTGTTACGGGCCGGTCTGAAAGAGTCTAGCATCCACGGAGAAGTCTGCGTCTACGCGCGTCAGGTTGGGATTGTAGTAGGGGTCATCGCGGATCTCTCGGGCCCAGCGGCTGTTGAACAGCGCGACCTCGCGCGGATCTTGTATCTTCCTTTTTATTGAAGTGCCCTCAAAATGGTATAGCTCCGCGTAAGGTGTATAGACAATGCGCAACCCCTTCTGAAGCACCCGCAGACAAAAGTCGACGTCGTTGAAGTCAGTCTCGAACTGCTCGTCGAATCCGCCGGCCTTTTCAATTACATCCATGCGCGTTGCCATGCAGGCTGCTGAGACCGCGGAATAATTCCGAATCAAGTGCGTGTATGCGTTATAACCAATCGAGCCGGCCGGATATTGGTGGAATGCGTGGGCCGCCCCATTATTCACACCCAGCACTATCCCGACATGTTGGATACCCTCGTCAGCCAAGACCAGCCTGGCGCCCACTACACCGATCTCTTCCTGCTGCGTAAATTCGATCATTGCCGTCAGCCATTCCCGCGAGATCACCTCCATGTCGTCGTTCAGAAGCACGATGTGGCGGCCACGCGCCTGCCGGAATGCAAAGTTCGCTTTCTTCGAGAAATTAAAGGGCTTGTTAGGAGCGGTGAAGCTCTCCAGGCGGTATGGGATACCGGCCAGCGCGCGGCGCGTGGAGTCTGATAAATTGCCATCGTCGACCACCACGATCTCGTAGTTAGGATAGTCAGTTTTTTCCGCGATGCTCTTGACGAAGTTCTCCAGAAGATCAATATTGCCGCGCCCCGGCACGGTGGCCCGGTTGTTGCTCGCCATGATGCAGAGCGAAGCCAGCGGATTGTCGCGGATCCCATGGCGTACACGGAACGTGCCCTCCAACAATCCGTCCTCGACGGTCGCGTCCATCCCATTACGCCAGACATGGTTTTCCAGCGCGCGCCGGCCGGCATCGAGCGCTTCCGGTTTGGCATAAACCAGTCCCGCCGCCGAGCCCTGAGCTTTTCGCCAATGGTAAAGAATCTTCGGAAGATGATGTATCCACTGCGCCTCAGTTGAGAGACGCAGTGCCAAGTCGTAATCCTGCGCGCCGCTGAAGTCCGAGCGAAATGCACCGGCTGAGAAGAAAAGATCTTTCCGCACCACCAGCAGATGCAGCATGTACATGACCGACAGCAAATGTTCGGGCGACCAGACCGGTTTGTAAAAATGGTCTACCAGCTCGTCATGCTCGTCGATCTTGTCCTCGTCGGTGTAAAGGACATCGATCTCCGGATTCGCCTGGATCGCCTTGGCTACTTCGTACAGCGCTTCCGGCGCGAGTTCGTCGTCGTTGTCTAGCATCGCCAGGTAGTCGCCCGTCGAAAACTCCGCGGCTCGGTTGGACGCGATCGCGATCCCCTGGTTCCGCTCCAGACGGACGATTTTGATTCGCGGATCGGTTCCTCGATAGCTCTCTAATGCCGCCAGAGTGTCCGCCGAGGTTGATCCGTCATCGCACAGGCACAGCTCCCAGAATGGATAATATTGCGAGCGAACAGACTCGATGCAGGATCGCAGCCAGCTGGCGCCTACGTTGTAAACCGGCGTGATCACGCTAATGGCCGGCTTCGATGCCCAGCCGCGAATCTCCTCTGCTATTTTCGCGGGAGTTTGCGGATGCAATAACCGGGCGGCACCACCCTCCGCGTGAACGTGAAAAATGGAGCGCGACAAATGCTCGCGCGGCAAACCAATCTCTTCCAGCCGATCCGACATCTGCTTGCCGGCTACGGCGGCGCTATAGTTTTTCCGGATCTCGTCGGCGGCTCGCCGTCCTTTCCGCTCGCGGCCTTCGGCATTTTCGAAAACCTCTCGCATCAGATGACACAAATGCTCGACGGACGGCTCCGCCCATAGGTACCCGCGCATGTAGGGGCCCAGGGTCAGCGGAATGGGGACCAGATTGCAGTCGATCAGGTAGCTGTTGTCATCTCGCATGAAATCAAGATTCGAGGAATACCGCGTCGCGATTACCGGCTTGCCCAGATACATCGACTCGGCCAGGTTGTAGCCGAAACCTTCACCGCGATGCGGAGAGACCAGGCAATCGAATGAATTTTCGAGCGAGATTATCTCCTCGTCAGACATCACCCCGGCGAAAGTGCGGATATTCGGCGCTCCGGCGACCGCCTCCTCCAACGCCCGAACATTGTTCTCATCGTGGCCAGCATTGAAGTATTTCAAATACAGGAGTACGTCGCGCGAATTGCCAAATTCCCGTTTGAACGCCTCCACCAGGCACAGCGGGTTCTTGCGCTCGAAGTAGCTGGAAACATCGAAGATGTAACCGAAGACGAATGCATCGCGCGGCAGGCCGAAATGCTCGCGGGGATAGGTGATTTTCTTCTCGATCCCGTCTACAACCAGCGGCATGCGCTTTACCGGCAGCTTGGTCATGGACTGAAACGCCTGGCGGCAAAACTCGCTAGCGACCCAGATCTCGTCGACGTAGCGGTAAAAATGATGCCAGTCAGCTCGCGCGGACGGCAGTTCCCAAAACCAGTAGCCGATGTTGTAGCAGCCTTTCAACAGGTCGGTGCCATAGGTGCGGAAAAACAGGGCCATCATGTCCGGATTTTGAAGCAGCAGATTGACTCGGTAGGGAGAAAAATCAGGCAGGGATCGCGAGACGTTTGGTTCCGCCCAACTCGGGATCAAAACCTTCTGAAGGGGAACATCGGCGGCTTCGAACGCTTGTACCGAGCTCCGCGCCACAGATCCAAGCCCGCTCACAGCGGACAGGAAACCGTACAGGTTTAACCCGTAGGGCCTGGATTCCATCAATTCCAAAAACTCGGCCCGATCGGGAATCTTTTCGCTGGGTCCTCCACCCCGGCCTTCCGAGCGTCCCGAACTGACCCAGTGCTCATAGCCGGATTTGAACAAGCCTTGGGCGACGGCGTGGCCTACATCTGGATTGAGAAAAAGGTAGGCGTCCTCATCGAAATCGGCCGGAATATCATGCGATAAATTTGCGGAACTAGAATCTTCGAGCGGGCTAGCCGCCACTTTGCGTGGACGCCCTCGGAAAAATCGCCGCAACAGGCCGTCCCCGTGTTTGGCATCATTGCCGCCGGTGGCGTTTAGATCGGGTCGTGTCAGTGGCGAGCGCGACGCCTTGGGGCGGTGTCCAGACCTCCGCACCGGCGCTGGCCGACCCGGCGAGTTACGCTCCAGCTCTTGTAACTGCCCTGCGATTTTGGAAGCTAGTTCTTGATTGGCCGCGATCTTCTTCCGCCAGCCCGAGATCGCATCGGTCACGGTTGCCATTGCTTAAGAAACAAAGCTAACAGTCTCGATCGCCAGTGGTCAATTTTCGCCCGCCATCCAAAACAAAGTATTCTGGATGAGTCGCTATGAATTCCGGTGCACAAAGCCAGCCGCAGGAGACGCTTGCCCGAGAGTCTGATCTGGACCTACGGATCGATAAGCTGGAGGCCGAAGTCAGTAGTCTCCGACAAGATATCGCCGGCGCGATCGCGGCTCAGGAGCAACTCCATGGCCAGCTCAGCCTGGCGGTCGAAAAGCTTTCCGACCTACTGCGCCAGCGAACCCTTCCAAATGTCGCCGCCAGTCCCGCACGTCCGCCGGATCCGGAGCGAAACGCCGGTCTGCAACTAGGCCGGCTGGAATCCCGGATGCGAAGCGTGGAACAGCGTTTGGAGCGCCTAACCGGGCAGGTCGGCGGCATTTTGGAGAGCCGGATCTGGAAAACCTTAGTAAAGGGTAGTGGCATCCTACTCAAATTAGTAAGATAAACCGCTTAAGCCTACCGAGTTCGTCTCTTGACGGCTACCCGCGCTGTCGATAACCAAAGTGGTATCCCATGTTCTTCTATCGCAATCACTCTATCCGCCCTAGAATCGTCCTTTTTGCGGGGTTGACGCTGGCCTTCGCCTGTTCCGCTTGGGCGCAGATTACCGTCACAGCCCCCAACACCAACTTAACCTTCAAGGCGGCGGATGACTTCGCGACCGAAACCTTTCAGGATCCTTGGGATATGAACCAGATGACCGATCTGGGTTGGTACACGTTTGGCGTCGATGCGCCGGTATCTTGCCTGACGAACATCCTGTTTTCCGGTGGAATCTTTTCGGCTACCACGGTGAGCAACACAGCAGCCTGCCCCTCTGGCAACCTGCCTAACTTCTGGCTGCTCGACCCCATTGCCGCGACGTCGGCTCAAATCGGCAAAGTCGGTACCGTGTACCCGATTGACTCTACCAAGTACCGGCGTTTCGTGATTCGCCTGAATTTGTCCGGCCCCAGTTTGGGCAATCCGATGTCAAATGCTAGTCAGTGGTCTCACTTGATCTGGAACATATATGGGCCACAAGAAACACCCCCTCGGCAGCAGAGCACTTCGACCGCTTTTCCCGTTTATGCCGGCCAGTGGATTTATTCCGTGGACCTGCCCACGCTGGGTATTGCCGGAGGAGGTCCAACCTGGGCTGCCAGCAATCCGGTTCAATCTCTGAGAGTCGATCCGATTTTCATGCCCAATATCAACTTTCAAGTCGACTGGGCCCGGTTGACGATCGACAACGATCCCTCGCTCCACAGCACCATCATCTGGACCGGAACCGGTCCGGTGGATATCTTCCTTGACAACGACAAGACCTGGGGTAACGGCAACGAAAGTCAGATCGCCACGGGCGTTAGCGGCACCAGCTACTCGTTCTTCGTCGGCGCGCTTCCCGCCGGAACCTATTACGTGGCGATTCGCCCGACTGGCAGCTCCAGCGCCCCGAGCTATTCCAACGGCTCGTGGATCGTGAATGACATCCCTACCCTTACCTTCACGTCGCCGAATCCCGAAGGCAGCTCCGATGATTTCGCTACCACGGTATTGCACAATCCCTGGGACATGAATGCGATCAGCGACGTCGATTTGACCTTCAATGTTGGGACACCCGCGATAAGCAACATCACCGCCCAGGACGAGGCCGGCAACAGCCTGGGCAGCAGCGTCCGGGTCTATTCGGGGACCACTTCGTCTAACTTCGCCGATCCCGAGATCTTTCCCCTGTTCTGGAACGGACGCGGAGCAACTAATCATATTGACACCAGCCGCTACCGGATTCTGAGCCTCAAATGGGGCATCACGCGCCCTCGTGATCTCAACAATGGCTCTGTAGGACGCGTGGTATGGCGAGTGTTTGGTGAGACGGTGGAGAATGTTTCCAGCGATTTCAACCTGCATCATCTAGGAACGGCGAACGTGATCCAGAACATCATCGCCGACATGAAGACTATTCCGCTGGCCTGGGGCGGCAGCCCCGCGCATTTTGGCGGCGGCAGTCCGTCCACTACCGGCTACACCGGGATGCTGGATAGCTTTCGCATCAAGCCGGACGAGTTCAGCACTGCCACCAACTACTACGTGCAGGATGTCAAGCTCAGCGCCTTCGAGCAGGCGGATACATCCTATACGATTCAGTGGAGCTATACCAACGCGGGAGCGGCGATGCCCGGGCTGGAGCTGGACTACGACAATACCGGAACCGGTTTCTCCGGGACGCAGATCGTTACCAATCTGAATCCCCATAACCTGACAGCCACCAGCGGCTCTTACGTTTGGAATACAACAGCGCTTCCTAACGGGATCTATTACATTTACGCGCGCATTATGAACGGCAGCACCGTCATGAACCAGAATTACGCGCGCTGGCCGATCTACATCGTTCATGGCGGCGGTAGTCTCCCCACCTTGAAATTCGACCGCAGCAAACTCAACTTCGGAGTCACTAGCGGCACAACAGTCACTTCCCCGCAAGTGGTCCACGTCACTACAGATACAGGTGTGGCATGGACCGCAAGTTCTAATCAGCCATTCGTGATAGTGAGTCCCACGTCGGGGACAGGCAGCGGAACAATCACGGTAACGGTCCAGGGCAGCTCGCTACCGAGTCCTTCCACGCAAAGCGCCAACATCACGGTGAGTTCGACCGCGGCAACCAATTCGCCTCAGACTATACAGGTGTCGGTCAATGTGATTAATCCCTCGGCCACACAGCCGCCGTTCGGAAGCTTCGATACACCGGCGTCCAATATCACGGGGGTTGCGGGAGCTCTTCCGGTGACCGGTTGGGCTCTGGACGGCATAGAAACGGTTTCCCTCAAGATCTATCGCGAACCTGTGACGGGCGAAACTCCCCAAGCCAACGGGCTGATTTATGTAGGCGACGCTACCTTCATCGATGGAGCGAGACCGGATGTTGCCGGCCTTTACCCTGCCTACCCTCTTAACACTCGCGCCGGTTGGGGCTACATGCTGTTGACCAATTTCCTGCCCAACTCGAATGGGACGTTCAATATGCATGCGATCGCCCAGAATAGCGTGGGCCAAACCAAGGACCTCGGAGTGAAGACCATTACCGTCGACAACACGCATGCGTCCAAACCCTTCGGCACCATTGACACGCCCACTCAGGGAGGACCGTCCTCGGGTAACGCATATGTGAATTTCGGTTGGGCGCTTACGCAGAATCCCAACTGCATCCCCGTGGATGGATCGACCATCGTGGTTTACCTGGACAGCGTCGCGGTCGGCCATCCAGTCTACAATCAGTTCCGCTCCGACATCGCGACCCTCTTCCCGGGCCGTTGCAACAGCAACGGAGGGGTTGGATTCTACTATATCGACACCACTACGCTGGCCGATGGTGTGCACAACCTGTCCTGGTCGGTGACCGACAGCGTTGGACATGTGGATGGCATCGGCAGCCGGTTTTTCACCGTGTTCAATGGCGGGGGAACGGCTGCTCCGGCCGATGAGGGCGCGGCACCCGCGGCGATTGCCACTCCTGCCGCGTTTACGGTACGCTCAGGCTACGACCTACGAAATGCGGCGGAAGCGCTGGTAACGGGGGCCGACGGCGCCTATTCCGTAACGATGGAAGAGCTCGGCCGTATCGAACTGGCAACCGGCGCAGTAAGAGGCTATCAGATCATCAATAGCGAAGCTGGCCATTTACCGGTTGGCTCCACGCTGAAGAATGGAGTCTTTTATTGGGCGGCCGGCCCCGGATTCCTGGGCTTGTACGAACTTCGATTTGAAATGCCGGGCGGAAGGGTCGCGGCAGTTCACGTCAACATTCAACCCAAGACGCCACTAAGGCGCCGCGTTAGTCAATAGATATCGCCACAACCTGAGACGCCATGAATAGAATGCTGATTACCCGCCGATCTTTCCGTAACCTGCTCCTGGTCGCCTGCGGATTAGGGACTGCCCTCACCGCTTTTGGTCAAGACAACGACAACGATCTCAACGAAGGTCCGAACATGATGAATGCGCGGCGGGAATGGTTATTTCGCCAGCGCGCTTATCCGCTCGGATTTATCCCTTCCGGCGCTCGTGCTCGCGCGGTAATCGACCTCAACCGCCAGCTTGCCGAAAGGTCGGCTGCTCGCGCCAAGGGCCGGCCCGAGCCATTATTATCGAACACCGCGACCACCGGCACGTGGACGCTCATTGGTCCAAATCCGACCCAAAACGGCAACCTGACCACCGCGGCCTGGACCAATGCCATCGCGGTCGATCCGACCAATGCGAGTGTCGCTTACCTGGGGGCGCCGGAAGGTGGGGTTTGGAAAACCACGGATGGTGGTGCACACTGGACGCCGCTCACCGATACGCAGCCGTCGCTGGCGATCGCGTCCATCACCATCGATCCCACCAACAACCTTACCGTCTATGCCGGCACCGGGGACAGTTATCTTTATGGAGAAGGGCTGCTCAAGACGACGAATGGTGGAAGCACCTGGACATACATCCCTTCCCCGTTTGCAGGCCCGTTCAGCGACAGCGGGTATTTCGGCGGAGGCGCGCACATCAACCAGATTGCTGTAGATCCGGCGACCCCCACCGTGGTCCTCGCCGCAGTCTGGAGATATCCGGCCAGCAGCGCGGGTATCTATCGTTCCACGGACGGCGGTAACACCGGGGAACAAGTGCTGCCCGGGGCCGGCGCCACGTCAGTCATTTTCAGTTCGAACGGCAGCGTGGCCTATGCGGCCATTAGCGATTATTTTGGAACGTCGCTAGCCGGGATCTATAAATCCACTGACGGAGGGCTAAACTGGACGCCCACCAATGGGTCCGGTAGCACCCAGCTTCCGCTTACCTCATCGGGCGTCCCAAATGTCGGAGAGATGCAACTGGTGCTGGCGCCGTCCAGCCCCACCACTCTCTATGTGGCCATCCAGGGATTGTTCACCTTTGCGCCGCTCGCCCCTAACAGCATTTTCAAGAGCATCGATGGTGGCTCAACCTGGAATCCCACGACGAGCCCTTTCTCGCTCCACGCGGCAGGCAACAAAGGCATGGTTCTGACGGTCCATCCCGCCAATCCCAATATCGTTTTCGTGGGTGAGCAGGACCTGTACCGTTCCTTGGATGGAGGCCAAACCTGGGCGATCGAGACAACTAGCACGGACGCCCCGGTGAACAACCTGTTCGGCGATATACGATCCTTCGGATTCTCGGCCGGAGGAGTCGTGCTGTATGTCGGTTGCGATGGCGGCCCTTGGAGCACAACGGATGCCGCGAACTCGAATATCAATTGGAAAAACCTAACTTCTACGCTGGCAACCACCCAGTTCTACCCAGGCATGTCGATTAATCCTTCCAACGTGGCCATCGCGTTTGGAGGATCGCAAGACCAGGGCGTGCAGCAATACAGCGGGTCGCCAACCTGGACCACGGTACAGCCTTGCGATGGAGGCTGGACTGCCATCGATCCCAACCAGCCGAACAATGTCTACGCGGTATGCGAAACCGGCACGGTGCAAATAACCAAATCGATTAATGGCGGCGCCACTTTCGCATCGGCTCAGACCGGGATCAATGGTGCGGACCGCGTCGCTTTTATCCCGCCCATGGTGCTGGATCACTCCAATCCGCAGAACCTTTACTTTGGAACGTATCGGGTCTACCAGACCACCAATGGCGCGGCCTCCTGGACGCCCATCTCCGGCGATCTCACCACCGGGACGAACAGCCCCACAATATCCACGATCGCGGTCGCGCCCAGCGACTCTAATCGCGTCTACATCGGCACTAGCGATGGCCGCGTGCAGACCACCGCCAATGCCACTGCCGGCACCGCGGCCATCTGGACCAATATTACCGGCACGCTGCCAAACCGCGCCGTATCGCAAGTAGTCGTTGATCCATCCAACGGCTCCACCGCCTACGCCGTGATGTCGGGTTTCACATTCGGCTCTGACACACAGGGCCATGTTTTCAAAACCACCAATGCCGGAACCACCTGGACCGACATCAGCGGCAATCTTCCGAACGTTCCAGCCGACGACCTGGTGGTGGACCCGGATGTGGTGAACTGGCTCTACGTTGCTACCGACATTGGCGTCTATGCCACGACCAACGGGGGCACTTCTTGGATAGCGTTCGGAAACGGGCTGCCGCGTACCGTGGTCAGCTCACTGAAGCTCCACGAGGCTTCGCGAACACTACGAGCCGCCACCATGGGGCGCTCGGCGTGGGACATCATCGCTCC
>Ga0210401_10000819_pt1 | contig 37570 bp, 24 predicted proteins | sample IncBWH32MmetaG_FD_150866 | JGI IMG/M metagenome (GOLD analysis project Ga0210401, IMG submission 150866) | Forest soil microbial communities from Barre Woods Harvard Forest LTER site, Petersham, Massachusetts, United States - Inc-BW-H-32-M | ecosystem: Environmental > Terrestrial > Soil >... | reverse complement strand
CTTCCATCGACATTTACCTCCACGCAACATACTTCGTCGTCGGCCACTTCCACATGGTCATGGGCGTCGCCGCTATCTTCGGTATTTTGTCGGGCACGTATTTCTGGTTCCCAAAGATGTCGGGCCGCATGATGAATGAGACGCTCGGCAAGCTCCACTTCTGGATCACCTTCGTCGGCACCTATTGCATCTTCATGCCGTTTCACTATCTGGGATTAGTAGGCAATGTCCGCAGGTATTCATCCTTTGTCGACGACTTCATGGCCCCGCTCATGCCGGTGCACAAATTTATTTCGATTGCCGCGTTCATTACCGGCGCGGCCCAACTGATTTTCCTTTACAACCTGATTCACAGCCGCTTCCGCGGCAAGGTCGCGCCCGAGAATCCATGGAATGGCACCTCCCTGGAGTGGAGCATTCCTTCTCCTCCGCCCTGGAATAATTTTGGCGGCAAGCACCCGGTCGTCTTTCACGATCCGTATCAGTACGGCGTGAAAGGCTCCAAAGGCGATTTTGTCATGCAGGATTCGCCCGAACAGATTGTCAGCGGATAACCAGAGAAGTGGCGCAATTCAATCGCGCGACGCATTTGGTGCAGTCTTAGAGTTCGGCTAAAAAAGGAAGAGCATGGCCTCTACCGTTTATCAGCACGTAGCGACGTCGGTCACCGAGAGAACTGGGCACGCCCAAGCGACGAGAAGTGGCGTCTGGGTAGGGATTTTTGCCATCACGATGTCGTTCGCGGCGTTCACGAGCGCCCTGATGGTGCGTCAGGGTTCGGGGGATTGGCAGCACATCATGCTGCCTCCCATCATCTATCTCAACACGGCTGCCCTGCTCTTGAGCAGCGTCACCTTAGAGAGGGCACGACGCCGGGCAGCGCGTGGATCAACGCCCCAATTCCGCGACGCTCTCCCTTGGGTCGCTGCCACCCTGGCACTCGGACTAATCTTCGTAGCAGGACAATATTTAGTTTGGCGGCAACTTGCTGGACGAGGCCTCTACCTCGCCACAAACTCGAACAGTTCCTTTTTCTATGTTTTCACGGTTATGCACGTTCTTCATCTTCTCGGCGGCATCGCTGTACTGACGTACCTAATTGCAAAAATCGCTTCCCGCAAAGGGACGCCTCGATGGAGTTTGTTCGAAGGCGCCGCAATTTACTGGCATTTTATGGGCATTCTGTGGTTTTACCTGCTCGTCGTAATCGCCACGAGACTTTGACCGGGAAGAAAGGAAACTGATTGTGAGTGAATCCGACCAAGCCGTCCACGGGTATGGCACGGCCCTGCTGGAGCCACCCCCGTACGCGATTCCATCTCGGAAATTGACGATGTGGCTGTTTATCATTTCCGACGCGATCACGTTTGGAGCCCTGCTTTTCGGCTACGGCTATCTGCGCACCGCGAGCAGCGATTGGCCTACGCCCTTCAAATTCAATCCCAGCATCCTGAACGTCATGATCATGACGGTGGTCCTGATCACCAGCAGTTTGACGATGCTCGGCGCGGTCGATTCCGCCAAGGCCGGGGATAAAGGCAAGGCGGGACGCTTTCTTTGGTCCACGATCCTCCTGGGCATCGTTTTCGCCGGCCTGCACATCCGCGAATGGTTTGGTCTGATCGACGACGGTGTGCGCTTGTTTCAGAATCCCTGGGGTTCGCCTCTTTTTGGCGCAACATTTTTCAGCATCACGGGACTGCATTTGCTGCACGTAATCAGCGGTGTCGTGGCTCTGGGCGTTATTGCGCGCGGCTTCGCAAAAGGACGTTTTACCGCGGGCCACGTCGAAACCACCGGGCTTTATTGGCATTTTGTGGACCTAGTATGGATGTTTGTCGTGCCTCTGATTTATCTGTTGAATCTTTCGCGGTGAGCAAGAGATCAAGCAGGGAGTGAGAGATGAGTGCTGCGGCCAAATCAGGAAATGTCATAGCGAAATATCTGTCGGTATATTTTGTGTTGCTTGGAATCGCCGGCTTGGAGGTGTTCCTTGCCTACCAGAATTTCTCCACCGTTACGCTGCTGGTGATCCTGCTCGTGCTTGCCGTGTCAGGTGCCGCCCTGGCAGTCATGTACTTCATGCACTTGATGTACGAGCGTCGCAGCTTGTTCCTGTCGTTGATACCTGCTGTGATTTTTGTTCTGCTGATGATGAATATGATATGGTCCGACAGTTTCCGGTTGTTGCATTTAAGGCCATTCGCGCACTAGCATGGTGGATAGCAGAGTGCAGGAGTTGCAATGAGCGTTCGCATACATCGCGAGTTTTCCCGAAGCTTTCGGGTCTCGTCGCTCCTGGGCGGCCTCCTTGTACCTAGCGTCGCCTTGGCCCAGAACTGCGCGCTTTGTTACACCCAGGCAGCTGCAGCCGGCACTCGCATCGTGCAAGCTTTGCGGAGCGGCATCGTTATCCTGGTCCTTCCTCCCATGTTGATCTGCATCGGCCTCGCCGTAATGACTTACAGGAAAAGAAACCAGTTTAATGAAGAATAGTCGGGGTAATACTAATCTCGGGGTGATCAAGGCAGGTCGAGATCAAGCGCGTAGATGTCGGTAAGGCCGCGTTCCAGCGTCACGTAAAGCGATCCGTCTTGCCCCAAACCACTGAAGAAGCAGTGGGCCGCGCTACCACGAAGAACCTCCCCGAACCCAGCGACGCGACCAACCTTTTGCGTGGCCACGCTCACCCGAAATACAGACTCCTCCTCATCTAGTTGGTCCTGAAAATAAATGTAGGAACCGTCCCCGGACCAATAGGGTCTCTCAATGAGTCCCCCGGACGCGAGCGAAACCCATTTACCTCGTTGCACATCCAGCAAAACCAGACGGTGATGGGAACCGTCCACACAGACGATATAACGCCCATCGGGCGACCATCGCGGGTCGGCAAGGTCTTTCGAGTCCGGCAGCTCCCTCCAGACCGCGGTTGTCGGCTCCAGCGTATAAAGCCCATAATCCGGTCGGACTTTTCGATTCCGCATCACGACCGCAATGCGGTAGCCGTCCGGCGACCAATCCGCCTGTGCGCCTTCCCATCCCTCGGGAAGCACCGGACGCAAAGCACCCCCATCGGACGCCACAATATATATCTGATGCGCCTGCCCAGGGCGCACGCCGGTAAACAATATCTGCTCGCCCTTGGGAGACCATTGTGGTGCCATCCCGCTTAAGGGCGAGCTGGTCAGCCGCAATCGCTGCGTACCATCTGTGCGGCTTCTCCACAGTGACCCATCCGGCCGATCCGAGTACACAACCATCTCCCCGTCGGGTGAGACGCGGGCCTCTTCGGCGTGCGTGTCCAGGCTTAGCGCCGTCGCACGCATTGTTCGCGGCTCAAATTTCGCCAGCTCGCGCCGGGGCCGAAAACTAAACGCAAATATCCGCGAACCCGTTTGCGCGGGCGTCGCCACATTCAGCGCATCCGGTCCGCTGGTCAAAGGCACGGGTGTGTGATGCGAGCGCCGGAACCAGCTCCACATGTCCCTCATGGCCCACAAATTACAGTCGTACTGCTCGCAGCCCGAAAAAAGAAAGTACTTGCCGTCTGCTGTCCAGGTCCCCGAAGACTGACGGGAAGGTGGGTTTCCCGCCGCCAGAATCGGGTGCGGATTATTGCCTTCGGCGGATACTTGCCAGATCGATTGCGTTCCATATTCAGGGACTTCCACGGAGAATCGAATATATTGACCGTCAGGAGACCATGCCGGGGCATGTGGTTCTCCGGCAACATGCAGCAGCTTGCGCAGCTGCGTGCCGTCACGCCGCACCGAGTACAAATCCTGACCTTGCACATAGATAATCTGCATCGCATCGGGAGACCACGCAGGGTCATGTCCCGTTGCTCTGCCTAAACGCCTAGGCTCGCCGCCTTGCACGGGCCAGAGCCACAACGGCATTTCCTCGTCGCGCCGCGTGAACTGGCCGATCAGAAACTGCGAATGGTCCGGCGATACAGCGAAGATTCGAGTATTCTCGAAAGGCGCGGCGAGCTTCTCCGCGTTACCCCCCTCCACCGACGTTTGCATAAGGTTCCAGTGCCCGGCCTCGCGCTCCAGAAAAAATATGCGCGTCCCGTCGGACACGATACCTCCCCATTCATCGATCCGTCCGTCATTCGTAATCCGATTCATCCGTTGCACGCTCGGCCTCGGGACCGGGTATACAATGAAGAAGAGCAGCCATGAACCAAAGAGAATGCCGGCTGTCAGCAAGAGAAAATCAAACCAGCGTTGCGTGCGTTCGGCGCGTCGCGGATCCCATTGAGTCTCAACAGCACTCAGATCATCCAGATAGGGATTTAGCCGGTGTTGGACTTCAAGGTCTCCATCTTGGGTGCCGGACCCTGGTTCTGCCGGAGCAGCCGGCGGCTCATTAACGACGTGGACAGGTGCAACGAAACGGTAGCCTTGGCGAGGGACGGTCTCTACAAAGCGTGGATTTTCAGCATCATCCTGAAGCGCCGCACGAAGCTTTTTGAGGGCGGCATTGAGGCTTCCGTCGAAATTTACGTGCGTGCCCTCGGGCCACAGAGCCTGTCGGAGCTGTTCCCGAGTGACAATCTCGCCGCTCTGACGGAGCAGCAGTTCCAGAATACGAAAGGGTTGCTCTTGAATCCTGAGCCGGACACCCTGGCGAGTGAGCGTGCTCCGTCCCAGATCTATCTCAAATAGTCCAAAGCGGATGATCGTTGCGGCGTCGATCCGGGCCATGACGTTGTCCAAGCCTGTCGGAAGCGTCGATATCATACCATATTTCTGGTTCATATGACCTGATATGTCTATGTAAATAATGGCGTTACTAGGTCATGATATTTTCAGCCCAAAATCGTTTGACCGTCAGGTATCTTTCACTGTATCCGATGCATGCTCGGCTGCTGCCCCACCCATTGGATCAGCGCCGTCCTGTTTCGAGTGTGAAAAAGGAGGCCTTAGGAGAACATTTAGCCCATAGTCCTAAGAACCTTCGGAACTCCCGCGTTTGCGTCCCTGAACCGCTGTACCCACGACGTCCAGCGCGGGAGTTTCGAGCAACACCCCGGCAAGCCATCTTCGACAGACCTGGCACCCACCTTCTTATCTTTCTAAGTGAGCAAGACCGTTCTGACGGACGCGACTTCTATTTGCTGAAGGCATCCTTGGGGTGTCCGAGTCACCGATTCGACCGAACGCCACCAAATCCGCCTAAGTAGAGACTGTCAGACTCGCTCCGCGTAACCGCCGCGTAGCAGGAATAGGGCTTTTCGCGTTTCTGGCGTTACGTAGAATCAATAAACTACGTAGATTCAACGTGCGCCGTCGGTTCGATTCCAACCTACTGCATGAGTCTTCTTGACGCTTGACACCCGGAGCATTCGGTTGCAGAAAGAGGAAAGTCCGCCTGAAGTTATCGGAGGAATCGGATGACTGGCGGTGGGGACAGAGGAGCGGAGTAGGCTCCTCGTGGAACGAAGAAAGAAACAGGGAGAAAAGTAAATTAGATCAGGTGGCTTGGAGCCAAATGATCTTGAATCACGTGGCTTGTATTTCGAGTTCGGCTCCCTGTGTGGTCTCAGCTGCTCTGGCCATCTGCGCCTTGATGATAGTCTCGCGGAGGTACTGCCAATAGCAGTCGCCGCGGCCTCGCTGGTGGAAGTAGAGATAGTCTATTTCTCCAACGGCGGGGTTCTTCAGTCGGGCGAACGGGTCGAGGAGATCAATACTCTGCCCGCACTGATGGCATGTCTTGGCTTCGGACATGTGAGCCTCCTTGGCTTTCTCAGCGCCCCATGTTTCATATCGTTTGATGAACAAGCGATTCGCGGAAGCCATGCAGCATTTCCATTAGGCAGGCCCGCCAGCACGTTGTAGGCGCCAAATTGCAAAAACCTCAAGAAAATTGGTCAAGCCAATCGGGTAAGGTTTGGAGTGGTAAACAGTAGTTAGCAATAGTGCGGCTTATCCAGAATTTGGAACCATTTACCTTTTCGGTGGCACTCAAATTTATTTCGCGAACTCAACGCGGCCGCGATTATTATGTTACTTCCATGTCATCATGATCCAACGATATGTCCCTGAAGTTTATACCGACAATTTGAAGTAGCTCAGAGGTTTCTTTGAGGAGACCGGGCATTTTCCCGTTTGTTGTGCGGAAAGCGGCGACGGGCTGCGCCCATGCAGGCCATTCCTAGTGTGCGCGACGGAGAGATTTTGATGAATCCGAGTTACCGGTGGTTCGCTAGGAGCGCATTTTTTTGCGCGCTCCTGAGCTTTGTAGGCCTAAAAGCGCAGGCGCAAACTTTTGTCTTTGGAACGGCCAGTTATTCCGCTCCTGGTCTCGGCTCTATTACTCCTCCGCAAGGAAACGCACCGATCCTTACAGCAGACTTCAACGGTGATGGCATGCCCGATGTTGTCATCTTTGGATCAACCTCAGCGGGACAGGTTCTTTCCATCTTCCTCGGAAGGCCAGACGGATCTTTCGCTCCAGGAGTGGATTATTCAGTTCAGGCGAACGGATTCACGGTTGGCGACTTTAACGGTGACGGCAAGCTCGACGTCATCGTTGTCACCTACGGCTACACAATTACCGGGAGCATTCTTTTGGGGAACGGGGATGGAACTCTCCAATCTCCTGTCCCGCTGAACCAGAACATCGGCAATGGCTATACAGCGGCAGCTTCAGGCGATTTCAACGGCGATGGCAAGCTGGACCTGCTACTTCTGACACCCGATTTTGGAAGCGGTGCCACGATGGCTGTCCTTCTCGGTAACGGAGACGGGACTTTCAGGGCTCCGGTCACTTACTCCGTGCCGACAGCCCCGTACCTCGTCCTGGGCGACTTCAACCGTGACGGTAAGCCAGATATAGCGATCTCTGGTGGCTTCTCCGGAAGCGGCGAGGTATCGATCCTGATCAACAACGGAGATGGGACATTCAAAAGCCCTGTAAATTACAGCATCTCCGGCAATGTCCAGGCGCTAGCAGTTGCGGATCTGAATGCTGACGGCAATCTTGACCTGGTGGTTCCCGCGGGTGGATCTTCCGCGGCCATTTCAGTGCTGCTCGGAAATGGAGACGGAACGTTTGGTTCGCCCATCGTATACACTAGCAATCTCCTCAGTATTTACTCAACTTCGATTGCCGTGGCCGATTTCAACGGTGACGGCAAACTTGACGTTGCACTGACCAACTCAGTGGGTGCCACAAACGCGGTTGCGATCGTGTTAGGAAACGGTGACGGGACATTCCAAAACCCTCCGATTCTTTACCGTGCCGGACTGCTGCCCGCTGGGGTTGTTAGTCTGGATGTGAACGGTGACGGCAAGCCAGACTTGGCGGTTGCCGGCGGCTATGGTGTCTTGTCATATTTCTCATTGACGACGCTTATCAATCGAGGCGATGGAACTTTCGCGAAGGCGGCCAACTTTCCTGTCTTGCAGCTCCCATTCTCGGCTGTTCTCGGCGACTTTAACGGCGACGGACATGTAGACATCGCAGCCACCAGTTTCACGAAGGCTGGCGGCGTTTCGGTGTTGTTGGGAAACGGCGATGGCACGTTGCAGGCTCATCTGGACTCTCCCACTGGACAGTTCCCCACTGTTATCGCTACCGGTGATTTCAATGGAGATGGCAAGGTAGATCTGGTTGTGGCGGATTCAACTCCGACGAGCCAACTGCTTTCCACTCTCATCGGCAATGGTGACGGCACTTTTCAGAACAAGATCTCGCAGATTCTATCGAGTAATTTGCGGTCAATGACAGCCGGTGACTTCAATGGTGATGGAAAACTCGATGTTGCCGCGGTCATCGACGGTACCAATGCGGTGTCCATCTTTCTCGGACATGGTGACGGTAGCTTCGCGGCTCCGGTCCAGTATCCCGCCGGTCCAACGATCTTTTCCCCGGTTTTGGGCGGTGATTTCAATGGGGACGGCAAACTAGACTTGGCGGTCGCGAACGGCAGTGGAATTGCTATTTTTTTCGGCAATGGCGACGGCACGTTCCAGCCATTCATCCTCGTGCCATCCTTGTTGCCTTCTACTCCGGTAGACGGTTTGTTGGCGCTGGCGGACTTTAATGGCGACGGGAAGCTGGATATCGTAAGGATTTCGGAGTCCGGGATCATCAACGTTGCCTTGGGAAACGGCGACGGGACTTTTCAAAACGCGCCGGGATTTCAAATTACCTCGATCCTCACGGTGCAATCGCCTGTGGTGGGCGACTTTAACGGGGATGGAAAGCTCGATTTGGCTTTCACCAACCCAGGCAGTGATGTTGAGACCATCCTACTTGGCAACGGTGACGGCACCTTCCAAGGGCACATCGAATATTCGGTTCCTGGTGTGAGCAACAATCCGAACTCTCTGCTAGCGGCGGACTTCAACGGCGATGGCGCGCTCGATATGGCTTTGGCCGATTTCGGGGCTGGCGAAGTCTCCGTTTTCGTCAACCAACCGGTCGCGGCTTTCGCTCCTCGTGCGCTGAAATTTCCGAATCAAGGAATTGATACGACTAGCCCTGAACAAAGCGTGATCCTGACCAATGTGGGCGCCGCACCGCTAGCCATCACGAGTATCGCCGCCAGCGGCGATTTTGCTGAAACCAACGATTGCGGGTCGAGTCTGAGCATCGGAAAGCCCTGCACGGTTAGCGTCACCTTTGCTCCCACAGCTGACGGCGTTCGCAGTGGAATGCTTTCTTTCGCTGACAATGCGTCAGTCGTTCCACAGGCGCTCACCCTTTCCGGGACAGGCACTGGCCCAGCCTTTGTGATCGGTGTTGCCCCCGGATCATCGGCTGCGCAGACCGTCGCTGTGGGGCAAGCGGCGAGTTACTCACTCGTCTTCACGCCCGAAGATGGCTTCAGCGGTACGGTCACCCTGACGTGCTCTGGTGCACCGACGGGGGCGAACTGCGTGACGACACCCGCGTCCTTCGCCTTGACCGGTACTTCCGCGATGACGGCGACGATCAACGTTGCTACAACCGCTATCGCTTTCACGCCGCTTGTCCCAAAATCAATGCCCGCGCGGCCGGGCTCTCTACGGTTGCGCTTCAACTTGCGTTGGTTCGGTCTACTCCTCGGGACTCTTCTCATGCTCGCTCTGCTTGCGATTGCTGCTTGTCGCGCCAGGCAGCCAACGTGGCTGGGCCTGACGGCAGCAACGATGCTTGTCTTGATATGGGCAGGTTGCGGTGGCGGCGGTGGAAGCGTAAGCACAGGGCCCCCTGCGGAGCCCTCAGCGGCAATCTCGGCGAGCAGTCTGACGTTCAGCTCAAAAAATCAGGGCAGCACCAGTCCGGCGCAGAGCGTGATGCTGACCAATTCCGGCAATGCAGCGCTCAGCATCACGGGGATTTCGGTCGGGGGCACCAACCCTAGTGATTTCCAACAGACGAACAGCTGCGGATCGGGCGTTGTGGCAGGAGGGAACTGCTCGATTGGCGTTACGTTCACTCCCACAGCCATAGGCTCTCGCTCAGCCACCTTGAGCATTGGCGACAACGCGACCGGCAGCCCGCAGTTCGTGAGCCTGGCAGGTACGGGCGTGCCGCCGACCACCCCGGCTGGCACTTACACGCTTACCGTAACCGCGACAAGTGGCGCCCTCATTCAAACCATGCGTCTTATGCTTACCGTGCACTAGATGCTGCCGGTCTTCTTTCTCAAAGGCTATTTGGGAACGACCAAAGGCTATTTCAGGACGCCCAATATTGCTTTGATCTTCTTACGGTCGATCACTTCTCTCGGAGTATTCCCTCGCCGCTCCAGCCACTTCGTAAAATCCTTCAGCTTGACCTCGTACTCAGCGCGAACGTCCAGAACTTGAACCTTCACCGGTCGGAATCCGTCGGGCGCCCATTTGTCACCCTGCGCAGCTTTCAGTGCGAGCGCCACGGCTTCAAAGAGGGTCGCCGCGCTGACATCGACGGTGTGAGCCCGGCTCTGAAGATCGGTGATGGTGACGCGGCAAGAGCGAACCGGCATAGAGGAGCCAATCTAGCATATTCGCTTTTTATTCGCCATGATCTTGGCGGAGCCATCGGTTTTTCCAGGAAACCATCGTCGATGCTGCGACACAACTAGGCATACAACCACGCAGAAGCTGAACGTCGTCGGTGCGCATGCCGAGGAGGACTTCATCAAAGAGAGGGACCACATTGATCCCGGAAGTTGCTTACCGAAGGCCAACGATTCGTATTTTATTTGCCTCTCGACGCCGAGGCGTCTGACCTAATGGTGGATACATCGTAGCCGCTTCATTCGTACCGCGTTCCGAGTATGGGCTGGCCTTGCCTGGGGGCGCTATTTATGGAGTGTGCCAACCGATTTTGGCGTCGTCGGTTTGGTAGCTTCAGCGGCTGGCAACCGCCGTTTCCATATTTATAGCCGCATCCGTATTTATTGCGATGGAAATTTATAGCGACGGAAGGACGAAAATATCGGTCTATCTCATGCCTTAGCTCAGCCTCATGACTTAGCCCAGTGCGGCGGCAAGTTGTCCCCATCTCGCACACCGGGAGCAAACGATGCCTCGACGAGAACGCTGTGCTGATCACCTATTGTTGGTTAGCGAAATGTTGGACGCGGCGACCGAGTACATGGCCCTGTGCGATGCCTCCCTGGAGAACGAAGAGACCGAAATGGTCGAACTCGCATACGAACAGATTTCGGCTCTGCAAAATCGCATCCTAAGGCTGAGCAAGAAAATGGAGGAATTAGACCACCGGTTGCGCGACAGACTGACGCAATTGAGCGGTCAGCCGGGGCACCAGACAAAGCGACGGAGTGCGAAAGGCTCCGGCTCCTAGAATCTGCGTTCGGGTCACGCCAGCGGCGCGCAAACTGCTGAGTTTAGTGTGATCTGCCTGAACGAGATTACGTAGAAGCTAGCGGGATTGACGGATGGATGTTTGCACGAGGCTGCGGCCGGGAGGGGCGAGCCCCTCCCCTACAATGGAGTTTTTGGCAGCAGGTTCAGGACGACCTGGAACCAAAAGTTGGGCTGGTAGCGGATTTGCACCGGGACGCCACGGAGGGCGCCTTGGGTGCCGAGCACAATCGTGAAATTCACGCGCCTACCGGTTGTTTGGTTGGCAGAAACGAAATCGGCCTGGAGAAGCTCGTCATACGAGTTCTGGGTTAGGGTCCCGCCTTTCGAGGAGTTCACCTTCACATCCAGCTTTCGAACCGGCTCGAGGCGTTCGAGTGTTAGCACATCCACCTGTGCGTCGTATACGTAACACAGCGACTGCGGCGCTTTGACGCCTTCGATCGCGGCATCGTCCAATTGCAAGACGGCGCCGAGGAATTCGCCGGCGCGAGGGCAGCCGGGCGGACTGTCCAGGGTGCGCGCCGGACTGTCCGATGTGCCGAGTTTTTCCAGCATGATGGGCTCGGCTTCGGCGTATTGGTGGAGGTTGTAGTCTTCGCTGGATGCCAAGGGCACTACTAGAGAAATGGCACGCCCGCTCTCGACGCGGCTGAGAATCCCGGTAAATTGATGCTCGCCGCCATTTTTTTCTTTGCGGAGCTCTTCCTGCATCTCGGAGATGGACTTCCCTTTTGACGATTTCATAAATCCGAAGAACGCGCTAGCGGTCACATCGTCCGTTTTTGCGGGGTGGATGGCGGGATCCTTGTGCCAGACCACCTCCGTGCCGGCGCCCCAGCGATTGATGGCGCGTGGGGCTTTGGCGGGGTCGGAGCCGAACAACACCTGAAGAAGTTCCTGGCGTGGATCGGTCTTGGAGACGCCCATGCGGATGTAGCCGCCACCGACATCGTCCTTGCCGACCCAAAAGAATAGCAGGCGCACGCGCGCAGTCATCACGTAGTCGAATTCGGTGACGTCACGAGGGGCGCTCCGCACCCAGCCAAGCGCTTCGACGATCGGCACGCGATCAGCGTCGGTGGTTTTTGCCAGTTGCGGAAGGAACAAAGAAAGGACGACGGAAAGGAGGAGGAGAAGGATTGGAAATCGAAACGCGCTGATCATCGGTAAGGAACTCGGTGAGGAACTCTGCAGCGGTTGGATGTGGGAAGCGCTTCGTGCACCGTGCCGCCAACCTACGGCGAAGTTGTTACGGAGGATTGACGGAAAATTGAAATAACAAAAATATTTTCGTAATAACGTGCTACAAAGCGGCATCGTAAGCTCAATCGTGCAAATCTCTACACCGCAGGTATGTGCACCACCGGCGCAGCGTTCTATTCTAAACTCCCCTGCCAGCAATCATCATAGCGCAACGCATCTCACCGTAAGGCAAGCTTTCCTGCTGCTCCTGCGACACCCGTACAAATATCTGCTGCAACGGTGGAACTGGAAATCCGCGGTGCTGAGTTCCCTACTGCGAGCATCGCTATTTTTCGCGACGAATCTGGTTGCGGGATTGCCCGCCGCGATTGCAGCGATGAAGACCGAACTCGTCTTTCGAGGAATAACTTCGGGTTTCACGGCGCGCTGACCGAAGCAGCCTACGCGTATGCGCACTATGGGCGCAGCCGCGCGCCAAAACATTTTGGCGGCATCCTGGGAGGCGGCTCTGGAAATGACCTATTCGGCTTACCGTTTCTGCGGAGACACCGCGTTGGCCGTTCGAACCGCAGGGTCCGCAACCGTTCTGGCCAGACCCCAGGTGCCCGCAGCTTGACGTAGCCTACTTGAGTAACCTCCGTTGAGATGGTCTGCAATTTGGAGCCATCTGGAAAAGCCTCGCTGGCGTTTCGCACCTGAGTACCAGTGAATGATTGACCGAGTTCGCGGCAGCGCTTACCATCGAGTCTCACACTCCATCGTGGACGGTCAACTCATCGCGCATTACCGGATTCTCCGCAAGGTAGGCGGCGGAGGAATGGGTGTCGTGTATGAGGCTGAGGACACTAAACTTGGGCGGCGCGTCGCCCTGAAGTTCTTGCCGCCGGAAACCGACCGCGATGTAACGGCGCTGGAACGATTCTTGCGTGAGGCGCGAGCGGCTTCTGCTCTGAATCATTCGGGAATCTGCACGATCCACGCCATCGAAGAATACAACGGGCAAACGTTCATCGCGATGGAGTTGCTGGAAGGCCAACCGTTGGACAAACTGCTGGCGGGCGGATCACTTCCAATTCCACGGACAGTCGAGATCGGCATTCAGCTGGCGGACGCGCTGGATGCGGCGCACAAAAAAGGCATTGTGCACCGCGACATCAAGCCAGGCAACATTTTCGTGACCGAGCGCGGCAATGCCAAGATTCTGGATTTCGGATTGGCCAAGCTGCTGAAAGGTCGAGATGATGGCGCCGGCGCCGAGACCATCGGTGATTCCACCAATCTTCTAACTAGCCCCGGAACGGCGGTCGGCACCATCGCCTACATGTCGCCGGAACAAGCGCGCGGCGAAGAGTTGGATGGGCGCAGCGATTTATTTTCGCTGGGCGCGGTGTTCTATCAAATGGTGACCGGAAAGCAGCCGTTTCCCGGCTCGACCAGCGCGGTAGTGTTCGACAAAATCCTGCACAGCGCTCCGGTAGCTCCGATCACGCTGAACCCGGCGGTACCGCCGGAGTTCGAACGCATCCTGAATAAGGCACTGGAGAAAGATCGCGACGTCCGCTACCAGGTCGCTGCAGAACTTCGCGCGGACCTGAAACGCATGCAGCGCGAGACCGATTCCGGGCGGACCGCCGCGGGCCAATCAACGGCGCGCCGCGCCGCCGCAGTCGACACCGCCACCGTGCCAGCCGAGGCGCCCCCGACCACGCCGAAGTCCAGCGGCTCGGTCCTGCTGGAAGCAGCACGCAAAAACAAAATCGGGGCAGCGCTCACATTCGCAGTGATCGCGATTGTTGGTGCGGCGGCGGCATTCGGGATCTACTCGCTGGTGGATCGCGGGAAACACGTGCCGTTCGAGCACTTCTCCATCGAGAACCTGACCAACAACGGCCACGTCTCGCTGGCGGCACTCTCACCCGACGGAAAATATCTGTTGCACGTCCGAGATGAGGACGGGCTGCAATCGCTCTGGCTGCGCCACATTCCGACCGGCAGCAACACGCAAATCGTGCCGCCAGCAGCCACCCGCTACGCGGGTTTGACCTTTTCCCCCGACGCCAACTATATCTACTGCGTCCGGCGCGACGAGTCCGAACACACCATCGCGGCGTTATATTCCGCGCCCATGCTCGGCGGAACGCCGCGCCTCTTGATAAGAGATGTGGACAGCCCCATCACCTTCGCACCCGACGGCAAGCGTTTCGCCTACCTTCGCGAACACCACGACACACCAAATTTCGATCTGTTTCTCGTAAATACGGACGGCTCGCCAGACCGAACTCTATTCAGTAACACCATGGTGCCCACCGACAGCGATGTTCCCGTCTGGCTGCCCGACGGCAAGACCATCGTCATTCCCATCGTGCAAACGACACAAGATTCGCTCGGCGGCCTGCTTTCCGTTGACGTACCGACCGGCAAACGGCAGGAAGTGGCGCTGACCCCCAACCGAATCTACTACGAACCGGCATCGCTGCCCGGCACGGACGGCCTGCTCGTCTCCGCAAGTTCCGTCGACCGCGGCCTGATGCAGCGACAACTTGGGTTCATCAGCTATCCCAGGGGAGATTTTCGCGCGCTCACGACGGACACGAACAACTACTTCCACCCCAGCGTTTCCGCCGACGGCAAAAGCATCGCCGCCGAAGAGGTCCAATCCGTTTATTCGCTGAACGTCGCGCCCGCATCAAAACCAGACGAATTGCGGCCCATTCCACTGACGTCGCACGAGCCGACGGGCGACTGGGACTGGACGGACGACGGAAAAATTCTGCTCCCTCAAGGCGGTGAAATTCGTCTTCTGAATCCGGCGGGCGGCGAATCGGTCGTTCTGTCCGACAAGAAGCGACTGCCGCTGCAAAGCACTTCCTGCGGAAAGTACGTCGTGTTTCGCTCGATCCCGACCATGGGAGGCGCCTCGGTCAATCTGTGGAAGACCGATATGGCGGCGTCCAACCAGACTCAATTGACGACTGGCAGGAACGACCAGGCCGCACAGTGCTCGCCCGACGGAAAGTGGGTTTACTACATCGCGTTGATGGAAAATCAATCTCTAAAACGCGTTCCCATCGAGGGTGGAACGCCCGAAACGGTGATCGACGATCCTTCCACCGGATACACCCTCTCCCCGGACGGCAAACTGGTAGCGAATCTCGACGTTCGCGAGCTCGATCACAAACTCGTGCTCAATGTCTTCAGCATCGCCGACAAGAGAACCACCTATCACAATATCGACCCTCGGGCCTCAGAACCAATTAGTTTCGCGCCCGCGGGAAACGCGATCGTATATAAGGTCCGGGAAAAAGGCGTCGACAATCTCTGGATGCAGCCGCTCGACGGCTCGGCATACAAGCAGCTCACGCACTTTACCGCGGAGCGCATCGCACGCTTTGCCTTTTCTCCGGATGGCTCGCAAATCGCGATCGAACGCGGGCATAGCGAGTCTGACGCGGTTCTACTACGCGACACACCGCAGTAGTCGCAAGAGAGACCATCACAAGTACAAAGAATTACTTGGGTTCGCCTGTAGGAGTGGAACTCGCGCTTGGCGAGGTATTGGCGTTAGCCTTCGCGAAATAGCCGCGCCTCGCTCGCACCTGAAAGCCCTTGTGATCGGGAGTCTCGATGCGAATGCGGTGATATTTGCCGTCCAGAATGGAATTCGTAGGAATGTACGCGATGGAGTATTGGTTGCGCAGTTCATCGCCAATATCCTGGAACGATTGATCGAGATCGTCCACATGATACGGGAAAAACGCCCGGCCGCCGGTTTCCTCAGCCAAGTCCGCGAGTATTTGATCGCCTTCGGTGAGGTGCGTCTTGCGATCGGCCAGCTTATCGGGGTTGGTCTGCGACAGCTGGATCCATTGCGTGCTGGTGCTGATCGTATAAATGACCACGCTGTAGCGCTGGGCCATTTCAATGGCTTCCGCCCGCGTATGATTCGAAAGATTGTCGTCGCCGTCGCTGATCACGATCATCACGCGGCGCACGACGTCGGGCGCATCGCCGGGAGGCCGTGGCGGATGACTCAGCTCCTTGTCACAAGCCGTATAAATCGCATCGTAAACCGCGGTGCCGCCACCCGCGCGCGTCTTCACGATCTCGTCGCGTAGCCGCCCGGCGTCGTCGGTGAAGCTTTGCAAGATGCTGGGCTCGTCATCGAAGGTCATGACGAAGGCCTGATCTTTGTTGTGGCGCAGAACAGAAAACAGGAAGGAGGTCGCGGCGTCCTGCTCAAACTTAAGCCGGTCGCGAATGCTGTTGGAGGTATCCATGAGCAACCCGATGCGGAGGGGAAGGTCCGTCTGCTTGCTGAAATAGCGAATCGTTTGCGGTGTCTTGTCGTCGGAAATTTTGAAGTCACTCTTCTCCAGATCGGGAACGAGTTTATTGCGGCGGTTGAGCACGGTGAACAAGACGTCCACCAGGTTTACGGTCTGCGTGATCTTGCCCTGATTTTGGGCCGAAGCCTCAGGTGGCGGCGGTGGGGGAGCACCTTGTTGCTGCGTACCGGAGTCGGGTGTGGATTGTTGCCCTTGGCCGGTGTCGGACGTGAAGACCAGCGTCATCGCCAAGAGAGCGCAAATCCATAAAGGTCGCATGTGAGATCGATTATAGGTAGTTGGCGAGCATAGCGTCAATTCTTTGCGGATCGTTTCTTTGCGCATCGTTGCCGGCCGCAGCGGCAAGTTCCTTCAAGAAGGTGTGCAGTGGTGGCGGAAGCGGAGCCCGCAAGTCGATCCAGGCGCCACTGCGCGGGTGCATGAACCCAAGTTTCGCAGCGTGAAGGAAATTTCGCCCCAGCGCCGGCAGCGTGATTTTACCTACTTCCAATTGCGCAGCTGCGCCGTAGAGAGCGTCACCCACCACCGGGTGCCGCACCGTCGAAAAGTGTACGCGGATCTGGTGCGTGCGCCCGGTGTGCAGCTGCACTTCCACCAGCGTTGTGGTGTCGATGCGCCCCAGTACGCGCCAGTCCGTTCGCGCCTCGCGCGCATCCGTAAGTACTGCACTGCGCCGCGCGGTCATGCGCACGCGCCGCTTGGGGTCGCGGGCGATGGCCAACTCGATCCGCCCGCTATCTTCTTTCAACAGACCTTCAACCAGAGCGATGTAGGTCTTTTTTACGGTCCGCTGCCGAAAGGCTTCGCCCAGCTTCGCGTGCGCCGCGTCATTCTTCGCGACCAGGATAATGCCGGAAGTGTCCTTGTCGAGCCGGTGAACGATTCCCGGACGCAGCACATCTCCGCCTTGCGACAGCATCTGTCCGCGGCCCAGCAAAGCATTCACCAGCGTCCCGCTCGGATTTCCCGCTCCGGCATGAACGACCATGCCCGCGGGTTTGTTCACCGCAACCACGTCATCGTCTTCGTAGATGACATCGAGTGGGATGGATTCCGCTTCGGCGCGCATCGGCGGCCGGGGCTGTACTTCGACAGTCACGCGCTCTCCACCATGGAGACGATGGGAGCCCTTCGTCGCATGGCCGTTCAGAAGAATGAGCTCCCCTTCAATCAATTCCTGCACGCGCGTGCGGCTTAATTCCGCGCAGTGCGACGTAACCACGCGATCCAGCCGCTCGCCGGCTTCTTCGGGAAGGACAACGAAATCGTGCCTCATGTCGTGAGTGGTATCGGCGATGTCAGCTTACTTCGTGCTCGGAAACTTCGGGCGCGTGGTGTTTGGCGCCAAAAAGCACATCCAGAATAATCAGCGCGGCGCCGATGGCGATCGCGGAGTCGGCGACATTGAACGCCGGATAGTGGTAACTCCCAAAGCGCACTTCAAAGAAATCGGTAACCGCCCCGTGAAAGATGCGATCGGTGACGTTCCCGGCAGCTCCACCCAGTAGCAGTGCAAGCCCAGCCGCGGTCAAAGTACCGCCGCTATGACCCGCGGCGAAGAGCCACGCGAGCGCCCCAATCACGATGACGGATCCCCCAATCAGAAGCACGCGCGTCCAGGGAGAAGAAGAATCCGCCAGCACTCCGAACGCGATGCCCGGGTTCCGGCTGTTCACCAAATAAATAAAGTCGTGAACGATCTCCTTCCGCCAGCCCTCGAAGGTCTGCGTCTCAAACCACGCCTTCGTCGCGCGGTCGAGCAGCACAACCGCCAGCGTAAGCCAGAGCCACCTCAGGCGTTTTGGAATGATCAACGTAGCTTCTCCTGCTCCAAGCAAACGTCAAAGCACGGCTTCAGTTCACCCTGAGGGACTAGTGGTCGCTGAGGGGGCTTTGTCAACGGCTCTAGGCAGCCTCTTCCGTTGGCCCTTCGATCTCAGCCAGCGCCTCCGAGCAGCGCTCGCAGATCGTCGGATAACGTAGGTTTTCGCCAACATGCGTCGAATAATTCCAGCACCGCTCGCATTTCACGCCGTCGGCTTTCTGAATCGTAACTTCCAACCCAGGAATCACGTCGGAACGATAGTCCCCTGTTCCAGCCGTCAGCAAATCCACCTGCGAAACGATGAACAGGCCCGGCAGCAAAGGCAGGTGCTGCTTGAGCTTCGCCTTCAGTTCGAGGTCCGCATTGAGCAAAACCTTGGCCTCCAGACCCGAGTTGATCTTCTTTTCGTTGCGCGCCGTTTCCAGCGCTTTCAGCACTTCCCCGCGCACCTTCGAGAGCAACTCCCAGAGCATCACCTGTTTGGACGCAATGTCCGCACGAAGTTCTCGCTCTTCGCTAAACAAAGCCATATGCACGCTGTCGTGCTCGCCTGGCCTCTTCGGCAGATACTTCCAGACTTCCTCCGCGGTGAAAACCAGGATCGGAGCAATAAGCCGGACCAGCGCACCAGTAATCTTCCATACCGCGGTCTGCGCGGAGCGCCGTGACTTACTCTTCGCCGCTTTGGTGTACAAGCGGTCCTTCAACACGTCGTAGTAAAACGAGCTGAGATCCACCACGCAGAAATCATGGATGGCGTGGTAAACCCGATGAAAATCATATGCCGCGTACCATTCGCGGCATTTCTTCACCAGGTCGGCGGTACGCTCCAGCATCCAGCGATCCATTTCGTCCAGCTGATCGTTGGGCAGCGCATCGCGCGTAGGATCGAAGTCCGCAAGATTGCTCAGCCCATAGCGGAACGTATTGCGAATCTTCCGGTATGCGTCGCTGAGCTGCGTCATCACCCGCTCGCTCATCTTCACGTCAGCCTGGTATTCGACCGAAGCAACCCACAACCGCAGCAGGTCAGCGCCCCACCGTTCACAAATTTCCGCGGGATAAAGGGTATTGCCCAGTGATTTCGACATGGGCTGACCCTTTTCGTCGAGCGTCCAGCCATGCGTGACCACCCCTTTGTACGGCGGGTTATTCCGAATGCCGATGCCGATCAGCAGCGAGCTGTGAAACCACCCGCGATATTGATCCGGGCCTTCCAGATAAACGTCGGCGGGCCACTCCGGACCTTTCAATACCGCAAGGTGTGAAGAACCGGAGTCGAACCACACATCGAGAATGTCGTTTTCCTTCCGCCATTTCGTAGCTCCGCAGGAGCATTTGGTTCCCGCGGGCAGCAACTCTTCCGGCGTGTGCTTGTACCAGGTGTCCGCACCCTCTTTCTCAAACCACTTCACGACCGTACGCAGCGCCGCAAAATTCTCCAGGCGGGCATTGCAAGCCTCGCAGTAGAAGACGATGATCGGCACGCCCCAGAAACGCTGTCGCGAAACGCACCAGTCCGGGCGCTCCGCGATCATCTCGTACATGCGGTCTTCGCCCCATGACGGGATCCACTTCACTCCGCGAATTTTTTCCAGCGTCTCCTGCCGAAGGCTCTTGCTGGCGTCATGCGCTGCGTGGTCCATTCCGATGAACCACTGTTCGGTGGCGCGAAAAATCACCGGGTTATGGCAGCGCCAGCAATGCGGATAGCTGTGCTTGTAGCTGTGATGGCCAAGTAGCGCGCCACGCTCGCCAAGCAATTTCACGATGATCGGGTTTGCGGTGAAAACATCTTTCCCTTTGTACTCGGGCAGGCCTTCCAGGTACACGCCACGATCATTGATCGGCGCGGCGATCTCCAAACCGTATTTCTGCCCGGTATTGAAGTCATCCACGCCATGGCCTGGCGCGGTATGAACGATACCGCTTCCTTGATCGAGCGTCACATAGGTTGCGAGAACCCCCGGCACCTGAATCGGCAGAAACGGGTGCTGGAACTTCATGCCTTCGAAGTCGCGGCCCTTGTAGGTGGCGCGAACCGCTGCATCCTTGATACTGCACTCGGCCTGCAAAGCCGCTACGCGATCAGCCGCAAGCAATAGCGCGCCTCTCTCGGTGTCCACGACGACGTAGTCGAAATCCGGATGAAATGCGAGCGCGCGATTGTGCGGAATCGTCCAGGGAGTCGTCGTCCAGATCACGGCACTGACATCGCTGCCCAATTTCGCGGCTTCGCCATTCCCGCCACCCACCACCGCAAACTTCACCCAGATTGACGGGCTGACGTGATCCTCATACTCGACTTCCGCTTCGGCCAGCGCGGTGGAATCGTGGAAGCACCAATAGACCGGCTTGCGTCCCCGGTAGACGAAGCCCTTTTCCATGAACTCCAAAAACGCGCCCGCAATGACCGCCTCATAGTCGAAATTCATCGTCAAATACGGCTCGTTCCATCGACCGAAAATGCCCAGCCGCTTGAAGTCTTTTTTATGCTGCTCCACGAAGCGCGTTGCAAACTCCCGGCACAAGGCGCGGAATTCAGCCGGCGGCACTTTGCCTTTTCCGCCAAGCTCCTTTTCCACTTTCGTTTCGATTGGTAAGCCGTGGCAGTCCCAACCAGGAACGTAGGGCGCGTAGTGCCCCGCCATGCTCTTTGTCTTTACAACCAGATCTTTCAAAATCTTGTTCAGGCCCGTCCCCAGATGGATTTCGCCCGTCGGATACGGTGGCCCGTCATGCAGCACAAACAGCGGCTTCCCTTTGCGCACCTCTAGAATACGCTCGTAAAGACGCGCGTCCTCCCAAGCTGCCAGCTGCTTCGGCTCGTTTTGCGGAAGGCTGGCTTTCATGGAGAACTCAGTTTTGGGAAGATTGAGCGTTTTCTTCAGTTCGAGTGGCTCGGCCATGGATCGATCGGATCGGTTCCCTTCTTCTGCCCGTCATTTCCCTCGGGTTCCCTCGAATGTGTTCGCGGCGGGAAACATAGGAGGGCAGCGTAATCACGTATGTTACAATGAACGGAAGCAGGTGTCAGCCGGTACGGGGGGTGCAACCAATCCGGCCCCGCCAGAATCGTACCTGCGATACCACCGTATTGGGGATATCTGCGTCTATAATTAAGGTAGGGGTGAGTTAGGGGAACACGTGCCGAGCAATTTTATTGACCTTTTGCCGCCAGATCCAAGCAAGCCGGGCGCGCCGAATCCCAACGCGCAACAATCCATTCCCGTACCGGCCTCCGCCTTGCCAACTTTCCAGACTCCCGAGCGCGTGGTCACCGACGGTTTCTGGTCCAATCTCAAGCAGTTCCTGACCGAAAAACCCCTCAAGGTCAACCCGAACGTGCATTCCACGCTGATGCCCGACCACTACGGCGGCGGCTTCCGCGAAAATTTCAAAGATTTCTTCAGCTCGCGGCCGGTACCGAAGGGCCCAATGAACAGCCGTCTGGCCGTAAATTGGGGAGCGAACTTCGGGGGATTCGGCTATCGCGTCAAGGAATTCTTTTCACCGTCAAAGATGCCCCCACTCCCGCCGGGAATTCAACCGGTGAAAGTGAATGACATCTGGTCCAAGGACGAAAACTTCGGCTGGACCCAGATCATCGCCTTTGGCCTGCACATTCTGATCATTGCGCTACTGGTGGTTCCACTGATCTGGTGGAAGGAGCAACCCACCGCCGCAAAGAACAAATTCGACGCTACTCCACTCGACATTTCCCCGTACATGGCCAAGTTGCCAGCCGGCGCGACCAAAGCGGGTGGTGGCGGCGGAGCCAACGATCACACGCTGACTCCTCCGAACAAAGGCCGTCCCCCCAAGTTCAAGTGGACGCAGTTCACTCCACCGCAGATCAAGATTCAGAACGAGCATCCTAAGCTCGCCATGGACCCCTCGCTGCTGGGCCCACCTGACCTCAAGATTAACGGCCCGAATGCTCTCGGTGATCCGTTGGCCAACGCGCTGTCCGATTCGCTCGGCCACGGCAACGGCACCGGCATTGGCAGCGGTTCCGGCGGCGGCCTGGGTCCCGGCGAAGGCGGCGGCACCGGCGGCGGAGCTTTTCGCGCAGGCGTCAATGGCGTCGGCGTCCCGGTCTGCCTCTACTGCCCGATCCCCCAATACTCCGACGAAGCCCGCAAAGCCAAGTACCAAGGCACAGTAGTTTTGCAAGTGACGATTACAACCGACGGCCGCGCCGTGAACATCTCCGTAGTGAAGGGCCCCGGACTAGGACTCGAAGAGAAGGCCATCGAAGCCGTAAAGGGCTGGAAATTCAAGCCCGCCGTAGGCCCGGGTGGCAAGCCGGTAGCGACCATCGTCCCTATCGAAGTCACGTTCCGCCTGTACTAGTCTAGCGCACCCGCACACAGCGACGCTAAGTCATCACTCGCATCGATGGCACAGTCCGCCACTTCTGAAGCGGCGAAATGAGCGGCGAGAAAGCCGACCCGGGCCAGGACCTCGCGGAGCACCAGACCTCGAACCCCTATGGACGATCCTCGACCTCGCACCCACAGGCCGCGGCGCCAGTTGGTACCGAAAGCTTGAATACAGCAGCCTGACAACAACGATCAAGTAAGCTAGAGATCAAGCAGAGGACCATCTCATCGCTTTCTGGCGCTGATATTGAACGCAGCATCGCATCTGCGCATTTCCGCACCCTTCTGCACTCTTGCAGGCTGGGCCTCAAGCAATCGTCCCAAAACCCGTGTCGGGTCAGCGCTGCGACACGTTCAACTGGCGCCTACGTTTCCATCGATATCCCTATCGCGCTGGCCACCAACGCCAGGGCGCCCCGACGCTTGAACCGTTCTCGGTTTAGGGAAGACGTGGCACAGCTCGACCCAGGTTGCGATCGAGATCTGCCTTGGAAAGGTGCAGTGCCTCATCGGGATCTGCCGGAGTCAGCGTGATCCGAATACACTTAGAGGCAGGCTGATTACTCTTGGCCGCAACGCTGCGGATGGGTACCAGAACATTGGTCTCTGGGTAGTACGCGGCAGCGCTCCGCCGGGCGATCGCATACGGAACGATCGCGAAGCGGGGCGCCTTGCGGATCTCTCCTTCAAAGTGACTGTATATGTCCACGATCTGACCAGCTTTGAGGTTCCTTTCCTCCATATCGAACGGGTTTAGAAACAGAACCCGACGACCGTCAAAGACTCCCCGATAGCGGTCGTTCAGTCCGTAGATGGTCGAGTTGAACTGATCGTGGCTGCGGATGGTGGTTAAAAGAAACTCGTTTGGCTTCAGGTCATGCTTCGGAATCGGGCAAACGCTTAGCTTTGACTTCCCAGAACTTGTTTTGAAGATGCGCTGCTTGGCGGCGTTGGGCAGATAGAAGAATTTCTCACTGGCAAGGCGCGCGTTAAAGTTTTCGAATCCCGGAATCACCCGGGAAATTGCGTCCCGGATCCGGTTGTAATCGGCCGCAAAGCCAAGCCAGTTGGTGCTGGTTCGAGATCCCAGGGTGGCATGCGCCAGATTGGCAAGGATGGCCACATCGCTCATCAGGTGACGGGAAGCAGGCCGAAGGAAGCCTTGGGAAGGATTGATAACGCCCATCGAATCTTCGACAGTGAGGAACTGCTTGCCGGACGCCTGGATGTCTTCCTCGCTCCGGCCCAGGCAGGGCAGGATTAAGGCTCGCTCCCCTGTAATCAGGTGAGAGCGATTTAACTTGGTCGATACGTGGACCGTGAGCTTGCAGCGTTGCATGGCATGGGCGCTGTATACCGTGTCCGGCACGTTGGAGAGGAAGTTGCCGCTGATCGCAAAAAACACCTTAATGTCTCCATCGAACATCGCGTGCAGTGCTTCGACGGTGTCGTAGCCTTGTTTCCGCGGTGGTTCAAAGTTGAACTCCTTTTTCAGCGCGTCCAGGAAAGGTTTGGGCGGACGCTCCCAGATTCCCATGGTGCGGTCACCCTGTACGTTCGAGTGCCCGCGGACACATACGGTGCCTGCGCCGGGGCGCCCCATGTTGCCGCCTACGAGCAGAAGATTCACAATCATCGAAACATTGTCGACGCCGTTGCTCTGCTGGGTGACGCCGAGACACCATGCGATGATGGTTTTTTTCGAGGCTGCGTACATTGCAGCGGCAGTGCCCAGCTGGCTGCGCGTCAGTCCACTTTCTTCTTCGATTTCTTCCCAGCTCACCGCTTCTACGTCTGCCTTCAGCTGTTCGAAACCTTCGGTGAAGGACTGGATGAATTCATGGTCAATCGCCGAGGCCCGTCCCTCCCGCTCCCGCTCGAACAGGTCCTTTAGGATGCCCTTGATGGCTGCCACATCGCCATTGACACGCACTGGGAGGTACAAATCGGCAAGTGCCTGCCCTTTGCCAAGCAACGCAATCGGCAGCTCGAGAGGATTCGAGTAATCCTGCGGGTTCGGATTCGTTACCCTCATCAGGCTAACTTCGGGTAGAGGATTCACGGCGATGATCTTGGCGCCCTGGTCCTTCGCCTTCTGCAGGGAGGTCAGCATGCGCGGATGGTTGGTGCCTGGATTGTTGCCGAAGATAAAGATGAGATCAGTACTCTCCATGTCTTCGAGCGTCGCCGTACCCTTGCCGACGCCCAGCGTCTCCACCATGGCTACGCCCGAGGATTCATGGCACATGTTGGAGCAATCGGGAAGGTTGTTGGTGCCTAGCTGGCGGGCAAACAACTGCAGCAGAAAGGCAGGCTCGTTGGTCGTCTTGCCTGAGGTGTAGAAGCAGGCCTGATCGGGCGAATCGAGATGATTGAGCTCGTCCGCGATCATCGTGAAGGCCTCTGACCACGCGATCGGCTGATAGTGCGTCGCGTTGGCGTGCCGTACCATGGGCGTCGTCAGACGCCCCCGCCGGTTAAGCCAGTAATCGGATTGCGCGGCCAGATCCTCTATTGAATGCTGGGCGAAGAACTGCGGTGTGATACGCTTTTTCGTGGACTCGTCAGAGAGAGCCTTAGCGCCGTTTTCGCAAAACTCGAAGACCTTGCGCTTCTTGTCAGGACTCGGCCAGGCACAGCTCTGGCAGTCAAACCCGGTGACGTGGTTTATCTTCAGAAAAGCTTCAGACGATCGAATGGGACCCATTTCCCCTATGCCGTAGAGCATGGTGTTCCAGATCGCGGGGATGCCAGCAGCCTCTTCAGAGGCGGGCCCTACCCTGAGGTTGCCAAGAGTGAACGGGTTTTGGGCCTGCAGGGACGTGGTGTCATTCGGATCGAGCTCCACCCTCCGTTCTGCGGCATCGATGGTCGCAGTCTGCTCGCGTAGGTCCTGCTTGGCGCGATAATGGCCGTCCCTGCACTGCTCGTCTCCCTGGATCACATCCGTGCGGTCTGGCGTCTTCATGATCCGCTCTCCTTCAACCCGGGATCGCTGGTTGGACAACGACTGCCACGGAGCCGACCCTTTCACTCGAGTTTGTCACGAAGTGGTGAGTCACGCGATTTGTGAATGGGTCATTCTCGCCTCGCCGGGTTTCCCGTTCCGCTCCGGCGGAACGCATCCACGCTTTCCGCGTGATGCGGGACGAGGGGCTTAAACCGGATACATCCACGGCCACGCTGACGGCAACAGAGGATCGACGTTATGGCAAACCAACCGGAGCACGATTTCGTCGCACATCACCAACATCGATCCCATATCGCTGTAAGGTATCTCCCAGCGCTCGATCCAACTGCACGCCGGCCTTTTTCCACGCGGCCTGCGCCGCGATTTCGGTAGTTTGGGCTTGGGCTAAATACGCCTGCTGCTGAATTACCGCGAAGTTTGTGGAGAAGCCTGCGCGAAATTTTTCCACTTCGCCGTTGAGAAGATGCTCCTGCAAATGCCTTGCGCTCGCGGCTGCCTGCGCCGCCTGCTTCGCGGCATTCCAGCCTATGACGGCATTCCTGATCTCAGCAGCGGCTTGTGCTTCCATCTGCGTCAACCGCAGGCGTTCCTGCTGAAGTTGTGCACGGTCCGCGCCTAGATCGGCTTCTGCGACCTTGTTCTGTATCGGGAGCTTGAACTGAATACCCGCTTGAAATACCTGCGCAGCTCGTAGGCCACCAGTGGGGAGCCCATCGAACACAGGGTCACCGGTTGTGGGATCGCCACCCACTGGAACAAGGTTCGGGCTGATCACGCCTCGACTCTGGAACGAGCCATACAGGTCGACCTCGGGCAGCCGAGCATTGGCAGAGCCAGCGACCGCGCGCTCACCGTTAGTGACCTGCAGCCTGGACTGTTCTATATCAGGCCGCCGCTCCAAGGCGTGTCGAATGAGATCTGGTATAGGGGACGCTGGCAGTTCCGACGGTGACGAAAGTTCGTCCGTTGCCACCAAATGATTCAGCGTTGCTTTGGTGAGCGACTGCGGGTCGATGACACTTCGTAGCACAATTTCCTGCTGCTCGCGAAGAGAATTTGCCTGGGCAAGCGCCAGTTGAATGGCGGCCACCAGGGCCTCCGCACGCGTCACCTCGATCGGCGGCAAGTGCCCAACCGCCAATTGTTGCCGGTCATCACTCAGCAGATTATTTGCCGCGTCTAACGCCTTCTGCTGCACCTTGACTGAGTTCTGCAGACTCACCAGGTCGTAATACAGACCTTCGACCCCCGCAACGATCGCGATCATCTGTCCTTCCAGTATGGCTGCAGCTATATTTTTGTTCGTCTTGGCAATGGCAATGTAGCGTGTGTTGTTTTTTTTTCCAGCGCCGCGGAGCAAAGGTTGCGCAATCAGAGCATACGCGTTGGGATGAGTAAACGGGACCGCAGACGATCGACCCGAGTAAAGGGACCAAACAGCGTCGTTGATCCCAAGCTGAATCGAAGTGCCAGAAGAGAAGCCCTTCACCAAGGTCGTGCTTCCCAGAGTGTTGTTCGTGACCGTGGTATCTGCGGCAGTTGCCGAAGAGGAAGTCACCAGCGAATTACTCGGGTCCCGCCGCAACCAACCGTATTGGCCCTGCAAATCGAGGTCGAGAGCCGGTACGGGGGCACCCGATGAAAATGGCGCCGTGGCGATCGAGAGCGAGCGATATGGCTGCAGTACATGGGCGGCATCATAGGACGACGGAATCGTGATCGTAGATGGCTCGACGCCGTAGGGCGATAGCGTTGGAGATGTCGCAGCTAAGAGCGGCACCGAAGCAATCACTTCCCCCGTCGGGGCCTCTGCGATGTTGTAATTAATGGCGCGGGGAGTTGCACCTCCTTGTGTCCTCGTCAGACTAAAATCCGCCACGGACTGATCCAGTTCCTCCAACCGGATATCCAAGTTTTGCTCCAGCGCCATATGGACCGCCTGTTGCAACGATAGCTGGGTGCCATCGGGACTGGCCTCCTGCCCCGCAGCTTCCCAATGAAAGGCGAGCCGAGCAGGCGAGGATGCCTCAATTCTGCCCGCGTTAATTCGGAAGGTTCCCGTCGCCTCGGACGGAGATTGGCACACACCGCTGGTGCAAACGAGCCCCATCCCCAGGAGCAAGATGCAGATTCTCACGTTCCTCTTCCACGAAATCAGTGCGAACGATGAAGTTTGCGGCGCTCTCCAGCAGATGCGAATCATCTTTCCTGCCCCTTGGGCGCAGGCTTGGTTTGGACGCGAAGGCCTTCCTGCGCGTTATCGCTGGGGTTAACCACTATTTTGTCGCCATTTCGAAGTCCGGTAGTTACGTACACCTGTGTTCCCAGATCGCGGCCCACGTGGACCTGCTGGAGGTGAACGATGTCGTTGTCAACGACAGCCACGAATTGTCCCTGCGCCCGAGGGATCACGCTGTCGCCAGAAATCAGGATGCCCGGGTTCTGCACATTGAAGTGTAGTTGCACGGAAGCGAACATTCCGGGGCGCAGGCGCCGCTGCGGGTCCTGTATCTGTACTTCCAGCAACAGCGTTCGCGTCTGCTGAGTGAGAGAGTCACTGCTTCGAATAATTTTCCCGCTGAATTGTTGACCAGGCATCTCGGAAAACATGAGCGTGGCTTGCTGCCCGGTCTGCACGTTCATCGCATACTCCTCCGGTACACTGATAAATGTTCGAAGATTATGCGTGTTCGCGATCTGGAAGAGTTCGCCGCCCTGCGCGCCGCCCGTGGGTGGCCCGCCAGAGTTCGACGGGACGGAGGTCGTGCTTGGAGTGAGACCCTCGCCTGCCCCGACACTCGAGACCAAGCTGCCAACTTCGACGTTACGGGCTGTAACCGTTCCATCGATGGGCGCACGCACCTGCTCGTAAGAGGCAAGCACGGTCCAATGCTCTAGAGCAGAGGTGGCGGCACTCACGTTGTTTTCTGCCGACTGTACCGCGTCAGCCGCAGCCTTCAGCGCCGCTAGGGCTACGTCGTCATCCTGCTGCGACAGGACTCCGTGTTGCACAAGAACGTGAACTCGATCGTAGGTTGCCTGTTGCAAGGCCAGTTGACTGCGAGCCGTGTTTAATGCCGATTTACTGATTTCCAGCAAAGAACGCTGCTGCTGCACGGTGGCATCGAGGTCCGGTGCCTCAATGACGGCCAGTAGTTGTCCGCGCTGAACCCTGTCACCGATATCCACGTTCAGAGTCTTCAGGTACCCCGCTGCACGGGAATAGATGTGGGCTGTCGAGACCGGCACCACGGTTCCAGGCAGTGTGAGCTCCTCGACCTTCGGGACCTCAGAAGCGGTCACCACCTCTACAATCGGCAGCGCAGCTTTCTGTTGATTCGCTTTTGCCTGAACCTGCGAGTTGCGCTTGTATTTTGGCCACCATCCCAGCAGCAACAGCCCGGCGATGACCATGACAGCAAAAAGCAAGTACCGCGTGTAACGAGGCCGCTCGCCGGAAGCGGAGCCTTTTTCTCTACCGTCCGCCGACTGGGGAGAACCCTCAACGAGTCTACTAGTCATCGCGCTGCTCCTGAAGGAAAGCCTGCGGCAATCCCTGATCTAGTTTCCGCGGATTGCATGCTTGCTTTAACTTGGGTTGTCATCGTTATTGAGCTCCCTGCAAGTGCCCCCTTGTTTCTTCGTCGATGCGCCGGTCGAAATCGATTGGCGCTTGCTTCCGGAGCAATGAATAGATGACGGGCACGATGAACAGCGTGCCAACCGTGGCAAAGAGAAGTCCGCCGATCACGGCGCGACCAATCGGCGCGTTTTGCTCGCCGCCCTGACCAAGAGCCAACGCCATGGGGAACATACCCAGGATCATGGCAAGCGCAGTCATGCAGACGGGGCGCAGCCGCGTATGCCCGGCTACAAGGGCGGCCTCGATAGCATTCTTGCCCTCAGCTCGCGCGTCATTCGCAAACGTGACCACTAATATGCTGTTTGCGGTCGCCACACCCATCGTCATGATCGCTCCCATCAACGCGGGTACGCTGAACGTCGTCTGCGTCAAAAACAGTACCCACACAATGCCAGCAAACGCTCCCGGAAGCGCCATCAGGATGATGAAGGGATCCGACCACGACTGGAAATTGAGAGCCATCAGCAGGTAAACGAAAACGATGGCCGCTATAATCCCCAGCCCTAGATATAGAAACGAAGAATTCATCGTTTGTACCTGGCCGCCTAGCTCGATGCGGGTTCCTGCTGGCAGGTGTTGCGAAGCCCCTGTAATGATCTTCTGTATATCGCGCGCTACTCCGCCCAGATCGCGATTTTCTGTGTTGACATATACATCCATGACGGGCTGGGCGTTGAAGTGCGAAACCGTAAGCGGCGCGACGGCCCGAGTAATCGCGGAAACATTACTGAGAAGCTGATCGTTGTTCTTGCCCGGGGAGTCGACCGTCAAATCGAATAGCGTATTGAAATTGTGAAGACGATATTGCGGAACTTGCACCACAAGCGGGTACTCCACGCCCGTTTTCGGATCCATCCAGAAATTCGGTGCCGTTTGTCCGCTGCCGGAAAGTGCCAGAACCAGATTGCCGGCGACGTCCTTCTGCGTCAGCAAGAGTTCCTGCGCTTTGAGACGATCCACGTTGACGTCGAACTGGGGCGCACTGAATTGCTGCTGAATAAAGACATCTGTCGCTCCGGGAACGTTCTTGATCTGCTTCTGGAGTTCGATGGCAATCTGCTGGGTGGCCGCTGCGTCTTTGCCCAACACTCGCACGTCGACGGGAGCCGGTAACCCGAAGTTGAGCGTCTGGTTGGTGATGTCCGCCGGCTCGAAGAAGAATGTCTCTTGCGGAAAGACCCTAGTCAGATCTTCGCGCAGAATGTTCATCCACTCTAGGGTTGGCCGGTGCTTGGGGGTAAGCTGCACCAATACATCGCCGTCTCCGTTGCTGGTAGTGTCGCTCGCGGAGAACGCCAGATTCACGCCGCCCGGTGGAAGCCCGATGTTATCGACCACCATAGATAGCTGATCGGATGGAATCACCCGCCTTATCTCAGCATCGACGCGCGCGAAGATCTGAGTGGCTACTTCGATCCGGGTACCGCTGGGCGGACGGACGTGAAACTGTATTTGTCCGGAATCGACATAGGGAAAGAAATTTTCACCGATGAAAAAAATGAGAGAAAGCGATCCCAGTGACACTACCGCAAAGACAATGATCACCAGCGCCCTATGCGTCAGCGCAAATTCGAGTAGCGAGCGATATTTCTCTTGGAACCAGTCGAAATGGCTCTCAAAGCGCTTGTGAAAACGCCAGATCCAGGTGCGGGCTTGCGGTGAATTCTCTTCATCCTGATACAACGAGACTTCGGCGGGCAGCAGATAATGCATCATGGTGGCCACGAGCGTTCGAGACAGCAGATATGACGCGATCATCGCGAACACCACGGCCAACGCCAGCGGAGTGAAAATGTACTTCGCGGCTCCCGACAATAGCGTCACCGGAACAAACACGATGCAGATGCACATCGTCGACACCAGCGCCGGAACCGCCACTTGCTGTGCACTGTTCAGAATGGCCGCCGCCAACGGCATATTGCTTGCGCCCAGGTTCCGGTGCGTGTTCTCGATCTCGACGGTCGCGTCGTCAACAAGCATGCCTACTGCAAGTGCCAAGCCCCCAAGTGACATTACGTTGATCGTTTCGCCGAGATGGGAAAAGGCCGAGATCGAAAAGAGGATGGCGAGGGGGATGGACGTACATACAATCAACGTGCTACGCCAGCTACCCAGAAAAACGAGGATCATGATAGCGGTCAGCAAAGCCGCCGTGATGGCCTCCTGCACCACGTCCCGCACGGATGCTTTCACAATAATCGACTGATCGAAAAGCGGGGTGATCGTGAGTGCGCCAGGCAAGCCCGCTTTGATGCGCGGTATCGCCTTCTTCACCTGATCCACAATCGTGATGGTCGAGAAAGCACCGTTTTTGATTACCGTGAGGAGTACCGAGGGCGTCCCGTTTTCCCGCACAAAGCTGGTCTGCGGCTCATACCCGTCGTGGATCCATGCCACGTCGCGCATCAACGTGACCGATCCGTTTACCGTCCGGATCGGCATGTTGTTCAGTTCGGCGATCGACGGGGGACTGCTATTGCTGCCGACGAGATATTCCCTGTCGCCAATTTTTTGGGTTCCAGTCGGCAGGATCAGGTTTTGATTGGCGAGCGCGCTCGAAATGTCGGAGACGCTGAGGTGGTTGGCTGCCAACTGCTCCGGTTCGGCATCCACCATAATCGCGCGCACCTCCCCGCCATACGGCAGCGGTACGGCCGCGCCCTGGACCGTCGCCAACTGCGGGCGGATGAAGTTCTGCCCCAGGTCGAAGAGTTGCTGCTGTGACATATTTGCTCCGCCCAGGCTGAGCTGCACGATCGGTACGCTGGAGGCGTCATATTTCAATATCTGTGGCGGCAGAATGCCAGGCGGCATCTGACGGAGAATCGACTGGGCGAGTGCGGTGACCTGTGCAATGGCAAGATCGATTTGGACGCTGGGTTCAAACGAGACCTTGATAACGCCCACGCCGTTGTAGGACTGCGATTCCGTGCTCTTGATATTGTTTACGGTTGTTGATAACGCTCGCTCGCAGATGCCCACGATGCGCTTCGACATGTCGTCCGCAGCAAGGCCGTTGTAGGTCCAGATGACGCTAACAATCGGAATGTTGATCTCGGGCAAAATATCGACGGGCGTGGTAGCGATCGAGCTGACACCGAAGATAAAAATCAGCAAAGAAATAATGACAAAGGTATAAGGCCTTCGCAGCGCTAGTCTTACCAGCCACATAACTCACTTCTCCACAGTGCGTCGGACACTTAGGTCGAATGCCCAGAAAAATCTTGAGCGAGCCCCTCGTCGCTCCCTCTGGAATGCTTCAGGTGTAGCCACGGGTAACACGTTGGCCACGCCCGAAGCCATTGGTTTGGATGAGAACTCCGGGACATCGGACGCGAAAACTTTCGGGACTCTCGTAGGCGGTGTTTTCGACGTGGCGGTCCAAAGTCCCTATAAACGTTCTCACCGGGGAAGTGACGTCCTGGTACTCCTGATGTCCCGTTTGGTGGGCGGGCTATATGGATTTCGGGAAGACACGCCGCCACAGCGACACGGCGGGAACGGTGTGTTTGATCTTGCCGCCCGCAAAAAGATCCCTAGTTGAAGAAGGCCGGCGATCTCGACCACGGAGTTGTACCGGACATCTGGAGTGCTGGTACGGCCGGTGTTCGGTTACCCGACGCACTCAATCTACAGAGCTTGGAAGTGTGACTATCTTTTGGCGGATGGCATAATGGACGAGTTCGGCGAGGGAATGCAGTCCAAATTTCTGCATGATTTTCGCTCGGTGCGTCTCCACTGTCCTAATAGTAATTCCTAGATCGTCGGCAATCACCTTATTCGCTTTCCCCTCGGCCAAAAGTCGAATAATTTCAGCTTGGCGTGGAGTTGGCCTAAGTTCTTCTCTACGCTCTGGCGTGTCAGTTTGCTTTCCATTCTTGAGAAACCCTCTGACTACGATATCGGATACTTTGGGGGTTAGAAAGAGCTTGCCTGCAGAAACAGCTATCACGGCCTTAACGAGATTTGCCGCGAGGTCGGATTTCAAGACGTACCCGAGGGCGCCAACGCCAAGAACGCGGCGAACCATCTGGTCGGACTCATGCATGGTGAGAATTACAACCTCGGTATTTGGACTTGCGTCTCGAATCTGACGCGTGACCTGTAGGCCGTCTAATTCGGGCATGCTGACATCTACGACCGCTACATCGGGTTTCAGTTTGTTTGCCTTTTCTACGGCTTCCCTTCCGTTCGCCGCTTCTCCAATCACTCGCCAGCCGCGTCGGGAGCGGAGGAGTCCGCGAATGCCGCGGCGGACGAGTTCGTGGTCGTCGGCCAGCAATATGCGTAGCGTCCTAGTGCGTTTGCTCATTTATTCGTATCGTCACGCGCACGATTGTGCCGCTGCGGCTGGAATCGATTGTAAGCTGTCCGCCGATGAGCTTCACGCGTTCCTGCATACTGGGGATACCAACGCCAAGCTTAAAGGGAATTCCCCCATCCTGCATCGGTTGCTTTTCCGAAATTCCGCTGCCTGCGTCGCTCACTTCCAGTGTGATCTCTTGCGGGTTGCGAGCCACTCGTATTTTGGCGCGCGGGCTTCCCGAATGACGCCGGATGTTGTTGAGGCTCTCTTGAACCACGCGAAACAACGTCAACTCCGCATCAGGGTCAAGCCGGCCGAGTTGTGGAGACACTTCAAGCTCCACCTGGAGTGCGCTACGCTTGGTGAAGCCCTCCACAAACAGCCGAATGGCGTCTTCCAATCCCGCTTCTTCCAGCATCGGAGGGTGCAATAGATACGACAGAGTGCGGATTTCACGGATGCATTGCTCTGCCAATGCTTGACACTCAGAAGCGACCTTGCGCAACCTCCTGGAGGAGGACGGAATTGAGGCACGGAGCTGACTCAGAGTAGTTGCCAAAGCGACGAGGTCTTGGCCCGTAGAATCATGCAAATCCCGGGCGATCCTCCGTCGCTCTTCGTCCTGCAAGAGCAAGAGTTGTCCGGAGAGACGTCGCAGCTCCTCATTGGCGGCTGTGAGTTGTGTGGTGCGCTCGACCACACGTTGCTCGAGTCTTTCGTTGAGTCGCTGGACTTCCGCCTGCGTCTGCCTGTCCACCGATGACGTCAAGATAGCTGTGCTGAGCGCAAGAAAGGTAATAATAACAATTCCGTAGCCGCCAATCGGGGACATGCTCACAGTGTGCGACAGGATCGGGAACACAGCAGCGGGCAGGAAGCTGACGGCGGCCATGCTGCCGTAGTGTGTCAAGGAAATGGCAGCACCCATCACTGCTGCGCTGATGACCTTGGCTAAAGTGGTTCCCGCGAAACCTTCGCGGCGGTCGAAAGTGAACGCCAGTGCAAGACGGGAGAACAAGATCGCGAGCACAACAGACAGGGCCACGGGCAACGGCTCAAAGCGGGTTGTCGCCGCCAATCGCATGGCAGCCATGCCAAGGTAATGCATGGCTGCTATGCCGCTGCCCATGATGACGCTGCCAGCCCACGCCTGGGCCGGCCCCATTTTTTCTCGGGTCGCTATATAGAGTGCTATTGCCGACGCAAGGACAGCTATCACGAGAGACGCCAGAACTGTGGGCCAGTGGTATTCCACTTTGACCGGCAAGCGGAACGCCAACAACGCCTTGAAGTGCATCGACCAGATTCCGACGCCCATCGCAATGGCGCCACCGGTCAGCCAGGCCGCTCGAACCCAGCCGCGCGCGGCGATCACGCGTCCGCCAAGATCGAGTGCGGCGTAGGATGCGGCAAAGGCAATTAATATCGAGCGAGCTACCTCGCCGTAATTGTAGGAACCTACGAGCGGGGCCCCGGTTTGGCTCATGGTGCCTTCCACCGGTCCTCTGACTGGCTGCAAGTCCTGTATTTCGATCAGAAGTGGCCACTTACAGCACCGCTTCTTCGTTGAGCCGATATTACTCCTATCCTAGAGAAATGGCTCGCTGTCTTGTCCGGTTGGGCCGGGTCTACGTTCGACGGATTTGATCCAGAACCGGAGACCACTGGATTGGCGAGTACCAGTGGCGCGTTTCGAAGCGAACGTGAGCTGCAAGCGGGTACGTATACGTAGATGGTGGTACGTAGTTCTCGGCATTGCACGTAACCAACCCGGCGTTCCATAAAAGCGCTGCCAGTCCATGAGCTTCCGCGTGGGCGATTCGGGTGAACGCCAACGTGCGCACATTCTCCAATTTGTCGGGCTGAACGCGTCTGTCTGGAGAGAACTTGATCTCTGGAAATAAACGAGGAGTTCGAGGCCCACGCCCAAACCCTGGGCGGTCCGGGGCTTCACTTGGCACTCGCAAACGGCATGCCCGCAAGGGGGTCTCCCGCTTGGAAGAATTCTTGATCTGTAAGAACCGAAGATGCCGTTTTCTGGTCTCCCTTCGAGAAGATAACAACCTGTTGTCCCGCGCGGAACTTATCTTCAGTGCCTGTCCGGAATGTAATCACGAGTGGTCAGGCCGCTGCCCATTCTGTCTGCAGACTCTTGAGGTTACATGGGAAAGAAAGATTCCGTGCTGCTCCCATTGCCAGAAAGTGTTAAAGCCGGAAGTCAAGGCGGAGTAAGACGCGCGTGCACGCGGACGGCGGAACGGCTCCGGAATAATCTCTTTGGCTGAATTTCTCCTAACCGAATTTTTCAGATCGGAGCGAAACATGCCTGTGGTGCTGATCGTTGACGACGATAGCGCATTCCGAACCGTGATTCGTACGCTTTTCGAATCGAGCAGTGGATTTGAGGCTTGTTTTGCGGCTGAAAATGGCGCCGAAGCCATTGCCAAGGCGAAGCAGGTACCGCCCAACCTGGCCGTCCTGGACTTCTCCTTGCCGGAGATGAATGGATTGCAGTTGGCTCAGGAGCTGAGAGCAATAGCCCCTAAAATGCCGATTTTCTTGCTCACCGCAGACAGCGATGCAGACACCGAGAAGCAAGCTCTCGCGAGCGGAGTAACGGCAGTCTTTTCCAAGCGCGACGACTTGACGACGCTCGTCGACAACGCTCGCGCGGTCTGCGGCCTCGAATAACCTCGCAAACATAGGCGTGGCCGAACGACTGCCCCGACCTCAACTTTGGCTAGCCGCGAGCCAGTTTTGCGTAAGAAAGCAGAATGGGGTTGCGGTCTTCGTCGTTCGCTTTGCCCATCAGTCGGCGACGGGCTCGGTTTCCCACCATTTAACTTCGTCGAGTTCTCGTTTTAGTTGAGACTTTGGTGCAGTTTTGAAACTCCGTCGCCGCTTGTTCCCCAAGCCGCAAAGCCAATCTGCTACGATGAGGCCATGAGAAAAGCGTCCCTGTTTCTCCTGGCCTTGTTGCTGTGTTCGTTGTCCGCAACGCGTGCCGCCACCGCGCAAACCCCAAGTGGCAGTCTCGATTTCATCGCGCGAATCTCGCCCACGGCGGCGCGTCCAGAGCCCGTGCGGCAAGTCACGTTTTACCTGTTGACAAAGAGTTATGCGGACATTTGCAAAGACGTGGAGGCGCAAGACGCTCCTCCCGATCGCGACAAGTTCATCAGCGACCTCAAAGTTTCACCGGAACTCAAGGACTGGCTGAAAGCTCACGAGGTCTTCGATCTCACCTCTCCAAACCTGGACAAATTGCTTACCCCGGACGAGATCCTGCATGTCCCGGAGTTTTTGGTGGCGTATCAGCGCGCGAACAGCGGCGGCGTGACCAACGGAATCCCCAAGCCAAAATATGCCGACGCCGACAAAACCGACCATCCCGATCGCTACCAGAAACAACACGACCAATATCTCGCGGCGTTGAAGAAGTTCATTCAAACACATCCCGAATCCGTGAGCGGCATGGAACTTGAACTGACGGCGGTAAACCCACAGGCTAAGTGGTCGCAAATTCAATTCGAGCGCAAAAGACGCGTGCTGCGGGTCGCTCCCGAGGTCGCGCAAACAAAATATCTCGCGGCTCAGACGGACACGGATCTCGAGGGACGCGGGAGCGTCGCCAATCTACCGGCCGGCAACTATTGGATCAGCACGCTGAACCTGGATGCGGGTGCCGGCGACTCACGGTTGCGCTGGGATGTGCCCGTAGTCGTCCAGGCGGGGCGCAGCACGCGGATCGAGCTGACCAATCTGAACGCCACGGATGCCCACGGTTCCACGCCCTAGGCCGCGACACGCGAAGCCGCTATGGGAACACCCCTTCTTTGGATCGGGTTCAATGTTTTCGTGCTGGTATCGATCGCGCTCGATCTCGGCGTGTTCAATCGCCGGCTTCACAAGGTTGAGCTGCGCGAAGCGTTCTGGTCCACAACTCTTTGGATCGCTCTGTCGGTGGTCTTCGGGCTTGGCATCTGGTATTTTTCCGGACATCAGCGAGCGATCGAATTCTTTACCGGCTATCTGATTGAGAAGGCCCTCAGCGTCGACAACCTTTTTCTCTTT
>Ga0210401_10000818_pt1 | contig 37575 bp, 39 predicted proteins | sample IncBWH32MmetaG_FD_150866 | JGI IMG/M metagenome (GOLD analysis project Ga0210401, IMG submission 150866) | Forest soil microbial communities from Barre Woods Harvard Forest LTER site, Petersham, Massachusetts, United States - Inc-BW-H-32-M | ecosystem: Environmental > Terrestrial > Soil >... | reverse complement strand
CGCCGGCGTAACGGGACTGGTTGAGAGGAAACGCCGGGTCGAGCTTGCCATCGGGCGAGCGGCGCCAATCGTAAAACAGAAACTCGCCAAAGCCAGTACGCTCAATTCGCTTCAGAAACTGCTTGGGAATGATTTGGTCGGTATCGACATTCGCCCGCTCGAGCGGCGCGACTTTGCCTTTGTGTACGCGAAACGGTTGCATGCATTACCTCAGCGAAGTCCTGCTTCAGTGAAAACGCCAGTTGCGAATATCAGTAAAGTGTCCGGCGATCGCGGCGGCGGCGGCCATCATGGGACTGACCAGGTGGGTGCGCCCGCCGCGACCCTGGCGACCCTCGAAATTCCGATTGCTGGTGGAAGCGCAGCGCTCGCCCGGTTGCAGAATGTCGGGATTCATGCCCAGGCACATCGAGCAGCCGGACTCGCGCCATTCAAAGCCGGCCTCCTGGAAAATCTGGTGCAGACCTTCCTGTTCCGCCGCATGCTTCACGGCCTGCGATCCTGGCACGACCATGGCCCGCACTTTGGAATTAACGTGATATCCCCGGGCAACGCGGGCGGCGGCCCGCAAGTCCTCCAACCGTGAGTTGGTACAAGAGCCGATGAACACCCGATCCACCGAGATCTCTTCCATGCGAGTTCCCGGCTGCAGTCCCATGTATTCGAGCATGCGCTGAAAAGCGCCGCGATCGGCGTCGGTCTTCCAATCGGTCAAATCCGGCACGCGGCCGCTGACCGGGACCACCATGCCGGGATTGGTGCCCCAGGTCACAAAGGGAGCGAGCTTCGAGGCATCAATTTCCACGACCTTGTCGTAGTGCACGCCGGCGTCAGAGGGCAAGGTGCGCCAGCGAGCGAGAGCCCTCTCCCATTCGCCATCCCGCGGCGCGAAGCGGCGTCCCTTGATATAAGCGGAAGTAGTCTCATCCGGCGCGACCATTCCGGCGCGGGCGCCGGCTTCGATGCTCATATTGCAAAGGGTCATCCGGCCTTCCATCGAGAGCGCTCGCACGGCTTCACCTGCGTATTCGATCACGTGTCCGGTCGCACCGTCGGTTCCGATCTGCCCGATGATCCCCAGGGCCAAATCTTTCGCCGTGACTCCCTCCGCCAGCCTGCCACTCACATCGATCAGCATGGATTTCGGCTTGCGCTGAGGCAGACATTGCGTGGCCAGCACGTGCTCTACTTCGGACGTCCCAATCCCGAAGGCCAGGGCCCCGACTGCGCCGTGCGTGCTGGTATGACTGTCGCCGCAAACAATCGTCATCCCCGGCTGCGTCAGCCCTAGCTCAGGACCGATCACGTGGACGATCCCCTGATCGGGAGAATCGATGTCGAACAGGGTAACGCCGAACTCCTTGCAATTCTGCTGCAAGGCTTGTATCTGGCGGGCGGCGATGGCATCCGTTATCGGCAGGCCTCGCGGTGTAGTGGGGATATTGTGGTCGACGGTGGCGACCGTGCGCTTCGGTTGACGTAGCCGCCGGCCTGCGACCCGCAACCCATCGAATGCCTGCGGCGAAGTAACTTCGTGGACTAAATGGAGGTCGATGTAGAGCAAAGGAGATTGCTCGGAAGGGGCGCAAACCACGTGCTCGTCCCAGACCTTCTCGAAAAGAGTGCGTTTCTCTGACATTGCGGTAATCTGTAGTTTACCAACAAGTACGCCAAAAAATGTTGCTCTAACCCTGGTAAAGAACCCAAGAATGTGGCCCGGTTCCAGATCTCCGCAGATCGGAGAAACAAAGCGGGCAAGTTATCATGATCTCTTAGCGTACTGCGGGCGGAGCCTGCTATTATCCAGACAAAAAGAATGATTAACGGAAAGCGCATTGCCGTAGTTCTGCCCGCGTATAACGCGGAGAAGACCCTGGAAGCAACTGTGCGCGAGCTGCCGGACCTGGTGGACATCCGCATTCTGGTAGACGATCACAGCTCAGACCGGACGATTGAAGTCGCTCACCAACTCGGGCTCCATACTTTCATTCACGATCAGAATTATGGTTACGGACGCAATCAGCAGACCTGCTACCGCGAAGCTCTAGCCGACGGGGCGGACGTGGTCATCATGTTGCATCCGGATTATCAGTACACCCCTCTACTAGTGACTGCCATGGCGAGCATGGTGGCATACGACGTGTACGACATGGTTCTGGGTTCCCGCATTATCGGTGGGCAGGCCCTGCGCGGAGGAATGCCACGCTACAAATACATTGCCAACCGCTTACTGACCGCAGTCGAGAATCTTTTCCTGGGAATCAAGCTCTCCGAGTACCACACCGGCTATCGCGGCTTTAGCCGAAAGGTCCTGCTGGAGCTGCCGTTGCTAGAGAACTCCGACGACTTCGTCTTCGATAATCAGGTGCTGGCACAGTGCGCGCATTTCGGTTTCCGCATCGGCGAAGTCTCGTGTCCCACCAAGTACTTCGAGGAGGCGTCTTCGATAGACTTCCGGCACAGCGTGACTTATGGCTTTGGCGTTCTTTGGACCACGCTGCAGTTTGCGCTGCAGAGAATGGGCGTGGCGCATTTTCGGATTTTCAATGCCAAAGGTCGACGGCTGGAGCCGGGCTACGCGACTTACTATGCACGCGGCACCGCCGGAGGACGGGAGGGATAGAGCTGCTTTCGCAAATGTCCATTAACAATTGGTCGGCAGTCGGATAAGCCTGGTGGAATTGTCGCTAGCGACTCAGTGGTTGGCGAAAAGAAAGCCACAAGAACAGGCCTAGAATGGTGAGCATGAGTCCGCTGCAACAGATCGACAGGACAGAGAAGAACGTACGCATCGGATGCCCTTTGGAGAATGTCCTCACTAGCAGGACGAGGGCGGTCACTTCGAACACCACAGTAGCAAACAAGCCGAAAGTCGCAAAAGCTTCTGTGAGCCCACCAGCAACTGCCCCCAAACCCGTGGCCTTCTGGGTGGAAATCTCACGGAAGGCGTTGAGAAGTCCAGGAAACACTGAGAAAAAGAACGGCGTCCAAGAGAACAGCACGCCCCACAGAAAATGCCTTCTGGTTGGATCACCCAGATGACCAGTTGGCGGCGGGACTTCCGGCACGCGTTTGACTCCTCGGCTACTTTTCCTTTGAGATCAGTCCCAGAACCTTGCTGGCAAATTTGTCGGAGAATCCAAAGCGGGCCTTGGCTCGCGAATACAAGTCTACGGCTTCCTTGTCCAGCCAGATCAACGCGGATTCGACCAAGCCATCGCCGGGCCGGGCGCGATAGTCGGTGGATCGGCCGCCAGAATGAGCAGTCGGCTCCACGGTGTAGTAATAGAGAGCTAGGCTCTTACGCGAGACATTTGCCGGACATTGCAACGGATCGGGAAATCCGTGGAAGGATCCTTCGCAGGTGGTGAAAATGACGGCATGATTGAAGAGGGGAGGATATTTCGCAGCGCAGCAGCGCATCGATTTTTCCCAGAATTCAATGGCGCCGCCCCACTCCTCTTGCCAATCAGGATTCAGGTAAAGAATCAGGTTTACCCGTCGGCACCAGTTCTTCTGGTAGTGGTGGTTGCTGAAGTCAGTATGAAGATTCAGAAAACCGCCGCGTCCCGACTGGTGTAAGCCGCCGCCCGCCAAGCTGGGATCCGCGACCAAGCCGGGAATGCCAGTCAACTCGGAAAGCCAACTGACAAACTCTGTCGAGTTCAGCCCGTCGGTCACTCCGCCGATGTGGGGAGGGAAAAGGTTCCGCTTGGCCAGTCCAAGTTTGTTTTCATTGTGATGCTTGTAGTGGGTCCAGGCTTCGGTGCCAGGATCCGGGAATTCCTCCGCCATCGCGCCAGCGACTTCGGGATCAAGGAAATCCGTGAGACGGATGTGAGGGAAAGGACTATTGTCTTGATACCGCCGGCTCAAAGCAGATAATTCCGAACTCTGCTTTGAATAAGGGAACAACAAAATTTGATTCGCCACAGCCGGCGCACAAGACATCAGCCATTGTCCTCCACAGTCTGGGATGTTTTGTTAGATGCAGCCTTATCTTACAGGGAAGTCAACAATTGTGCCCGTGGCGAACTTAATTCAGCCGGCAGACCAACGCGGCTGAGTTCTGATATGGGCAATTGAGCCCGAGTAAACCTGGTTGCTGCAGTACCACCCAGGTCACGCCGTATTCAGTCTGCAGGCGGTGGAAATCCTCCATTTGAAAGCTTTTCCAGCCGTTCTGCGCTTGCACTTGCTTAAACCATTCTTCCGCCAATGGAGGGAACATCGATACCGCACCGCTGTCTTTAATAGCGTCGGCGAGCATGCTGCGTTGCGCGATGGCGCGAAAACCCTGAGCGTCCTCCCCGGGAATCCGCATGTACAGGGGATCCAGCGCGAAAATAGCGTCGCCAGGAGTGTTCTGCCGAACCCAAAGAAAAGCCTCCACCCAAGGATTTGTTTGCCTGGTGCCGGGCCACTCAAGATGGCGACTATCCGCGAAAAGTGTGCGTTGGGCGAGGAACATACCCGAGCACAAAGGAAGAAATAGCACTAGCCATCGCCACAGTCGGTTCTTTAACACACATTGACCTAGAAATCCGCCAGCGAACACAATGAACAGAACGTAGAGCAGATGCAGGCTGCGCAACGGCTGTAAGCGGGCCAGGCTCCCAAAACGCGCCGGGAGCGACACTATCAAGGCCGCGGCAAAGTAGACCAAGTCATAGATGACAAGCGCTCGGCAGGTCCGATCCAGATTGTGCAATTGCTTCGCCCGTGCCCACCGCGCAAGCAACCATAAGAGTGGGATGGGCCCAACGATGCCCAACCATTCGTACCATTGCCAGTTCTGGATGTAATGAAAGGCATGATAGAGAGATGCCTGGCGATAGGCCTCGGAGGGCCGCTGGAATGAAATCCCGAAGGGCAACAGGCACGCGAGACCAGCCACACCCAAATGCAGTTTTTTCATTGCGACCAGCAGAGCGCAATAGGAAAGAGTGAAGACCGCCATAAGCGGATGCATGGTCGCGGCGAAGGTGAGCCAGATGCCGGCCCATACGTACTTTTCGTCCAACACATCGACAATCGCAAAGATCGCGGCGAAGGTGGCCAAGTTCCGCGGATTCACATACTGATCGAGGATGTAGAGTGCAGTCCCAGCCACCGGCAGTGTCAGAAGCGCCGCTACCAGGGCAACGCCGGCCCATCGGGCCTTCGGATCAGTGAAGCACTTGCCACTTAACCGCCAGCAAGCCAGCAACAGCAAAAAGATGGAAGCCAGTTGCCATATCATGAGCGCCGTTTCGAGTTGCAGGTGACTGACTCTTACTGATGCAGCGATCAGATTTGGAAACAGGGTCAGGTGCGCATGCGATTCGAAAAATTGCGAGTCGAAAGGAAAGAGTTCCGGACGTAAAATCTTTTGCACGCCGGGAAGGTAAATCTCGGCGTCTTCGGCACCAGGATGATAGCCGTGAACAAGCAGCGCCATTACAGTCAGGAATAGGAGAAGGAGGATCTCTTTTACTTTCAGATAGTCTCCCTGGCCCCAGCCGCTCCGAGTGTCAAGAATGTAACAAGCGTGTACCAGGAAGGGCAAATACTATCGTTGTCGAATCGGAAGTAACGCCGGAATCGTTGCGCGGCTTCCAGCCTGGGCGTAGCATCTAATTTAAGGATGGCAACCAGCACTTCAATAGCGCCGGCCCGACGTCCGCCCACACTGTGCCTGAGCGAGGTAGTAAGCTTCGCCTACGACACGTTCCGCAGCAACACGATTCGTTTTATGCTGACCGCCCTGGGTATGGTGATCGGCACTGCATCGCTGATCCTCGTGGTCACGATCGGGCTGACCGGAAAGCAGTACGTCCTGAGCCTGATTCAGGGCATCGGAGCCAACCTCATTTACGCCGAATACCAGGGTGGGGGCCAGCGCATCACCAACACCTCGCCCGACCCTCTGACGTTGGATGACATGCAAGCTGCGCAAGCGCAAGTGCCAGGCATCGTGGCCGCGTCTCCCGTGCTCCAGCTTGACGAACGGATCCCAGTTGGTAATGGAAAAGAGCGCGATATCCTGATTCTCGGTGTCTATCCCGAGTATCGCGTCGTGCGCAACCTGGTAGTCCTTTCGGGAAGATTTTTTGACGCTCAGGACGAGCAGGCTCATAACAAAGTGGGCGTGATCACGCAAAAAATGGCTGAACAGGTCTATGGTTCCGTAGAGGAAGCAATTGGCAAGGTGATCAAGCTCAACGGGCTTCCCTTCACCATTATTGGGACGTTCAAGGAGCGAGTTGACACCTTTGGACAATCCGAAGTAATCGATAACACCATGGCGATTCCATACACTGTGGGCCGCTACTTCAGCGACACGCCAGCTATCAAGCAGATCTATTTCTCGGTAGCCGATCCCTCCATGGTGGTACCAGCTACGGAGCAGATCAGACACGTAATTCAGTCTCGACACCGCGCCGAGTCGGTGTACAACGTAGCCAACCTGACGCAACTGGTGGCCGTGGCCGAGAAAACCGCAAATGCACTAACAATTGTGCTGCTGTTAGTAGCCACGGTGGTGCTGATCGTGAGCGGGATCGGCATCATGAACATCATGCTAGCCACGGTCAGCGCCCGCATCCGCGAAATTGGCATCCGTAAAGCGATAGGTGCGACCAGCCGCGAAATTCGCTTTCAGTTTCTTTCCGAGGCCATCCTGATCTCATTGATCGGAGGCTTCGCTGGAGTCGTTATCGGCCTGGCTTTGCCCTTTTCTGTGCGCTTCTTTACCGAATACCGTATCCCTATATCGGGGATGTCCGCCGTGGTCGCGATTGTCGTCTCTTCGCTGGTAGGTATCCTCTTCGGGACCGTTCCCGCTGCCCGCGCCGCCCAATTGGATCCAGTAGAGAGCCTGCGCTACGAGTAGTCCTGGCGGATTCCCCCGGCTGCTCCGGCAATCGCCCGCGCGGTGCAAGGCCGTAGGCCGCCAGTATGACGAAAAAGGGATCAATGGGACGGCGGTAGTAGTCCTGCATATGAGTGATGTAGTAAGTCAGGGGAAAGAAAAACAGGACGATGGCGTAGGGCACTGCCACAGTAAGTCTGCTTCGAAATGCGCGCCAAAGCCCAGCCAGCGCCAGGACGGTCAATGCGGTCGAAAAGAAAATATTGAAGGGATCGAACGGCTCCTCGGCCAGATAGCGACGGTCAAGGCTCCAGAAGTTGGTCCAGAAGTAAACTGCTCTCCGCAGCGACATCCAGATAAACCAGCCGCGGTGGCTGTTGATGAACTCAGCGGCCTGATGCTGCTTGCGCGCCATGTAACCAAGCTCGCCGAGCGAGAGGAACTCCTGCCACTCTGTTTTGCTGGCCGAAGGATGAATCCCGGGAGAAGCCCAATGCCAACTGACGCCATTGTTTCCCACATAAAGCTCGAGGCCGAAATTATCTCGGAAAAGAATGGGCTTGTGGAAGGTGCGATAGTTGCGGATGAACCAGGGAGAGATGAAAGCGGCTAATGCCAATGCCGCCACGGCTGCGGAAGGAAACCATCGTTGGTTCTTCCAATACAGGCGATAGCAGGCCCATCCGCCTAGCAGCGGCAATACCGAAAGCACGATCGGCTCGGTGAGTGTCGCCAGGCCGCTCAGCAAACCAAAGCCAAGCCAGAGTGAACGCCGTGGCGAACTTGCGAGATGCAAAACCATCAGGAAAAGAAGGCTGAGCAGTAGAGTAGTAAGGACCGTCGGCCAGATGAAGTCTGCCGAAAAATAGATGGCGTAGGGAAAGAATGCCCAAGTCCAGGCCGCGATCACGGCCACACGATCGCAGAAGCATTTTCTGGCGATGAAGTATATGGGCAAGCAAGTCAGTGCGGAGAAGAGGCTGTCGAGAGACAACATCACCAGCGCGGAGGCCTTGGTATAAGTCCCAAAGAATTCGAAAACGCCTGCGATAAGGTAGGGATAGACGGGTGGCATTAGCGCTGTCGGCCCGGTATCCGCAAAGAAGGGACTGCCAAAACCCCGGCCCTCGAGGAGGGATTGCGCAATCTTTCCCGCTTCCCCGGCAAATCGCCAGTAGCCGCGATCCGGATTGAGGTGTTCAGGGTACAAGAACCCCGCCACACCCATCCGCAAGACGAGCGCCGCCACCACCGTGAAAAGACAGGTTCGGGGGATATTCAGCGGCGGTCCGGTCAATTGCGCCTCTTCCTTTTACCGCAGAAATGGGCAGCTGAAGTTGAGCCGAACGGAGGGTCTTCGAGCTTGGAACCTTCTACATACCCTGACGTGGGAAGTCAAGAAGCTCTTAGTCGATGACAAACGAAAAGCCGGGCTGGTTCGCCCGGCTTACCTCGTCTTGCTATTTCGGGGATCGACTTGGTTCCGAGGTCCCCGCAAATTTCATCGTCCACCGCTGCCTCCGATAATGGGCCGTGGTGGCGGCCTGCGCCGTTTGTCACCGCTACATGACCAACGCCAGGTTCTCCAGTTCATGTTCCAGGACAGGCAAAGAGCAACCTGACATCTCTACGCGACCGACTGCATCCCTAGCCGCTTGGGGCGACACTCCATAGCCACGTCCCATCAGAAAAACCTGTAAGAGTTCGGCGGCTTCCCGCGAATCGATCAAACCGCCCTGTAACAGATCGTTCCGCAGAGCCGTCAGCTCGGTACTGGAAAATCGCTCCTTCATGGCCATCATCACCTCACCTCCGAACCGTTACTACTGTTACCGATTAGACTCTTTAAGTGCCATTTACGTTGCATGCAATTTTGTTGCCGCATTCCCCATGTACTTCCAAGTACTTGCATCACCGCTGCTTGTTTTCATTAAACCCCTTGGACGGGCGCAAGTTGCGGCCGAAGGCTAACCGCCTAACAACCCTCGTGGGTTACGGGACAGGGCTCCCGAGGTGACACGTTGTGTCGGTTTGGGACAGAAAGGGGCAGCCGAAGATTCAGGAGGTTCAAAAAGCGACGATCAGGTGGGATCGGTTACGGCTTCATCCACCAGCAGGATAGGAATGTTGTCGCGGATGGGGTAGACGCGCCGGCACTCAACGCACTTCAGGCTCGTTCCCTCGTCTTTGAGGACCAACGGCTTCTTGCACACCGGACAGACCAAAATGTCGAGGAGATCTTGGGGAATCATGATGGCAGCATTGTACCGAAGCCCACCGCAAGACAAAGCCTTAAATGGCCGGGCTGGAGAAAGGCCACGGCATCGCCTATGGAGCCCTGTCAGGGTGGCAGTAAGGCACTTTTTGTTCGAATGGTTTACGATAAAACTTCAGCGGAATTATCTCACTCGGGGCGAGTTTCATGGCGGCCACGATTCTGGACGGCCTCAAGATTGCCAGCGAAATCCGGGCGGAAGTCGCTTCCGAAGTAAAGGCTATGGCGGCTTCTGGGATACGCCCTGGTCTAGCGGTTATCCTTGTCGGCCATAACCCGGCTTCCGAGATCTATGTACGGGGAAAGGTAAAGAGCAGCGAGGAAGTAGGCATTTACAGTGAGCAGATCACGCCACCGGATTCGATCTCCACGGAAGAGCTGTTAGCGCTGGTGACGGATCTCAACCGGCGGGACGAAATCGACGGCATTCTGGTGCAGCTGCCCTTGCCGTCGCAAGTGGACTCCAAGAAAATCTTGATGACAGTAGACCCGAGGAAAGACGTGGACGGGTTTCACCCTGTCAATGTGGGATTTCTCTCCACACAGCGGCCGGGTCTCGTGCCCTGCACTCCGGCAGGAATCATTGAGATTCTCAAGCGCAGCGATGTTCCCATTGCTGGGCAGGAAGCTGTCGTGGTTGGACGCAGCGACATTGTGGGGAAGCCCACCGCCATGCTGCTGATCAATGGAAATGCCACTGTTACCGTGTGCCACTCGAAGACCCGCGATCTTCCCGGAGTATGCCGCCGTGGTGACATCCTGGTGGCGGCGATCGGACGGGCTGGCATGATAACGCCCGATTTTATAAAGCCGGGTGCGACCGTGATCGACGTAGGCATGAACAAAGTTACTGACCGGGCTGAGTTCGACCGGCTTTTTGCTGGCAATGCCAAAAGGGAAGAAGGTTTTCGCAGCAAAGGTTCAACCTTGGTCGGAGACGTACACCCGGAGGTGGCCGCCGTCGCCGGGAAACTAACGCCCGTGCCAGGTGGCGTGGGTCCGTTGACCATCGCCATGCTGATGGCGAACACGGTGCGTGCCGCGAAACTCCGGCGAGGTGCACGAATTCCTACATTCGCCGGGGAGCGCGCCTGACGTGCTGAGAGTTGGCCTGACGGGCGGCATCGCCTCGGGCAAATCGGTGGTGGGAGAAATGTTTGTAGCGCTCGGTGCTCAGCTGATTCAGGCCGACCAGATCGCTCATCAGCTCATGCAGCCAGGTCAGGCAGTTTATGAGGAGGTGGTAGGCCACTTCGGTGTCGAGATGTTGAACCCGGATGGCACTGTGAACCGAGGACGCCTCGCCGAGGCTGCTTTTGGATCGTTCGGGGAGGGAACTAAGGGGACCAAACACTCGCGCATTCAGGAACTGAACCAAATCGTTCACCCCGCCGTAATAAGACGGCAGGAGGCATGGATGGAGGAAGTTGGCGCCCGGGACCCGCATGCCATTGCCATTGTGGAAGCGGCGCTCATTCTCGAGGCGGGCGTGGCAAAGCATTTCGACCGGCTGGTCGTTGTGGCCTGCCCTCTGGAACGGCGCATCCAACGCTGGGCGCAACGCATGAAGGTAGACGGGGAAACAGCCCGTCAGGAGGTCTCGCGGCGCATGGCGGCGCAACTTCCGGATCAGGAAAAGATCAAGGCTGCCGACTACGTAGTCGACAATTCAGGGTCGTTCGACGAAACCAGGAAGCAGGTCGTGGAGATTTATTCTGAGTTGAAGGGCCTTGCCGAAAAGAGCGCTTGATAGCGAAGGTCGCGAACGACCAGGCAAGGTGCGCAGAGAAATTGGAAATATGTCGCGGAAGGTTTTTGAATTATGAAAGTGTTACGCCCGATTTTTCTGGCCCTGATCATCGCCGGCGCGTTCTTCTATTTCACTACTTATCGTTCGGGACTGGTACGGTCCGCAAACTGGATTCGCCAGAACAACAAGGCTGAAATCACCGAAGCGGCGGGCAATAACGTCCTCGACAGCGAAGAACAGAACAACATCAGCGTCTATCACAAGAACATCGAGTCGGTAGTGAATATCACGTCGAAGGCTGTAACCTTTGATTTTTTTTACGGCCTGGTTCCGCAAGAGGGCCAGGGGTCCGGATTCATCATCGATAAAGACGGTCACATTATGACCAACTACCACGTGATCGCGGATGCCAGGACAGTCGACGTCACTTTACACAATCAGAAGAAGTATCGCGCGACGGTCGTCGGCACCGACCGCGCACATGACTTGGCCGTGATTCAGATCAAGGCGTCAGACCTCACCCCCATGGTGCTAGGCGATTCGCGGCACCTGCAAGTCGGGCAGAAAGTGTACGCCATTGGCAATCCTTTTGGCCTATCGGGTACCTTGACCCGCGGCATCGTCAGCTCAATCCGTTCGGTGTATGAGCCCGACGGCTTGAAAATTGACGAAGCCATCCAGACCGACGCCGCCATCAATCCCGGCAACTCAGGAGGGCCGCTGTTGAACTGGCACGGTGAGGTAATTGGAATTAACACCATGATCGCATCGAACGTGGGACAAAGCGCTGGCATCGGCTTCGCGATTCCTATCAACACTGCGAAAGCAGTGCTTAATGATCTGCTCACGTTGGGGCGAGTGCGGCGACCCGCGCTGGGCGTGCGCACCATCCCCATCACTCCGGAACGCGCGGAGCAAATAGGGCTCGCGGCGGACTACGGTTTGCTCATTGTGCAGGTGGTGCCAGGCGGCGCGGCGGACCAAGCTGGGCTACGCGGCGGCTCGGAACGCGCCTATCTGGGCAATATCCCAATCACCCTGGGCGGGGACCTCATCGTCGCTGTTGATGACCAGAAGGTAGAAGATCAACAAGACCTTACCCAAATCATGAACAATCACCGGGCTGGCGACACCGTGCGCATAACGATCTATCGCGGAAAGAAGAAGATGGATGTCACGGCGACCTTGGGCGAGGCTCGGACACAAGTTTAGAGTCTGCGACGACTGCGCAGCAGGTTTTTCATCACATCAGACCGTCCTCTTGATCCATGGACGTTGAATCCATACGCCGCTACTGTCTTTCCTTTCCCCATGCAAAAGAAAATCTGCAGTGGGACGACGATCTGTGTTTCAAAGTAAAGGGAAAGATTTTTATGATGTTGAATTTGGATTCAGTGCCGCAGCGACTTTGCTTCAAGGCGACCCCGGAAAAGTTCGCTGAGCTGATTGAGAATGAAGACATCGTTCGCGCGCCCTATGTAGGCCGCTACAAGTGGGTAATGTTGGAGCGTTTGGATGTGCTACCAGAAGCGGAGTTGGAAGATCTGATCCGCCAGTCCTACGAGATGGTGGCCGCGAAACTTCCCCGCACCGCACACCGAAGCAAACCCGCGAAGCCGAGCAAGAGAAAGCGGCGGGCAAGAAAAGCTCACAGGTGATAGCAGGAGGCGCCGATTTGACTCTCCTAAGCGCTTGGGCTAGCCTCAGTGATTTGCCTAGGGCTTGTTCCCGGAGCCTGATCGCCGCTGCCATACTGCGAGGCAATCGTCCCAAAGAATCTTCATGCGATCCCAAAGTAAGTTGCTGATTTATCTACTGCTTGCAGCTTTGTCAGCGTGCCCGGCGCCGGTTTTCGGGGCACCCATCCACCCGGTTCACGCGCCTCGTGCCATGGTGGCCAGCGTGCACGAGCTGGCCTCGCGTGCTGGTGTGGAAGCGATGCAAGCCGGTGGGAACGCGATAGATGCAGCGGTCGCCACGGGGTTCGCGCTGGCGGTAGTGTATCCGCAGGCAGGGAATCTGGGTGGCGGCGGGTTCATGCTCATCCGCATGGCCGATGGCAAGACTCACTTCATTGACTACCGCGAAAAGGCGCCCGTCGCAGCGACGGCAAACATGTACCTCGACCCGCAGGGCAATGTAATCGTGGACTCCAGCTTAGTCGGTTACAAGTCGATTGGCGTCCCCGGGTCGGTCGCAGGCATGGTGTACGCGCAAAAGAAATATGGCAAGCTGCCGCTGGAGCGGGTCATCGCTCCGGCTGTCAAACTGGCTCGTGACGGCTTTCCGCTAGCGTGGGAGGACACCGAAGATCTTAAGAATGACAGGTATTTGTCCAAGTTTCCCGAGACACGCCACGTGTTTCTTCGCGATGGTAACTACTACAAACAGGGCGAGGTTCTTCGCCAGCCCGAGCTGGCACGCACGCTGGAACGGATCGCAAGCGATCCCGACGATTTCTATCACGGAGCCATGGCGCGCGAGTTGGTAGCATTCGTCCAGAAAGGTGGAGGGCTCATCACCGCCGATGACCTGGCGCACTACGAAGTAAAAGAGCGCGAGCCAGTACGAGGCACGTATCGCGGGTACGAAGTCATTAGTGCGCCGCCGCCATCCTCGGGTGGAATCGCGCTAATCGAAACCCTGAACATCGTGGAAGGGTATGACCTTGGCAAACTCGGAGACCGTTCCGCTGAGGGCGTGCACCTTGTAGCGGAAGCCTTCCGCCGCGCATTTTTTGATCGGGCGGAATTTCTTGGGGACCCCGACTTCGCCAATATTCCGGTGGCCCCGCTCATCGACAAGAAATATGCCGCCGCCTGGCGAGAGTCGATTGATCCCGCTCACGCGAGCGTGAGCAAAGATCTGCATCGTCCTGCAATATTTAGTCAGCTCGAACAGTATGCCGGGATGCACTCGGCGCCGCTGGCAGTACGGGAACCACCGCATACCACTCATTACTCCGTGGTGGACCCGGACGGAAATGCAGTGGCAGTGACCACCACATTGAATGACGACTTCGGATCGCGCGTTACCGTCGGCAGCTTGGGCTTTCTGCTGAACGATGAAATGGACGACTTTGCTTCCAAGCCGGGCGTACCCAATGGCTATGGTCTGGTCCAGGGGCCGGCTAATGCGATCGGGCCGGGGAAGCGACCTCTCTCGTCAATGACCCCGACCATCGTGTTGAAAGACGGAAAATTGTTTCTCGTGTTGGGTTCTCCTGGCGGTTCCCAGATTATCAGCACGGTTGCGAATATCCTGATGGGCGTCGTGGACTTTGGAATGAGCATTCAGGAAGCGGTGAACGCATCGCGGTTCCATCATCAATGGCTACCAGACCAGGTGAACGTCGAGCAATGGTTCTCCCCGGATGCAGTCAGGTTGCTAGGGCAAATGGGGCACAAGGTCAAATTTGGCGTCGAGGAGACTGGTACGTGGGAACCATACTGGAGTGATGGTGAGTGCATAGCAATTGATTTAAAGACGAGAGAACGTCTGGGCGCAAGCGACGAGCGCCACAATGGTAAAGCTGTGGGCTTCTAAGCCGGGCGGGAACGCCTAGTAGAGCGAATCCTGGCAGATTGAACGAACGAACTATGCTGAAGGCAATGTCAACTTACGTGTACGTGAAGGAGCGCCTGCACCCTGGGCTACTGGATGGCTTGGTGCGGGGTGGCGCTCAAGCGATCGAGATATTTGCTGCCCGCCAGCATCTCGACTACGCCAACCGCAAGCAACACGTTCGGGAAATCGCAGATTGGTTTCGCAACAGCGCTATCCCACTCAATTCTGTTCATTCACCTATGCACGCCGACTACGAATCGGGACGCGGAGGAGCGCCTCCCGTCAATGTTGCCGCCACCGACCGCGCACATCGGATTGAAGCCATGGATGAAATCAAGCGCGCTCTAGAGCTGGCGGAACAGATTCCCTTCCGTTTTCTGGTACAGCACCTGGGAACCGGTGGCGAGTCTTTCGACGAGCGGAAGTTCGAAGCCGCTATGACGTCCGTCGAGCATCTACGTGCATTCGCCAAGCCGCTGGGGGTGCGCGTCTTGCTGGAAAACATTCCCAATGAACTCTCCACGCCAGACAAGCTGGTGGAATTTATCCACACTTCGCATTTCGACGACGTGGGAGTTTGTTTCGATGTTGGCCATGCCCGCATCATGAGCAATGTGTCTGAAGCGTTTGAGACTCTAAAGAGCCACATCCGCTCTACCCATATTCATGACAATGCAGGAGATCGTGATTCTCATCTCTGGCCGGGGAAGGGCTCGATCGACTGGAAGCAGGCGATGGAGTTACTGCGTTCAGCGCCGCACACTCCACCGTTGTTGCTGGAGATTGAAGCGGACGAGAAAGTCAATCCGGTCGAGAAGATGCGCGAAGCGTTCGAGAGACTGGAAGCAGCGTAGGAAATCTGGATGTAGGCGCGTCCATGCCTACATCGAATGAAACAGCAAAGGACGCAGGGAAAGCCTTCAACCGACAATCATGTCATCCCTCGTAACCACGATCGCTGAAGTTGGCAAACACGAAGGTCAGGCCGTCACCATTCGCGGCTGGCTCTACAATCTTCGCGAGAGCGGAAAGCTCCTTTTCCCTCAGTTTCGCGATGGCTCCGGTGTGATTCAGGGCGTTGTACCTAAGAGTGCCGTTCCACCCGAAGTTTTCGACGCGGTGAAGAGCCTTACGCAGGAGTCGAGCGTCGTCGTGGAAGGCAAGGTCCGTGCCGACAAACGCGCCCCCGGTGGCTACGAACTCGATGTTTCCAACGTAGAAGTCGTCCAGCGAGTCCCGGAGAATGATCCCTTTCCCATCTCGCTGAAAGAGCATGGCGTTGATTTTCTGATGGAGCATCGCCACCTGTGGGTGCGAACGCCGCGTCAAGCGGCAATTCTGAGAGTGCGGGCGGAGATCATCAAAGCTGCGCGTGATTTTTTCGACGAACGCGGCTTCACTCTGACCGATCCTCCTATTCTCACTCCGGCGGCATGTGAGGGCACTAGCACGCTGTTTCCAGTGGATTATTTCGACGAGCAGGCCTATCTGACGCAGTCCGGCCAACTCTATATCGAAGCCACGGCCATGGCGCTGGGCAAGGTTTATTCCTTCGGCCCCACTTTTCGGGCGGAAAAGTCCAAGACCCGCCGCCACCTTACCGAATTCTGGATGGTTGAGCCTGAGATCGCCTACGCCACTCTCGATGACCTGATGGAGCTGGCCGAAGGTCTGATCAGTTTCGTGGTGAAACGCTGCCTGGAACGGCGTCGCAGTGATTTGCAAACAATCGGGCGAGACGTTGCGAAACTTGAAAAGATCGAAGCTCCCTTTCCGCGCATTACTTACGACGAAGCCGTAAAGATGTTGCAGGAGGCACACGGCAAGGGCGCCCTGGAAAACAATTTCGAGTGGGGCGGAGACTTAGGCTCTCCAGACGAGACTTATATCTCGTCGCAATTCGAGAAGCCAGTCATGGTGCACCGCTATCCCGCCAAGGTGAAGGCTTTCTATATGGAACCTGATCCCGAGCGTCTCGACCTGGCGCTCTGTGTGGACGTGCTCGCGCCCGAAGGTTACGGCGAGATTATCGGCGGCTCACAGCGCACAGCGTCTTACGATCTTCTGGTGAAACGCATTCACGAACACGGTCTGCCGGAAGAAGCTTTCAAATGGTATTTGGACTTGCGGAAGTATGGCAGCGTTCCGCACAGTGGCTTCGGTATGGGAATTGAACGCGCGGTGTCCTGGATCTGTGGGCTGGAGCATGTGCGCGAAACGATTCCCTTTCCCAGGATGCTGCACAGGTTATATCCGTAGGGGATTTTTCAACCGCCGGGCACGTCGAGATCGCCGAGAAAGCGATGGAAGAAAAAGACAAGCTCGATCAGATTACGCGGCGCATCATCGGAGCTGCCATCGAGGTGCACAAGACTGTAGGACCAGGGCTTCTGGAATCGGCATACGGGGCCTGCTTGGCTTTCGAATTGCGGCAATTGGGGTTGAAGGTCGAAGAGCAAAGGCCCCTGCCCGTCGTTTACAAAGAAATCAATCTTGACTGCGGCTATCGGATGGATTTAGTCGTCGAGAATTCTGTGATCGTTGAGATCAAAGCGGTTGAGCAACTCGCTCCCATACACGATGCACAGTTGCTTTCCTATCTCCGCATCTCTGGAAAGCGAGTGGGATTGCTGATTAATTTTCACTCTCGCATGCTGAAGGACGGATTAAAGAGAATTGTGAATGAATTTCCTGACTCGGCGTTCTCGGCGAACTCGGCGGTGGATGGCAAGTAGCAGGAATCTATGACGCAAACTACAGCTTCATTTTCCAGCATCACTCCCAGGAAGATTCGGGTCATCGGCGTGCCGCTGGACCTGGGACAGTCCCGCCGCGGCGTCGACATGGGGCCGTCGGCCGTGCGCGTCGCCGGGCTCGAAGCCAGGTTGGAGGCGCTGGGACACGTTGTCGAAGACGCCGGAAACATTGCCGTCGCCATCGCTGAGCAGAAGTCCGAAGGCAATCCGCAGGCCAAGTATCTGAAAGAAATTACCGCGATGTGCACCAAGCATGCCGACCTGGTTTTGAAGACGCTTGAAGCTGGAAAAGTGCCGGTGGTGCTGGGTGGAGATCATTCTGTAGCTGCCGGCACCGTCGCCGGAGTCGCCGAATTCTACCGGCGTCAGAACCAGAAAGTCGGCCTGATCTGGATTGACGCTCACACCGACATCAACACGCCCGAGAGCTCACCCAGCGGTAACGTACACGGAATGCCGTTGGCTGCGATCATGGGTCTGGGACCGGCCGAGCTCGCGAATATTTTCGACTTCTCACCCAAGGTCAAGCCTGAGAATTGCGTTCTGGTCGGCGTCCGCGACATCGATGCCATTGAGAAGGAAAACGTCCGCCGGGCGGGCATCGAAGTCTTCACTATGCGCGACATCGACGAGCGCGGCATGCGCACCATCATGGAAGAAGCCCTCCGTATGGCCGGACGCGGCACCGCCGGCTACCACGTCTCACTCGATATGGACTGGGTTGACCCCGAAGATGCTCCCGGTGTGGGCACGCCGGTCCGAGGGGGTGCGACCTATCGCGAAGCCCATCTTGCGATGGAGATCATCGCCGACCACGGCCGCCTGCTGAGTTTCGAAATCGTCGAAGTAAATCCGGTCATCGACGAGCACAACCGCACCGCCGACTTAGCGGTGGAACTGACACTGTCGGCGTTTGGTAAGAAGATTCTCTAGTTGCCCTTTGAACCATTACTGCGATTGACGCAGCCCGCCGTTCCCGTCCACACTGAATCGTGATGAAGAAACTGCGCGTCGGCATCCTGTTCGGCGGGCGCAGCGGAGAGCATGAAGTGTCTCTGCTCTCGGCTGCGTCAGTATTTAACGCCATCGACAAAGATAAATTTGAGGTCGTGCCCATCGGCATCACTAAAGAAGGCCGATGGGTCACGGCGGGAGACGCGGAGCGGCTACTGAAGGGGCAGCCAGCTGGCGAGGGCGCCCGCTCCACACAGCCACATTTGCGAGCTGGTGATCCCGATGCAACACCCGGCGCGGCAGTGCTGGCTGCCGGCGAGGCTGTGGTTGTCCCACCTGAACCGCAACGGCAAGGCGGTTCTCTGAGTCCCTTCCAAACGGATGCTGCTCTCACCCGCCGCGCCAGCGATCGCGCCATCAACGTCGACATCATATTCCCCGTTCTGCACGGTACCTTCGGCGAGGACGGAACGATCCAGGGACTCCTCGAACTGGCCGATCTGCCGTACGTGGGCGCGGGCGTGCTGGGCTCGGCCGCTGGCATGGACAAGGACGTCATGAAGTCGCTGTTCCGCGCCGCCAGCCTGCCGATTGTGAAACATGTGACGGTTCTGCGTAGCCAGTGGGAAGCGAACTCGAAGAAAGTAGAGAAGCTGGTCGAAAGCAAGCTGAAGTATCCAGTGTTTGTGAAGCCCGCCAATCTGGGATCGTCGGTAGGAATCTCCAAGGCACATGACCGCGGGGAACTGGGCCCGGCGATCGAGGAAGCGGCCAAGTTTGACCGCAAGATCGTTATCGAGCAGGGTGTCGGTGGGAAGAAGCAGAAGGCGCGCGAGATCGAATGCTCGGTCCTCGGAAACGACAGCCCAGAAGCCTCAGTCCCGGGAGAGATCGTCCCCGGCAAAGAATTTTACGACTATACCGCCAAATATGTTGATGAAGGTTCTAAGCTGATCATTCCTGCCAAACTCAGCAAAGCCGAGACCAGGAAAGTTCAGCAGTTGGCCATCAGCGCTTTCAAAGCCGTGGATTGCTCCGGTCTGGCGCGAGTAGATTTCCTGATGGATGCGAAGACGAGAAAGATCTATCTAAACGAGATCAACACTATGCCCGGCTTCACGTCGATCAGCATGTATCCGAAGCTGTGGGCGGCATCGGGGCTGGCATATTCCAATCTGATTGAGCGGTTGATCCAGTTGGGACTAGAGCGCCACCGGGAAAAAAAGAAGAACCAGTACAGCCGGTGACGATTGGTTCGCTGTGAAAACGCCTGACACCCCAATTCAGGAAAACTAGACTAGGTCCTGAGGCAGGGCTATACTGCCCCGCGGCATGGGCACTAAACCAACATCGCGAGCGATTCTTGTTGGTCGTCTGATGGTGATTGCTCCTGCCATGGCTGCGATTCCACTCGTGGTATTCCTTGGCCTCCGGACGTTTGGCCCTTTCCTCATTCTCTACTACGTGGTGACGGGAATCGCCTTAGGCTGGCAGTGGTACTCGATAGCCGTGCCACGCTGGAGAGAATGGCTAGCTAAAAAGGAGGTTCACGACAGCGAAGTAGCGCATCTTGTGCACCGTGCTGGTTTGGTTTCGCCGGGAGGAGTCGGAGCAGTCGGCCTCTTTGCTCTTCATACGACGACCGTCGCGCTGTGCTCTATTTTTCTTGCTCCGCGGGTTGGCCGCTGGCTCGCTTGGTTGCTGACTGGAAGCGCAACCATGCCCGGTGCAGGAGACTACTACCTTCAGCATATGGAGCTGTTAGCAATTCTCCCTACTTTGGTGATTGGTTATGTCGTTTCTCGGCACTTTCCGAGGCTTGCAATATGGGCTTGGACTCTACCTACGATCATTCTTGTCTATAACCTGCTGACCTTTACCAATCCCTCTCGATCGGTCATGTTCTCGGACCCGTGGTCTCGGTTTACTTACTTCTTTGTTATTCAACGCTCTATGCCCGTGCTTGCCCCGGGCTTTGGTGGGGTTGATGTTATCCGTGTGGTGCAACAGATGTTTGTGGCGGCCCCTTTTTACTCCGGTTTGGCGTACACCCTCGGGGCGCTTGCGGCAAGGCACAATCTATTACAAACGTTCTCCGCAGGTCCCCGAAGCATGGCACCTGACTCATGGCCGCCGCAAGCCGAAGGAATCGTTGAAGACGCTGTCGTAGAAGAATCAGAAAAGCCGGTACCTTAGCTCAGCGATCAACGGGGCATTCATCAGTGGCCACAGATGGCCTTTGCACCAGCTCTGCCTCCCGTCGGCCGTATTGCAGCGGGTGTTCCGGTCGTCGTGACGGGTCTCGGGCCCGTCTAGGCTTAGCCCTCTTGACGTCCTCCCACCCTGCCTTGTACGATTTCTCAAGTTTGCTCTTCGGAGCAGACCTTGGATTTCATGAAGAGTGGCTGAGGGACGAGCCCTGAGAAGCCACGACAACCGGATCAGAAGTCATCTTCTGGTCGCCCGGTGTCAACTCTCGCCCTACACAGGGGGAACATGAGATTCGGGGTGCCGAGTTTCCAGCATCTCGTTCCTCTTTTCCTCCCGGAGAGAGGATTTCGTATTTTAGGGCGCTTTCCGGACGGCTCGTCCCGCGGCTGCTCGCAGGAAGAAAGCGAGTAGCTCATGAGCACAACCACCAGCGTTACTACGGGAGTCATCCCGAAATATGAACTGCGATGTCGCGAATGCGGCAAGAGCTGGGGAAACCAGCCCCGCTCCATCTGCGACGATTGCTTCTCCCCTCTTGAGATTACTTACGACTACGATGCCATCCGCACCAGTTTCACTCGCGAGCGAATCGCGCAGGGTCCGCCCAGCATGTGGCGTTACGCTGATCTATTGCCCTTGCCGGAAAATTTCCAGCCGACTGTGCCTGCGGGATTCACGCCGTTGCTCAAGGCGCCGCGGCTTGCCCAGCGGCTGGGCGCGAAGAATCTTTACATCAAGAATGACGCTGTGTGCCTGCCCACGCTGAGTTTTAAAGACCGCGTGGTCGCGGTGGCGCTGGCCCAGGCGCGCAGCTTCGGCTTCGACACCGTCGCCTGCTCGTCTACCGGGAACCTGGCCAACGCGGTTGCGGCACAAGCTGCTCGTAATGGATTTCACGCCTGGATCTTCATCCCTGCTGACCTCGAGCCGGCCAAAATTATCGGGACGCAGGTCTTCGGCGCAAAACTGGTCCGGATTGCGGGCAGTTACGATCAGGTCAACCGTCTGTGCTCGCAGATTGCCGATGAACGTCACTGGGGCTTCGTCAATGTGAATTTGCGTCCCTATTACGCCGAGGGCTCGAAGACGGTTGGCTTCGAAATCGCCGAGCAACTTGGCTGGTGTCTGCCTGACAACATCGTTGTCCCGATGGCGGGCGGATCGTTAATCACCAAAATCAAGAAGGCGTTCGATGAATTGATTCAGCTGGGATTGGTCGAGGCCAAACCAGTAAAGTTTTTCGGCGCTCAGGCCACCGGCTGTTCACCTATTTCTACAGCGGTGAAGACAGGGAACGCAGAAATCGAACCACAAAAGCCGGCGACGCTGGCACGCTCGCTGGCTATCGGCAACCCGGCCGACGGACACTATGCCATCAAGACCATCAACAAGACTGGAGGCTGGGCCGAGGACGTCTCCGATCCAGAACTGATCGCGTCCATCCAGCTTCTGGCGGAGACCGAAGGCATTTTCACTGAGACTGCAGGCGGAGTCACTGTCGGTTGCGCTCGCAAGCTCTACCGGCAAGACCGCATCGCGTCCGGCGATACTACGGTGCTGTGCATCACTGGCAACGGATTGAAGACCACAGATGCGCTTGCCGGCAAGTACGAAACGGAAGCTGCCATTCCGCCCAAGATCGCCGAGTTCGACAAGTACCTTGACAAAGCGCTGGACGTTCCCCAGATCTCCGTTGCAGAAACCGTGGAGGCGTGAGATGACAATCACCGTTCAGATTCCGACCGCGTTGCGCCGCCTGACCGCGGGCACCGACCGAATTACATGTTCGGCCAATAATCTGGGAGAGTTGTTCTCTGTGCTCGACGGCAAATTTCCAGAACTCAAGCCCCATCTGCGCGACGAAGCGGGCGAGATTCGCCGCTTCCTGAACGTCTATGTCAATGAAGAGGACATTCGCTTTCTTGGTGGAAGCGCTTATGCCTTCCAGGACGGAGACGAAGTCCTGCTGGTGCCGTCAATCGCCGGCGGCGCATCAGACGTCGCCCAATAAACCATGCTATGAAAGCTGAAGCTCCGCGCCACGGTCACTCACTTGCGCGATAGATAATTTTCCCAGCACGCAGGGTGTACTTTACGCCGGTGAGTGCTCGGATGTTCTTGGCAGGATCATCCTTTAAGACCACGAGATCCGCCTGCAGACCTGCGACGATTTGTCCCAGTTGCTTTGACTCTCCAAATCGCTCGGCGGGCGCAGTAGTCAGCGAAGCGAGAATCTGAGGAAAGCTCATTCCCGCCTCGGCCATCAAGGCGTACTCCTCAGCGGGATCGTATTCCACGGCGCCGAGATCGGTTCCGAATAAAACTGTTCCCCCAGAGGCGACCCAGGCCCGCAGCTGACCGAGCTCAGTAATCACGATCAGGTCCTGGGCCGATAGGCGATCGTGGCGCGCGTAATATTTCCATAGCGTAAGGGTTGGCGTGAGCGCCACTTTCCTTTCCTTCATCGCCACCAGGATGGTTTCGTCCCATCGGCCACAATGGGGAGTAGTGTGAGCGATTACGTCAACTCCACCTCGAACCGCAGCCACCACGTCTGCGCCGCTATTGGGGTGAACGAAGACAGGTTTGCCCACGCGGTGGGCTTCGCTCACCGCAGCTTCAATCGCACTCCCTGGAAGCGATGGACTGCGCGGTGAAGAGACGAACAGCTTTATTCCGTCCACGCCCTCATCCAGGAGTTTTCTGGAAGCCGCAGTCGCTTGGGCTGCGTCGGCTATTTCCGGAGCGGGGAACTTTATCGTACCCATCAGGTTGAGCACTTGTTCCGACGGAAGAGCGCCGGGAGGAAGCAGGGCCTCCCCGGTTGAGCGAATTCTCGGACCCGTCACTTCGCCGGATTCGATGCGATCGCGAAGCTTACGCGTGTTCTCCCACATCGATCCGAGGTCGAACACGCTGGTAAATCCGTAGCGTGTAAGCATCTCCTGAAGCTGACGGGTGAGTTCGCGCGCCGGGATGGTCGCCGCATTCGCCCACTTTCTCTCAAAGAAGTGCACGTGGCTGTTCCAAAATCCGGCCGTAATCGTCAGGCCCGAGCAGTCGAGCACTTGGGTGGACCGAGGTATTTGTACCTGCGCCCTGTTACCCACTGCGGCTATGTTTCCGCCTCGGATGAGTACGACGCCATCGCGGATGGGCTGTTCTGTGGGGCTGACGTAGACTGTCCCTCCTACCAAGGCCAAATATGCCTCTGAAGGCTCCTCAATAGCTAGAGTTCCCGTCAAAGCCGGAAGAATTGCCGAGCCTAAGAGCATAGTAAGGACCGCGGCCGTATTCCGTGTGCAATGCATGCGACCCTCGCCTGTGGACTCGGTGAGAACGCTATCCTACATGTCACCATTTCTCAGGCGGTCGTAGTTAGGAATCCTTCCCAGGATGGCGCAGCTTCCCAGGTTACTGTAGGGTATTTCATAAGCAGCACTTACGATAGAACGAGAAGGAATCCTCTGAGCATGAACATCTCTATTCGACCCGACACCGCACAGGTTATGCTGTTATTCATGAGTACCCTGATCGGCGCCGAAGCTATCGCGCAAAGTTCCCCTAGTCCGGCACTAACCCCAACCAACGACTTCGGCCCCTCCAATCCCTTCTACGCTCCCAGTACGCTGCCGTTTCAGGCGCCGCCTTTCGACAAGATCAAAGACGAAGACTTTCAGCCAGCGATCGAGGCCGGCATGGCGCAGCAGCAGGCTGAAATCCAGACCATCGCCAACAATCCCGACGCACCGACCTTAGACAACACCATCGTCGCGATGGAAAAGAGCGGCCAATTGCTCGATCGTGTCAAGGCCGCGTTCGACGGGGTCACGGGTGCAAACACCAACCCGACCCTCCAGAGAACTAAAACCATCGAGGCCCCTAAACTCGCGGCCCACCAGGACTTCATCTACCTCAACACGAAACTCTTCGAGCGCATAAGCGTGATCTACAAGCAACGCGCGTCGCTCAGGCTCGACCCTGAGTCTCTCCGCCTGGTCGAGCGCTATTACGAGAAGTTCGTACACGCGGGCGCTAACCTGTCTGACGCTGATAAGACCGAACTAAGGAAACTCAACGAAGAGGCGTCTTCACTCTCGGACGCCTACACCAACAAAGTCCTCGCCGCTACAAAGACGGGGGCGTACGTTACCACCGACAAAGCTGCGCTCGCCGACCTGCCCGAGGCCCGCATTGCGGCCGCCGCGCAGGCTGCCAAGAACCGGCAGGTCGAGGGCTTCGTGATTCCGCTTCAGAACACCACGCAACAGCCCGACCTGGTTTCACTCAGCGAACGCGCCACTCGTCAGACCATTTTCGAGCACTCCTGGAACCGCACCGAGCGTGGCGACGCCAACGACACCCGCGACACCGTCGCCCGTCTCGCGCAGCTCCGCGCTCAAAAGGCAAAGCTTCTCGGCCATCCGAACTTCGCCGCGTGGAAGCTCGAAGACCAAATGGCCAAAACACCCGAAGCCGCTCTGCAGTTCATGGATGCCATCGTCCCGGCTGCCACCGCAAAGGCCGCGCGGGAAGCACAAGACATTCAGGCAGTAATCGACGCCCAAAAGGGTGGCTTCCAGCTCGAGCCGTGGGACTGGAACTTTTACGCCGAGCAGGTCCGCAAAGCTCGTTACAACCTCGAGGATGCACAGGTAAAGCCCTACTTCGAGATTGACAATGTGCTGCGGAACGGAGTCTTTTACGCGGCCAATCAGCTCTACGGACTCACCTTCAAAGAGCGGCACGACCTCCCCGTCTACCACCCTGATGTACGGGTCTTCGAGGTCTTTGACGCGGGCGGCAAGCACCTTGCACTTTTCTACTGCGATTATTTCAAGCGTGACAACAAAAACGGCGGAGCCTGGATGTCGAACTTCGTTGAGCAGTCACACCTGCTGGGGAATCTCCCGGTGGTCTACAACGTCGCCAACCTGCCCAAGCCGGCCGGAGGCGAACCCGCCCTGATCAGCTTCACCGACGTCATTACTATGTTCCACGAGTTCGGACACGCCCTGCATGGCATGTTCTCCGACGCCGAGTACCCCACACTCGCCGGTACCTCAACTGCTCGCGACTTCGTCGAATTTCCCTCGCAGTTCAACGAGCACTGGGCACTCTACCCCTCGATCTTCACGCATTATGCGAAGCACTACAAAACCGGCCTCCCCATGCCCGAGGAACTCGCCGCGCAGATCAGGAAATCGGAAACCTTCAATAAAGGCTACGACATGACTGAAGTCCTCGCCGCGGCTGAACTCGACATGCAATGGCACTTGCTCACCCCCACCGCGCCGCTCCAGAACCCCGATAAGTTCGAGAAGCAGGCGCTCGAGAAGACCCACCTTAACGTGAGCTATGTGCCACCCCGCTATCGCTCCACCTACTTCAGCCACATCTGGGGAGGCGGGTACAGCGCCAGCTACTACGCCTATCTGTGGACCGAGATGCTCGCCGACGACGCCTACCAATGGTTCGTCGAAAACGGCGGCCTCACCCGCGCCAACGGCGATCGCTTTCGCCAAATGGTTCTCTCTCGCGGCAATACCGAAGACCTCGCCAAAATGTACGAGTCCTGGCGCGGGGCGCCTCCCAACACGAAAGCGATGCTGAAACACCGCGGCCTCGAGGACTCCGCTCCGGCAAAATAGCCCGACGAGGCGACTTTGAGCTTGGCTTGTGGTTTCGCATTCTCCGGGTGAGAGGAAATCAATGCCTAAACGCAACAAAGGGCGAACAGCAGCACAAGCGCAATCCGAATCACTGAAAGGCTGGCAACAAATCGCCGCCTTTTTGGGACAACCGATTGCGGTAGTTCAGCGTTGGGCAAGTACCGGGATGCCAGTTACGCGACAGGGTAGGTACGTAGCCGCCAATGAAGAAGAGTTGAACAAATGGTTAGGACGAGAATTGGGCGGCGAACCTGTTCGTGTAGCTACCGAGCAAACGGACCTATCGGCGGAATTGAAGCGCGGACTCTCGTATATACGACAGGAAAAACGGCAGCCTTCGAAAGCCGCCCGGCCGAAGAAGCACTAGTCACTCCGGCCAGAGACCTGAAGCCACCACTGATACGTCGGCCCACCAGGTTCGCTGCAACAATTGGCCAGAACTCGCCTTCAACCATCGTCCACCAACACGGTATCGGGTTCCCCGTTTTAGTCGTCACAGAATTGTGCCAAACCAGCCATGCCGTAAATGGTTGAATGTCGGGCAGGTCCAACACCGTTGCGCGCGCTAAGTGTCAAAGGCGTCGGAGGTCTCGACGGTATACTGACATCTCGATCGCGATTGCGCCTACATTTCTAATGCTCAATTGCAGAGACATCCGGCAGGTCAAGAACTCGGCGCGCTTGTTCTGCGCAAGCTTGCTTGGTCGTTACGCAATACATTTATGGCGAAGAAGAAGTTATTTAGAAAAGGGGCACGTGCCCGAGTTGTCCAGATCTTACAATCCCCGAAGGTGAAGCAATGCGCAAACCAGGCAGACTATGCAAACTACCACCAACAACGCGATACCTGCCGTGATGTCACTCTCGCTGTCATCTGATTCCGGATCGAGGTAGCGAATCGCAGACCAGACCTCTTGGTCCGAAATGGTTCCATGATCATTCGCTTCTTTCTGCTGATTGCTCCTGGGCACGTTACTCTCCACCACGAGTTCGCCGAAAACTGGGCGCTTGAAAAAGCGGCTTTCGATAGCCAGTATCGACTCGTGCGTCTCCGCCATTCCCTAGGTTCCTTAGCCGCCTCCAACCATCCCAATGCAACCGGGATGCCAAGCAAGTGAGAATTGCCGTTCCTAAGTCGCTGGAAATAAAAAACGATTGAAAAAACTTACGCAGGCGACAGTGTTGAAAGTCGAAGGGTTGACACTTCTCTGACATGACGGCGCGCCATGCTCGTCAATTGTGGCGCGTTCAGCAACTGATGCCCCGGATCCGGTAGGTGCGCTCGAATCCAAGAGACCACCCTCCAAGTATCGGCCTGTTCACCGGGGTTTCGTCAGTTTCGACATTGCAACCGCGCGGAGGTGAGCCATGCCGGTAAAGAGACAAAATTGCCCACTTCTCCGCGGGTGCTGCGCGGGGGCCTATCGTAACTTCCGGATTGCCGACCATCACGGAACTGGCTCGGTTACTGTTCATCAGCGCGTTTGTCGGTACTGATCGATCCCCGCAGATTCCTACCTTGACGGCGACGTGCCTCATTTCGCCTGTGCCTGCTTGAAATTTCTCGAGATTTCCTGAAGTCTGTCGAATGGGCTGCCTCTCGTCCGTCATACAATCGGGCGCACAAAGGCGCTCACAATGGTTCTCAAAGGAGAAAGGTGATGCAATTCGCCCTGCTGATCTTCGAATCACCAGAAGCTTTTGCGGCACGGAATGCGGACGAAAATGATCCCTACCTCGGTGCGTGGCGGGCGTACTACAAAGCGCTCGTCGAGGCCGACATCTACGTCGGTGGCAATCCACTGCAGCCCCCGGAGACCGGGACCACGGTGCGACTGACGGATGGAAAGCGGCGTGTACAGGATGGCCCCTTCGCGGATACCAAGGAGCAACTGGGGGGATTCACAATCCTGGAGCTTCCCTCGCTTGACGCGGCGCTCGAATGGGCAGCGCGATGCCCGGCCGCCTCGATCGGTGCTGTGGAGGTCCGACCGGTTTCGCCTGAATTCAAGCGTCGAGTCACCGGATGATTGGAAGCGAACAAGAGAGCACTCACCGAACTATCGAACGTGTGGCTCGCGAGTCCTACGGTCGCCTGGTTGCATACCTTTCCGCGCACACGCGCGACGTGGGGAGCGCGCAGGATGCCCTCAGTAATGCGCTGGTAGCAGCACTCGAAACTTGGCCGCGAGACGGCGTGCCACAAAATCCAGAGGCGTGGCTGCTGACGACGGCGCGCCGCTCTTTTATCGATCTTGTGCGTCATCGGCAAGTAGCGGAGGCCAGCGAGCCCACGCTCGCGCTCCTCAGAGATGAGTCCAAGCACATGACTTTGTCGCCGGAATTTCCAGATGAACGATTGAAACTGCTGTTTGTGTGTGCCCATCCAGCAATTGATCCGGCGATGCACACGCCGCTCATGCTCCAGACCGTTCTCGGCCTGGATGCCGCGCGCATTGCCCACGCGTTCTTGATTTCGCCCACCACGATGGGGCAGCGCCTGGTGCGTGCCAAGTCGAAGATCCGTGACGGGGGTATTCGGTTTGAAATCCCGCAGCAGCGTGAATTGCCGCAGCGGCTTGACGCGGTGCTGGAAGCGATTTACGCCGCCTTCGGGATTGGCTGGGATGACATGGCCGGTGTCGACCAACGCGGACGCGATCTCGCCGAGGAGGCGATCTGGCTTGCACGAGTGCTTCTGCATTTGGTGCCAGGGGAAGCTGAGGTTCACGGTCTGCTGGCTCTGATGCTCCACTGCGAAGCCCGCCGGGCGGCGCGGCGGGGGCCGGACGGCCGCTACGTGCCTCTCTTGGAGCAGGACTCACAGCGGTGGTCTCTGCCATTGATCGAAGAGGCGGAAGGCCATCTCGCTGAGGCGGCGAGTCGCGGTCGCACTGGCCGGTTTCAACTCGAGGCCGCGATTCAGTCGGTACACGCTGAACGGGCACGCAGCGGCCGAACCGAGTGGACTGCGATCATGCTGTTCTATGAGCAGCTAGTCCACATATCGCCGACGCTCGGTACACGAACTGCATACGCCGCAGCGGTTGGCGAAGCGAACGGACCTGACGCAGGACTGGCGGTACTCGATGGGATCGGCCCGGACGCTGTCGCCGCTTATCAGCCCTACTGGGCGGTCCGCGCTCACCTGTTGCAACGGCTAGGGACAACACCTGAGGCCGTGGATGCTTTCGACCGGGCGATCGGGCTGGCCGAGGATCCGGCAGTAAGACAGTTCTTACTCCAAAGACGGGGTTAATTTCTTCCTCTTGCTCTGTCGAAATACCCCCGCATTACCCGTCACCACTATAGAGCAAGCCTAGCAGTCAAGCTTTGCCACCCGAAACGTGAACGATAGGAGAGTGTATGACAATCGCAGACAAAGCAGTTCTGGTGACCGGAGCCAATCGCGGTATAGGACAGGCGCTGGTCGAGGAAGCCTTGAGGAGAGGCGTGAAGCGGGTGTATGCCGGTACCCGCCAGCCCTTGACCCATTCCGATGGGCGCGTCACGCCCCTGACCCTGGATGTGACCAACGCTGCGCAGATTCAGGATGCTGTCGAGAGAGTCGAATCTCTCGATATCCTCATCAACAACGCCGGCGTGGACCTTCACGACGATCTTAGCGACCGCGCTGGGATCGACCGGCACCTGGCCGTCAACTTCTTCGGTACGCACGGCGTGACCCAGGCCTTCATGCCGTTGCTAGCTCGCTCTGAGGGAGCTATCGTCAACGTTCTGTCGTTGGCGGCGTTGGCAAGCGTGCCGTTCAGTCCGGCGTACGCGATCTCGAAGGCGGCTGCGTTCTCAATGACGCAATCGCTGCGTGCTCTTTGGGCCGGTCGGGGGGTGAAGGTGCATGCAGTTTTCGCCGGTCCCGTGGACACCGATATGACTCGAAGCCTCGACATCCCGAAGGCTTCTCCAGAGTCCGTCGCGGGAGCCATCTTTGATGGGCTGGCGAACGGTGACGAGGATATCTTCCCAGATCCCATGTCGAAGACTGTCGCGGAGGGCTGGCGCGCTGGCGTAGCCAAGGCACTTGAGCGCCAGTTCGCTGCCTACACGCCCGAGAACGTGGCGAAAGTTGCGTAGGTCGCGAAGCCAGCCGCCGGATGCGAATTAGAAGTTCAGAGGAGGGAACATATGTGCCCAGCATGCATCGCAAGCACAGCAGTGATGGTCGCCGGAGCCGGATCAACGGGAGGAATTCTGGCGGTGTGCATCGGCAAGTTCAGAAAATTTTTCAGAGCGAGTAGTCTCAGTCTGTTTCAGAAAATAAAGGAGAAATGATATGGCAACAAGCAAAGAGAGAGACAAGGAGCACCGGAAAGGGAATCTCGCAATGAACACACCACCAATCGTGTCGCAGCAGGAGTGGGAGGCTGCGCGCCAGCAGATGCTCGTGAAGGAAAAGGCCTTCACCCGCTCCCGTGACGCGCTGGCCGCCGAACGCCGGCGGATGCCTTGGATGACGATAGAAAAGAAATACGAGTTTGACGGACCTAAGGGCAAGGTCAGCCTGCTCGATTTGTTCGAGGGGCGCCCTCAGTTGATCGTCTATCGCGCCTTCTTCGAGCCCGGGGTGTTCGGTTGGCCAGAGCACGCCTGCCGCGGCTGCTCTCTGGGCGCCGATCAGGTGTCGCACCTGGCCCACTTGAACGCTCGCGACACCACCCTCGCCTGGGCCTCACGCGCGCCGCAGGCGGACATCGCACGCCTGAAGGCGCGGATGGGCTGGGAGATGCCCTGGTACACCATGACCGACAGCTTCGACAAGGACTTCGGCGTTGATGAATGGCACGGCCACAACGTGTTCTTCCGCGACGGCGAGCGCGTGTTCCGCACATACTTCATCAACAGCCGCGGCGACGAGGCGATGGGGAGCACCTGGAGCTACCTCGACCTCACGCCGCTCGGCCGTCAGGAAGCCTGGGAGGACTCGCCGGAGGGTTACCCCCAGACCGCGCCGTACAAGTGGTGGAACTGGCACGACAATTACGACGCCGAAGCCTCGCCGCACCCGAAGTGGGTGGATATAATCACCGACCCTCAAGGAGCCGCTTTGCGAAGGCGCGACGAAGAGGCGAAAGCGAGCTAAAGAGCGAGCTAAAGAAGGACGACGGGCGACTAGTTCGCTGGGTTCGAGCAGCGGCTCTTTTCAGGAGCCGCGCGAGTGCTTCCGCAGGGTGCGCGGAGCATTAGCCAGGAGGAGATCTTGCCGGAGTGATCTCACCACCGCGCGGAAAGGAGTGACGATGACGAAGCATATGACATCCGGTGTCATCGGATATCTTGCGAAATTCGATTTGTCACCTTTATGAATAATGAACAAGCTGTAAAACGGGTCCTTTCTGATTACTACAACGCATTCAGTACACTTGATGTCCAATTCGTCCTGCCCTACTTTCACCAGCCAGCGCTGCTCATTGGACCGTTAGGGGTGATCGCGATCCCTACTCCGGCCGCGGTGGTTCCCATCTTTGGCCCGGTCATGGAAGACCTTCGGCAACGGAAATATCGTCGGAGCGGCTTCGTCATCACGATCACTACGCGGAGGGCTACTTGGCCGACGCCGATAAGCCCTACTGGCCTGCGGACGCTGTGACCGCACGCTGAATATTCGAGCGCACCTCAAGCCGGCTCGTGGCCGATCATTCACAAGATGACTTCGGCCCAGAGCCGGTTCGCAAACTCGTCGCATATTTTTCCCGATGTCGACTTGGAGGGAGGCTCCTAGCTACGACATCTCTGTTCATGCTCTGAAATATGCCCTTGCCACATTGATCCAAGGTGTCGCATCGGCACTTCGTCATCAACTTGTTGAGCACACCTCGCACTGCTTTTATTCCATCCATCAGATGATCCAACTCCGCAAGCTTTCTTTGGGAGAGGGTTCGCCAGCGTTCCGAAGGGCGAGTGATATCGCGGAAACCAAAGAACAGATGGCGGATTTCACTCAGTGTAAAACCGAGTTGACGCGCACGCTGAATGATGGCCAAGCGGTAAAGCACCGTGGGATCATAACGCCTCTGACCACTTACGCGTTCTGCCGGTGGAAGCAGGCTAATCCGCTCGTAATAACGAATCGCCGAGGGCCGAAGTCGAATCTGGCGTGCGACCTGGGAAATGGTTAGTTGAGCCATGCGTCATTCTAATCCTCACGTTCCCGCTCGCCGGAATCGTCTCCTAACTGCCAAATTCTAAAAATACTTCTTGCCTTAAAGTCCGCTTTAAGTTGTAGCGTGACGAACAAGGGGCAGAGTACCTCAGATCTTGCCCCAGAAGGAGAAGTGACTCGTGCACAAAATGAAATGGATAACGGTACTCGTGCTGTGGTTGACTTCTGGCAGCGTGTTGGCACAAGTCGGCCAGCAGCGTGCTGACGCCAAGGAAACTGCCAGCCTCGACGCAGAACGGGAAAAGCGCGCTCTGCAGGTCTTGGCGAAGCTCACCGAGAAAGTGATCGTATCCGCCGCTGATGCCATGCCCGCCGACAAGTACGGGTTTGCGCCAACTGATGGTGAATTCAAGGGCGTGCGTACCTTTGGTCAAATGGTGAAACACCTCTCCGCAACCAACTACATGCTGGCGGCGGCAGCCTTAGGCGAAGAACCGCCGGCAAATGCCGGCGACGAGCTCGGCCCTGAAGCTGTGAGAACCAAGCCCGAAATCCTCAATTACCTGAATGGCTCATTTGCGCAACTGGATAAAGCGCTCGAAGCCATCGGCCAGAAGAATGTGCCCGTTAAATCCTCGCCGATCTCGCCCCTGAAAGGCACGGAAGCAACTCGCCTTGCATTAGTGGTGGAGTCCTTAGCGCATGCTTTTGACCATTACGGACAAATGGTCGAGTATCTGCGCATGAACGGAGTCGTGCCCCCGGGCAGCCGCCCATGAAAGATCGTTTTGACGACACGCCTGTAGCTTGCTCTCTGACGACCGTAGAATTGCGCGATCGTGAAGCAAGGCTTCTTGCGCAATTCAGGTCTGCAGTCATTGAGACTGAGGAGCTTCAGGAGGGTTATGCCTTTCGCCTTCCGGGTGATGGCGAGTGGATTGGGCTTATAACGGAATTGATTGTGGCAGAGCGCGAATGTTGCCCCTTCTTAGCATTTGAAATGGCTGCCCTCCCCAATATGGGGCCAGTGATTGTTCGGGTGATTGGGCCTGCCGGTGCGAAGGAGTTCTTGAGAAACCTTCTATGCAAGCCTGAGGCATCTACCTAGCAGCATTCTGGACGAGTTGTCGACATTCCGCGAAGTAGTGCTGGATTCATCCACTGCTTCCGTTTGGCCTGTTATTTGGAGAAACCGAAAAACAGCAAGAGCAATGCGACGAAGGAGGCCCAATGCCCCAGATCTCGACACAAGAGTTCGAACGGCTGCCACTGCGGGTTCACGACTTTCTTGCGGGCGTGCCGCTTCATGATGTGTGGTCCGTCGATCTGCCGCGGGCGCGCCCTGGCATCACGCTGGATGAGTTCTTGCGGACACTAAGCGCGTGTCTGTGCGCGCCCACGCCGCTCGCGCGCGCTCCTGAACATCCGTCTCTTCGTCGGCGGGCTGCTTGGCAGGGATCGCGAGCCGGCCACAACCGCCTGGGAATCCTTCGCAACGCGTCTGACAATCGCCGATCGCTCGAAGTCCCTTGCGCCAGTGGGCACGTGCGAAGGACTTTTCCGCGTCGTAGACCGCTTCGAGAACGAGCAACTCCTCGAGCTGATCAACCGTACCGCCCACGCCGCAGCGCTGAGCGCCCTTGTCGAAACGGCTAATGGGTACCGCTTCTATTTCGGAGTTTATGTGCGCAGCGTCAGTCGCTTCACGCCCGTCTACATGGCCCTGATCGACCCGTTCCGCAAGCTGGTCGTTTATCCGTCGCTGCTTCGCACCGTCCGCGCCAGCTGGAATCAAGCATTCGGCACAGACTGACTAAAGGGGGGCTGGCGCACGTTTGGTTTTTGATTTTCCTCGTTCTCACTGCAAAAGTGATCCTCCTGTTGCACGAAGATGTCTTGCGCCAGTTTGAAGCGCAGGATAAAAGCTAATCATGGATGGATAGTCCACATCTATCCCCGATCCGAAGAAATTGAAAATAGTAAAATACCCTGTTTTCCCCACGTTTTCCTGATGGCCCATTTCTTAGAGGAGCACGACATGGCAATTCCGTATTACCACGTTGATGCATTCACGGGTGAGCTCTTTGCAGGTAACCCGGCGGGGGTCTGCATCCTTTCCGCTTTTCTCGCGGATAGCACCATGCAGAAAATTGCGGCTGAGAACAGGCACAGCGAGACCGCTTTTGTTGTTCCTCGCGCTGATGGTGATTTCGACTTACGCTGGTTTGCACCCAAAGTCGAGGACGACCTATGCGGGCACGCGACCTTGGCATCCGCCTATGTGCTGGCGCTGCGGAAGCACAACGTGTGGCCGATTCGTTTCCACACCTGCAGCGGCATATTGACCGTCGCTCGAGACCAAGACAGCTTTGAAATGGACTTTCCCGCCAGGCCACCCCAACCATGTGAGACGCCAGTGGACCTCTTACCAGCCCTAGGTTTGAAAGCGGCACTAGTAATGAAATCGCGCGATTACCTCGTGGTGGTGGATCAAGTTGAGCAAGTGCGAGCGCTCTCGCCCGATTTTGCCACTCTTGCCAAACTGGACACCGGGATCGGGGGAACGATTGTTACGGCTCCAGGCGAGGATTGCGTGGATTACGTGTGCCGATTGTTTGCACCGTTGGTCGGCATCGATGAGGACCCCGCAACCGGCTCGATACACTGCACACTGGCTCCATATTGGGCGGGGCGGCTGGGTAAGGACACGCTGCGTGCGCAACAACTCAGTGCCCGCGGTGGGTACATGCAGTGCACAATCAGTGGCGATCGCGTGAAGATCGCCGGCAGGGCACGCTTGTACCTTCACGGTACGCTCGAACTCTAAAGCGTCTGCCTCCAGAGCGAGAACCTGATACGCACTCCTGTCAACGAATTCGCGGCAATTTGCCTGGGGCTTTTCTGCGGTAGTCCTGGCAAACGGAGCGGGGCGGGACAGAGAACTGGGAATACCCGGAGCGGAAGAATTCGTCGACAAGGGCTTGGTTTACCAGAATCCGTTCATCTATTAGTACAACCACAAGAATGAAGGGGACTACACGGGGCCGCACTGCCGGGCTCCTGACGAAGCCTTGGTCGTAGGCGGTGGGCTTGCGTCGATTGATGTCGTGAAGATCCTGCAGCTCGAAAACTATCAGCGTGTTCTTCGAGCACGCGGTATTCCAACCGATGTATATGAACTCGAAAAGAAAGGTGTCCCGGCCGTCTGCAAGATGCACGGCATTGCTCCTGAGGACCTCGGTGTTAAAAGGATCCTACTGATCTATCGCCGCCGAGGACAAGACATGCCGCTGGCTCAGCCTCCAGAAAATGCCACGCCCGATCAGATTGCTAAGACAGAAGCGATCCGTCAGAAGATGCTGCGCTTAGCGCAGGACAAATACTTGTTTCCAGTTAAGGATCGCAAGGTATCAACGGGGCTCCTAATAGAGGACGGGCGACTGGTGGGCTTGAAAGTGGCGGAGACCAGAGTGGAAGGGCGAAAAGCAGAACCCGAAAATACCGGAGCCGTTCATGGCCGTGGGATTTACGTGATGAAAGCGCTGATGGATGAAGTACGCTTCGAAGAAGGTGGGGTTGTCGTTCATATGCGAAAGGGCGCCAGCCAAGCTGCAGGCAACGATACAAAAAGGAGTTCGAGGGAGTAGGTCGGTTTCCGATTCCGAGTCGAAAGCGATATTAGAGCATCTACTAGGGAGAAACTTTATGTCTGCCATCATCCAAGTTAGCCCCCTCGAAAAGTTGTCTCAAGAACCACTGCCAACCGGGGATTCGTGTGTCCTGGTTATTTTTGGAGCTTCGGGAGATCTGACGAAACGCAAGCTGATTCCCGGTCTGTATAACCTCGCATGTGCGGGCTGCATGAACCCGCAATTCGAAGTTCTCGGGATCGGACGCACGCCGATGAATTCTGAAGAGTTTCGCAAGAAGAACGGGGAGGCAGCCGCCAAGTCCAAAGACACACGCGACTTCAGCGAGTCAGGATGGGAGGACTTTGAACAGCGGCTCCACTACATGGTAGGTGACATCAACGATCCGAACGTCTATTCGCAGTTGCGCGTTCGCCTGGAAGAGATGGAGAAGAATGGTTCGAGCCCAAATCATTTGTTCTATGTATCGACGCCCGCGTCAGTAGCGGGCCCCATCATTGAAGGTTTGGGAGCAGTAGGACTGAACCGGCACCAACGTGGCTGGACGAGAATTGTTCTGGAAAAGCCCTTCGGGCGTGACCTGGAATCGGCGCGTGCGTTGAATGATGTCGTACGCGGTGTATTCGACGAGAAAGCGGTGTACCGGATTGACCACTATCTTGGCAAGGAGACAGTGCAGAACATCCTGGTCTTCCGCTTCAGCAACTCGCTGTTCGAACCGGTGTGGAACAGGAACTACATCGACTATGTGGAGATCACCGCGGCTGAAACGGTGGGAGTCGAAAACCGCGCAGCTTTCTATGAAGAGACCGGCGCCCTGCGCGATATGGTCGCGAACCATCTGCTCCAGTTGCTGGCACTGACTGCGATGGAGCCGCCGGTAGCGTTTGATGCGGATTCGGTGCGGGAACAGAAGGTGCAGGTATTTCGATCCATTCGGCCGATGAGTGTCGAGGACGTAGCACGATTCGCTGTTCGAGGACAGTATGGTTCCGGCGTGATTGACGGGAAACCGGTACCAGGCTATCGACAAGAGCCGGGAGTGAATCCCCACTCCACAACTGAGACCTATGCAGCGGTAAGGTTTGAAATTGAGAACTGGCGTTGGGCGGGAGTTCCTTTCTACATCCGGACTGGGAAGCGTCTTGCACGAAATCTGACCGAGATCCGCGTGCACCTCAAACCGACGCCGCATGCGTTGTTTGCGAGCACGTCGTCGGGTATTGATCCGAATGTCATCACAATTAGCATTCAGCCGGACGAGGGAATCTCGATCGCGTTCGATGCGAAGCGGCCGGGAACACAGGTGCGAACGGTGACGGTTCAGGCCAACTTCTCGTATGAAGCGGGCTTTGGGTCGAAGGGGCCAGTTGCGTACGAAACTTTGCTGCTCGACTCGATGCGTGGCGACGCAACGCTATTTACGCGCCGAGACGAAGTGGAGGCGGAGTGGCGCGTCATCACGCCGATTGAAGAAGCGTGGGTGCACTTGCCGGTGCCCGCCTTCCCCAACTATGCCGCGGGCGGCGACGGACCAACCTCGTGGCATGACCTGCTCAAAATCCGTGGCAATACTGCCGATCAGGCGATTCGGTACGCATAAGGTGGCTTAGGGGAGCTGATCGCCATTGCTCCCGGTTGACGTTAGTGCTTTATCGGACGCGCGCAAGGTTCAAAGCGCGTGGAGACATGAGCGCTGTGCGCGCGTTCGATAAAGCCGTCAGAAGGAAGCCGCTCGCGTTTGCGGCGGACGCGGTAGGTCTATG
>Ga0210401_10000817_pt1 | contig 37629 bp, 43 predicted proteins | sample IncBWH32MmetaG_FD_150866 | JGI IMG/M metagenome (GOLD analysis project Ga0210401, IMG submission 150866) | Forest soil microbial communities from Barre Woods Harvard Forest LTER site, Petersham, Massachusetts, United States - Inc-BW-H-32-M | ecosystem: Environmental > Terrestrial > Soil >... | reverse complement strand
CTGGCGCTGGAAGTCGCGGGAGACCTCTTCGTTCACGACCTCCAACGCGGCGCGGCAACCCGGCTGACCTTCGATGCCGCTCTGAACCGGCATCCGGCTTGGACGCCGGACGGACAGCACATTGCGTACAGCTCGGATGCTCCTGCGAGCGACGGTGAATTCGGCATCTGGTGGGTGCGCGGCGATGGTTCGAGTCAGCCTTTGAAGTTGTTCGGCGATAGAACTCCTCTTCAATTGTTTTCGATTTCCCCCGATGGACCCACCTTGGCTTTTGTTCGGACTGGTCAGTATAGGGGGTTTGAGATTTGGACCCTCCCGCTGGATTTGAACGATCCGGACCATCCCAAATCGGGGAAGCCCGAGCCGCTCGCGCGCGAATCCCTCAGCCAGGTAGACCCGGCCTTTTCACCCGATGGCCGCTGGATCGCATATGTATCTACGAACGGCGCGGGGAAGGGAGGCCAAATTACCGTACGCCCGTTTCCGTTTGCGCCTTCGGCGGGCCGGTGGTCGGTATCGGAATCAGAAAGCGGGGCAAAGTTTCCCGTCTGGTCGCGCAATCGCAACGAGCTATTCTATGTGAATTCCGACAACCGCATCATGGTCGTCCGCTACACGGCCAATGATCAGTTGTTCGTCTCGGAGAAACCCCGGCTATGGTCGCCGGCGCCTCTCTTCCGGCCAACGAACAACGCTCTTTGGAATCTGGACATAGCGCCGGATGGGCGGCGCTTTTTAGTCCTCGCTCCGCCTGAATCCAGGGGCGAGGAGCCGGCTACGGTCCACGCAACCATCCTGCTGAACTTCTTCGACGAACTTCGGCGCCGCCTGCCGGCGATCTGAGCCCCGCCAGCGCCGCAGCTTTGACCGGTACGCCCATTCGGTGGAACTGGCCGCCCTAACTTCCCAGGAAGCCAATCCAGGACGTTAGCACGCCAGACGTAGGGAACGCGGCAGCTACGTCGGGGTCCAACACTACCACAACACGTCCCGGGGGCGCTTCATAATTCTTCGCTCATGTCCGCTGGCGGGTCTTCAGGACTCGTCACTCTCGTTCGACTTCCGCTTCGCCCATCGTTCCCGCCACTCCCGCGTCGGATCCTCGTCCGGGTCAGGCGTTTCCTGCGGTGGCCGCATCGCTTCCGGCACATGCCGCAAATTCACACGGATGCGGGTCCAGGTGGATGACCTGCCTCGCATGGAGTCCACCAGAACATCGTCCACTGCGAGCAGCCCGGCCGCCTCGGGATATTTGCGCTTCCATCTTTCCAGACCCGCCAGCGCGGCCGCTTTGTCCGGAGAATTCGCCACCACCAACAACGGCATTTTCGTCCGCGGCTGCTTAGTCACTGCCGTACCCGCGGCAGACTTACCCCGCGATGGCGCCACCCTCGGCGCTTCCCCCTCCATCTTGCGAAAGTGCGGCGGCCACGGCGCGTCGGCCATGCCCGCTGCTTCATCTTTGGCCGCGAGTTCCAATAATTGTTCGAGCGAACCCGCTGCAGCGTTCATGCCCGCATGCGGATCGCCGACTTTCTGGAAGCGCTTCGGTACCGTGAGGATCGTGAAGTCTGATGGCTCGCAATCAGGAACTTCACTCCAGCTAAGCGGCATCGAAACGCGGGCGTCGGGCAGCGGCCGTACAGAATAAGCCGAGCAAGTGGTCCGATCCTTCGCGTTCTGGTTGTAATCCAGGAAGACGCCATGCCGCTCTTCCTTCCACCATTTCGAACTGGCCAGCGCCGGCACGCGGCGCTCCACTGCGCGCGACAGCGCCACCGCCGCGCGGCGCACCTCAGCGAAAGTCCAGCGCGGCTGGATACGTACGTTCACGTGCATTCCGCGGGACCCACTGGTTTTGGGCCAGCCCCGAAGTCCCACCTCCTCGAGCAGCGCCTTCACCTCCAGCGCGACCCTCCGCACGTCCGCCCACTCGACACCCGGCCCTGGGTCGAGATCGACCCGCAGTTCATCTGGATGCTCCAGATCGGCCGAACGCACCGGGTGCGGATGCAGCTCAAGGCAACCCAGATTGACGATCCACGCCAGCCCCGCTGCATCATCTACGACAACCTCCTCGGCAGTGCGTCCCGATGGGAATGACAGCGTCACTGTTCTGAGCCACACAGGCCGCTCCGTTGGCGCGCGCTTCTGATAAAACGCTTCTCCCTCGGCGCCATTCACGAAGCGCTTCAGCACGATTGGACGATCCTCGATTCCGGCTAGAGCGCCCGGCGCGATCGATAAATAGTAACGGACCAGGTCCAGTTTCGATACTTTCGTCTGCTTCGAAAAATACAGCTTGTCGGGATGCGTTACCCGGACCTCGCGTCCGTCGACCGAAAGCACTTCAGCGGCTTCTTCCTTCACAAAATCAGGTTAGCTGTTAATCGAGTGTAGTGCCTTAGGCCACATTGGACCGTCGATTGCTACACTGCGGGCATGGACTGGACTCCGGGCGGCGTAAGTAACGACATTGAGGATCGCCGGAATGAGAGCGGAGGTGGAGGCGGCTTCTCCGGCTTCGGCCTACCGCACTTCAGTATCGGGGGGATTCTCCTCCTCGGGATCCTCAGCTTGGTCTTCCATCGCAACCTTTTCCTGCTCTTCCTGGGTGGCGGCTCCGTGCCGGACCGCCCAGCTGTGACCTCCGGTCCGGTCTCCGGCGACGCGCAAAAGACCGAGGTTCAATTCGTATCTTTTGTTCTCGACGACGTACAGACCACCTGGCAGAATTTACTCCCAGCTCAGGCCGGCAAACAATATCGGCATGCCAAGCTGGTGCTTTTCCGGGATTCAATCGAGTCCCCCTGCGGGCAAGCTGGAAGCGCCACTGGACCATTCTACTGTCCTGAGGATGAAAAGGTTTACCTCGACTTAGGCTTCTTTGATCAACTGAAGAACCAGTTTGGGGCTCCCGGCGAATTCGCTCAGGCTTACGTCATAGCGCACGAGATCGGACATCACGTCCAGAAAATTCTTGGAATCGAAAGCAAAGTGGAGCGCATGCGTCGAAGTGACCCGTCCGAAGCGAACCCGCTATCTGTTCGCGTGGAACTACAAGCGGACTGCTTTGCCGGCGTGTGGGCCAACTCCACCGAGCAACGCAATATTGTCCACGAGGCTGATATCCGCGCCGGGCTGCGAGCCGCGGCAGCGGTTGGCGACGACCGTTTGCAGAGAATGGCGACCGGCCGTGTCAGTCCCGAGACCTTCACCCACGGCTCTTCGCAGCAGCGCGACCACTGGTTTCAGACCGGCTTGAGTTCCGGCCAGATCTCCGCCTGCAATACGTTCGCCAGCGCTCAGTAACCATTTACGCCGGCCTAGATCCTGCTAAACTCACCAGCAAAGCCCTCCATGTTGTTGCCCTACCTTCACCGGGTCGCGGCCCGGGAAAATCTATCGGCCGAAGACGCGCGCCAAGCTATGCTGGCCGTGCTCAGCGGCGAAGCAACTACAGCGCAGATCGCCGCGTTTCTCGTAGGCCTGCGGACCAAGGGCGAAACATCCGACGAGCTGCTGGGCTTCGCGCGTGCCATGCGCGAGAAGGTTGCTCGAATTGACGCGACGGTAGATTCGGAACCATTGCTCGACACCTGTGGCACCGGCGCCGCCGATGGACCATCCACCTTCAACATCTCCACCATCACCGCGTTTGTCGTCGCGGGCGCGGGCGTGCGAGTGGCCAAACACGGCAATCGGTCGCTATCCAGCCAGTGCGGAAGCGCCGATGTTCTCGAGGCACTGGGCATTAGCCTTTCGATTTCCCCGGAACAAATCGGCCGCGCGATTCGCGAAGTCGGCATCGGGTTCCTCTTCGCGCCCGCGCTCCATCCCGCCATGAAATACGCCCAGCCGGCCCGGCTTGAATTGAAGATGCGGACGGTGTTCAATCTGCTGGGGCCGCTGACAAACCCCGCCGGCGCAAAGCGGCAATTGATCGGCGCACCCTCGCCGCATGCAGCGGTTTTGATGGCGCAGGCGCTAGCTGGCCTTGAGCCCGAACGCGCGTTTGTAGTTCACGGATCCGATGGTTTGGATGAAGTAACCACCACCGGCTCGACGATCGTTTTCGAAGTAGCGGGGCGCCAGGTTACTCCCCTAACGTGGACGCCAGCGGACTTTGGCGTTGCCCTTGCCAATGCCGCGGATTTGAGCGGCGGCGATCCGGTCCGGAATCGCGACATCGCGATCGCGGTGCTGCAGGGCGAGCGTGGACCGCGACGCGATATAGTCCTCGTGAACGCAGCGGCAGCGTTGTTGGCCGCCGGGCCGGCCACCGATCTGCGCGCTGGGATGCGGCTGGCAGCTCACTCTGTCGACACTGGAGCCGCCTGGAAAAAAGTCGAACAGCTAGCGCACTTCAGCTAAACCAGTTCAGCCAAAACGTAGTCGGCTAGCTCGTTCATATCGTCGATCACCAGGTCAGGTGGGTCCTCTGCGAAGCCCTCCGGTTGAAAGCCGTAGGTGACGCCGCAGGCGCGTATGTTGGCATTGCGGGCGGTCCGGATATCCACGCCGCTATCGCCCACCATGATGCTGCGCTCCCGCGCAATGCCGCTTTCTCTAAGCAAGGTCTCGATTCCGATCGGATCCGGTTTCTTTTGCTCGAAGCTGTTGCCGCCGTAGACCTGGAAAAAGTGTTGTCCCAATCCCAACCCATCCACCAGTGCCCTGCTGAAGCGGACCGGCTTATTGGTAAGCACGGCCATGTGCGATCCGGCATCCCGCAGGCGATCGAGCGCCTCCTTAACACCGGAATATAGCCGCGTGTTGTCCAACATGTGCTCGCGATAATAGCCCAGAAAATATTCGAGGGCGCGTTGAACGACAGCCTCACTCGCATCAGGTCCCAGGGCACGGCGCATCAACACCGGAGCGCCATTGCCTACATAGGAAGAAACAAGTTCCTCGGAAATCGGCGGCAGCTTCATCAGCTCGCGCGCGGCGTTGACCGAATGGACCAAGTCGATTTTGGAGTCGATGAGCGTACCGTCCAAATCAAAAATCAACAGATTCATTCCCGGCGCAGCCCCCCCGATTCGCGGCGCGCGTGCTCGGACCAGGCCTTTTCTGCTTTTTCCCTGGCATCCCGAAAAGCGTCTTTGATCTCATGCGGAGTCATGAGGGCGAAAAAGTCCGACGCGCCTGCCAGAGTTGGCATCAGCTTGGAATCGACCACCGAGCGCGGCGGCGGCGACGGAGCGAAAGCCATCAGTACCGTGACCAGCGCGATCGCGATAATTACGCCCCGCACCACTCCGAACGCGCCGCCCAGCAACCGATCGAACCACGAGAGTCCGACCCACTTGAAGAACTTCGCCAGCAAACGGCCCACGATCGCGCCCAGCACTGAAATGACCATGAAGATGATCAAGAAGCCGATCAGGTTCGCAATCGCTCGGGAGCTGACGTAATCGAGGAAATAAGCGGCGACGATTCCGTAACACCAGAAGCCGAAGAAAATACCCAGAATGGTGGCGATGAATCCAACTCCTACGCGCGCGAAGCCCGCCATCAGACCCGACAGTATCGAGAATACGATGACCAGCAGAAGCAGCAGATCGATCCAATTCATAGCGGCCTCCCCGTCAGGACGCGATACGCCTCCCGGTATTTATCGCTGGTCCGCTGGATGACGTCGGCCGGAAGCGCGGGCGCGGGCGGCTGCTTGTTCCAGTGAATGGATTCCAGATAATCCCGAACGTATTGCTTATCGAAGGAGGGCTGCGGACTGCCCGGCTGGTAGCTGGCGCGCGGCCAAAACCGTGACGAATCGGGAGTGAGCACTTCATCGGCCAGCGTCAACTGATCGCCTATAAAACCGAATTCGAACTTGGTGTCGGCGATGATGACGCCCCGAGTTTCGGCATACTCGGCGGCACGGCGATAAATTTGCAGTGTCAGAGTCCGCAATCGGCCAGCCAGGTCATCGCCGATGGCGCTCGCGGCCGTTTCGAAAGATATGTTCTCATCGTGACCGGATTGAGCCTTGGTGGCCGGCGTGAAGATCGGCTCAGGGAGCTTATCGGACTCACGCAAACCAGCCGGCAGCGAAATGCCGCAGATCCGCCCCTCTCGCTTATAGTCCTTCCAGCCGGAGCCGGAGACATAGCCGCGCGCCACGCATTCGACGTCGATCATCTTGGCGCGGCGAACCAGCATCGACCGTCCTTCCAATTGCTCCCCGTAAGGGCGAAACTGCGCGGGATAATCCGCGAGGTTGGCCGATACGAAATGATTGGGCACGATATCGCGCAGCAGATCCAACCAGAAGAGGGTGAGCTGCGTCAGCACTTTTCCCTTGTCGGGTATGGGCGTGGGAAGAACATAATCGAATGCTGACAGGCGGTCGGTGGCGACGATCACCAAAAATTCGCCGGCGGCGTAAACATCGCGAACCTTGCCTCGGGCGTGCCGCTCGATACCGGGCAGGCTGGTCTCAAAGATAGCGTCCAATCTCTAGTGGTATCACGAGCTCGCGTCTTTCTCCTAGTACATTTTGCAAGGTTACTTCCAGGTGGCATCGAACAATCAATTAGTTAGGAGTGGACGCCGCCTTGCTGATATCCGGGTGAAGGAGTGTGAATCATGAATTGGGACAGAGTAGAAGGCAACTGGAAACAACTCAAGGGCAAGGCCCGCGAAAAGTGGGGCAAGCTCACGGACAGCGATTTTGAGCAGGTGGCCGGCAAGAAGGATCAACTGGTTGGCCGCATCCAGGAGCGCTACGGAATTTCAAAAGATGAAGCCCAAAAGCAAGCCGACGAATGGGTGAAGGCGCAAAAGTTCGAAGACGAACCCACACACGCCACGACCACCAGACGGTAAGCCCACTTTTTGCAACTTACGTTTTTATGGAATCCTGGGCCGCCCGCAGGGCGGCCTTTTTTGTGCCAACACCACGCCTATATACTGGGGAATGCGGCTCTCGATACTTATCCCTGTTTACAACGAGCGCACCATGGTGGAACGGAGCCTGGCACAAGTCCTGGCCGCGCCACTTCCGGAAAACATGGATCGGGAACTGATCATCGTGGATGACTGCTCCACTGATGGCACCTCAGAGATCCTGGATCGGTTGGCTGCCCGTGAGCCGGGCATCCGGTTGATTCGAAAAAAGGTGAACGAGGGCAAGGGCGCCGCGGTCCGAACCGCGATCCAGGAGGCCCACGGCGACTTCTGCATCGTTCAGGATGCCGACCTCGAGTATGATCCCTCGGAGTATCCCAGACTCTTGCGGCCGTTGCTGGATGGACACGCCGATGCAGTTTTCGGGTCGCGCTACCTGGCCGGCGAACAGACGCGCGTACTGCCCTTCTGGCATTCGATGATCAACAAGTGGCTGACACTGCTCTCCAACATGTTCTGCAATCTTAAACTGACCGACATGGAGACCGGCTACAAAGTATTTCGCACCGACCTGCTGAAGAGCATTCCCATCCGATCGAACCGTTTTGGGTTTGAACCCGAGATCACGATGAAAGCGGCCAAACGCAAGCTCCGGATTTATGAAGTCCCTATCAGCTATCACGGCCGCACTTACGAAGAAGGCAAGAAGATCGGCTGGAAAGACGGGGTCAAAGCCCTGGGTGTGATCGTGCGGTTTTGGATTATCGACGATCTGTATGTGGAACCGTACGGCCGAGCGTTTCTCAATAACCTGACCGGCACGCCGCAATATCTGAGCTGGATAGCCGGCGTGTTGCGGCCTCATTTAGGCGACACCATTTTGGAGCTTGGCGCTGGAATCGGAAATCTGGCAGGCCGCCTGATGGGCCGCAGACTCCTGTACGCCGCAACCGAGAAAGACCCTCTGTACTTGCACTCGCTTCGTAATCGCTTCCTTCGGACTCCCAACGTTTTGGTGCTCCAGCTTGATCCGGAACGTCCAGAAGACTTCGCGGAGGCGGGCGGCCCATTCGATACTGTCTTGTGCGTCAACGTGCTCGAATATGCGGCGGATCCCGGAGCCCTGATCGAGTCAGCGAACGGCGTTTTGAAGAGCGGCGGAACGATTGTCCTGCTGGCGCCGCAAGGTCCCGCTTTGTTTGGCAGCCTCGATGAGAAACTGGGGCATCTGCGACGATTCAGCAGACAGCAACTGAGCGCGCTGCTCGAAGAGCACGGCTTCAGAGTGCAGCGCATGGCGAATCTTAATAAGATCTCGACGCCGGCCTGGTGGCTGTATGGAAGAGTACTGCATCGAAGCCGCATAAGCAAAGTGATGCTGAAGGTGTTCGATAAGACGGTGTGGATCTGGCGGCGCGTTGATGGCTTGTTGCCATGGCGCGGGCTGTCGCTGGTAGCGGTGGCCACCAAGGAAAAGACGGCGTGAGCGCTTTTTATCGTTTTCGACAAGCCATCTGCAACGAGGTTTATGAGAAACGGCCGCTGGCCGACGTGTGCGGGAGCATTCGTCAGATTGGATATACCGGCATTGAGATTGCGCCGTTCACGCTGGCGGAGCGGCCTTCCGATATTACGTCCGCAGAACGGCGGCGTTATCGCGACACCATTCGCGACGAAGGACTGACATTCGTAGGCCTGCATTGGCTGATGGCTTCGCCCCCGGGTCTGCACGTGACTACGCCCGATGGCGCTCTTCGGGAACGCAGCTGGCGGCATGTCTCCGATCTCATCGATCTGTGCGCTGATCTTGGCGAGAATGGCCTTATGGTTTTCGGATCGCCCAAGCAACGCGGGACCGTGGGTGGGCTGAGCCGCGAGGAAGCAACCAGGAATTACACCGATGGCCTCGCGAGCGTGGCACCTAAAGCCGAACAACGAGGCGTGACGATTCTGGTGGAAGCCTTGCCGATCGGCCAGTGCGACGTGATTACGACGCTGGCCGAAGCCGCGACGATTGTGAAACAAATTAACAGCCCGGCGGTCCGAACGATGTTTGACACACACAATGCGGTGGATGAAAAGGAGGCGCACGCAATTCTGGTGGATCGTTATTTCGATCTGATCCGGCACGTGCACATCAACGAAATGGATGGCAGGCATCCTGGTACGGGAACCTACGATTTCAAACCGCTGTTCGAGGTCTTGCAGCGGCGCGGCTACGATCATTGGGTATCTCTGGAGGCTTTTGACTTTACGCCCGGCGCGGAGAGAGTTGCCGCCGATTCGCTGCGGTTCATCGAACGGATAGTCGAGCAAGTGGCCGTATGACACGATTCGTGGTCACCGGAGGCGCGGGATTCATCGGGTCCACGCTAGTGCGGCAGCTCCTGACCGAGCCCGATGCCGAGGTGCTCGTAATCGACAACTTTCTGACCGGCCATGCCAGGAACCTGGAAGAGGTTCGTTCGCGAATTAGTTTCACTGAGGTGGACATTCGCGACTATGCGGCGACTGCGAAGGCAATGGCGGGCGCGGAGGTCGTGTTTCACCTGGCGGCTATTCCATCGGTGCCGCGTTCGATACGCGAGCCCGCGCCCTCGCACGAAGTCAACATTGATGGCACCTTCAATGTCTTTCGGGCGTGCGGGGAAGCGAAGGTGCGACGGGTAGTCTACGCTGCCTCGTCCTCGGCCTACGGCGATACGGAGGTCCTGCCGAAAGTGGAGAGCATGCTTCCGAGGCCGAAATCGCCATATGCCGTTCAAAAGCTGATGGGCGAATACTACGCCAGCGTTTTTCACGAATGCTTCGCGATGGAAACCGTAGCCCTGCGCTTCTTTAATGTGTACGGCGAGCGGCAAGATCCCTCCAGCCCATATTCGGGCGTACTCTCGTTGTTCATGCGGGCTCTCATTGAGCAGCGGCCTCCGACGCTCTTTGGCGATGGCGAACAGAGCCGCGATTTCACCTATGTGGAGGATGTCGCGGGACTGTGCGTGAAGGCCTCGCGAGCCAAAGGCGTGGGCGGCAAGATGTACAACGCCGGCAATGGCAACCGCTACACGCTCAACCACGTGTGGAACCTCTTACAGAAAATCGAAGGCATAGCATTGAAGCCGCTCTATGCGGCTCCTCGTGAAGGCGATGTGCGGGACTCGCAAGCCGATACGACGGCGGCGCGTCGCGATCTGGGTCACGACCCGCAGTTCACGCTGGAGCAGGGGCTGCGCCGCACGCTGGCGTGGTACCGCGCGCAATAGGCCGGCTTTGCTCAGCACTATCCGCGACACTATTCGAACCATTCCGAAAGGGAAGGTAGCGACATATGGTGACGTGGCTAGTGCCGCGGGTTTTCCGGGACGCGCCCGGCAAGTGGTGTGGGCGTTGCGTGGCGCGCGCGGCCTGCCCTGGCATCGGGTGGTGGGCGCTGGCGGAAAAATCATGCTGCCGGGTGAGAACGGCCTGGAACAGCGATTGCGCCTGGAGACTGAAGGCGTGGCGTTCCGCAACGGCAGAGTGTGGATGGAAAAACATCAGCATAAATTTAAGTAGCCTCCGGGACTGCTTCCGGTTCGGCCGCTACCTCCTCCGACGCGATAGCGTTCAGCATGTCCGCCAGCGCCACCGGCGGCGGCTCATTCAACGCGTCGCGCAGCGCATCGAAACCTGAACGCGTGTAATCATACGCCCCGGCGGCCGGCAGTTCGAGCGCCAGCGCATAGCCACTCTCGCACGCCGCGCGGGCTTCGTCAGTCTGTCCTTGAAGCCATAGAATCGACGCGCGAGCCTGCCAATATTCGGCATCGTAATCGATGTCGCGGTGTGCCTGCAATCGTTGCCACCAAAGTTCCGCGGCCGCCACATCCCGCTTGAAGATCGCATTCAGGAATACGAACAACGCACAAATACCGGCGGGGCTCTGCAACGCGCCGCCTTCGTATAACGTTTCTGCTTCTTGAAGACTCGCGACTGCTTCCGGCACTTGGCCTGTGTCCAGGTAGTGCGTGCAAGAATACAAGCGGAGCAGCATGCCCCGATCGCCTCGCGCCAGGAAATTCCCCGCTGCGTGGAGGACATCGATGTCGTAATCGCGCGGCCGCCGCGATGTTACGAGACTGGACGCCACCATAGAAAAAGCCTGTTCCACTTGAGCCCACGGACCATTGGTCACCAGTTGATAAATGCGCGCGCCGTCTGAATACTGCGCCTCCGGCTTTTGTGGAATCAGGTTGACCATGAAATCCAGGGAAGCAATAGTGGCGATTATACTCAGCAGCGTCCAAGACCCTTCCCAAAAATGACCCTTCGCAGCGAGGGTAGCGATGCAACCGATTCCCGCCAGTACCAGCGACGCAACCGGACCTCCAAAGGTAAAGAATGCGCTCCGTCCTCGAACATTGGTCAAACGCGTCGGCGCCATCCCAGTCACGCCGCCCATACTCGCGAGCAGCTTGAATTTCCACTTGCCTCTCCGATGAGACCAGCGGAATGGTCCAACCTGAAAGCTCCGCAGCTTCATGTCAGACGCCCAGCCAGCCAGTACGTGGCCGAATTCATGAATCGCAATACAAATCAACACCGCAACCTGCACCTCCGCCACCCAAACCAGGAAATCCGACTGACGCAGGTGCTGGCCGCGCCCCCATACCCTCCAAAAGTGGAGACAGAAGAAGAGCCACGCAACTGCCACAACACCGGCCAGCCGTTCAGCGGCCTTACTCGTTCCATCTCCAGGCAGGCGCTGCGGCTTGGGCTTAGCCGCGTCGGCAACTTGGGACACTACCGGCCCGCGCGAGAACGCGATCAGTCCGGCCACTCCAATGAGCGCGCTTATCAGCCCGGCCGGGGAATGCTTAAGCCCGGAAAAAATCATCCACGAGCGCGAGACGGCGGGAAGGGGCAGCACATTCAGGACGCTCGCCGCCAACGCCCACACGCGCGCGTGGCGGTTGCCCTTCTTCAGCGTCCACCAGGCGATGGCCGGAACCATCTGCAGTGCCAGCATGCCGAGAGCCAACATTTCCGTAATGAGGAACAGGGTGGAAGACGCTTGTTGCCATCCCAGCTTCAAGCTCAGTCTGAAGGCCGCGATCAAGAAAATGGGTATGCCTGCGATGAGGCTCAGAGCCTCCAGCCCAAAGCAGAAGCGGACAAACTTGCCAAGTTGCCCCATTAACAGTTGATCGGAATTGAAGGGAGAAGGCTGCGCCTCCAAGTCCCCTATTTCGGTGGGTTGTTAAAGCTTAGCTCTCTGCTGGGTCGCGGCCCATTGTTAAGTCCTAGGCACCGGCGCAGAAGTTATGATGATTGGCCTGCTGGCGGCGTTGTTCGCGGTTCATATAAGTCTCGATTTCGGCTTTTGAAAAAACGAACCCATCGTCAATGGGATTGTAAGGGGCGTTCTCGTCCTTGTGCATTTTCAAAATCTTAGCGGCATTGTCGAGCTGGCGATCTTCGTTTGCGCGACGCTCGGCCTGGATCTGGCGGAGCAGAACGAGGGTGCGTTCGAACTGGCGCGTGAGGCGCTGGCGGTAAGTGCTGATGTTGGCGAAGGCCCGGTTGTGCTCGCGGCCAGAGCCATGGCGAGAGCAGTCTCGGCCTCGGGATGGTTGGCGCGGATCCGGTCCTCCATTTCAGTGATGCCGAGCGAGAAGAGGTTGGTCTCGACTGCGGCAGCGCGGTTGAGTTGCCAAGAGGAGTCGAGGAGCGACTGGACGAGCTGGGTTTCGGTGGCGCCTTTGGGCCGGTATTCATCGAGGAAGGATTGGGAGTGGCGCTGGTAGGCGGATTGGTCCTCGGAGGGCAGGACGACGGTTTGGCCAGTTAATCCATGACGCCAAGCGTTGAGAGAGGCGCGCTGCTTACCGGCTGCGGTGCGGGGACCGGTAGAGTGTTGGGCGTTAGCGCGATTGATGGCGGCACGCTGGATGGCGCGATCGATGGTATCGGGACCTGTGGAGCGGTCGTGACCATTGGGCTTGGGGGCACCATTGGGGGCTTTTGAATCTGGCATTTCATAATCTCCTTCAATTCGGTTTTAACTTGCGCGACCGGGGCGCGACGGGGTGGAAGCAGGGATGTGGCTGAGTGGGAACGGAAGAAAAAGAATTTTGGCGGGTGACTGGGCGGGACTTTTTCGCTAAGTTGGGGTGACGGGACTTACCGGCACTGATGCGTGTTGAGGCAGGCTTGATCGAATTCGAGGAGACAAGCGCGTTATCGGTCCTAGTCATTATGATAGGATCTCGCAGAGCATTTCTGACCGAAGACCCGGCTCTAAGTTTACATACTTGGTAATCAGTACCTTGGTCGTAAATCGGGCCGCCTAGGAGCTGCTCAGATTCAAAAACATTTGTTGCACTTCGATTATGCTTGTTCTTACGCGCTATGCCTGATGCGCAGCGATTCCAGATACCAACGAGCGACGACGAATTCGAGCGATTGTGTCTGGAACTACTGCGTCGACATTGGTCCCGGCCTGGACTGCAGATCTTTGGCAAGCGGGGAGCACGTCAATACGGTATCGATATTCTAGACCTTTCGGGAGAAACGCCCGTCTATGCCGCTCAATGCAAACTAAAAGAGGAGCATAAAAGCCTCCAGCCGGCCGAAATTCAAGTGGAAGTGGACGAAGCGAAGAAGTTCGCAACGCCGCTTGGAAAGTACGCGATTTTAACGACAGGGAAGGTCTCCACTCAGTCGCAGTTGGCCGTTCGCGAGATTAATCAGGCTCACAGAGCGCAGGGACTCTTTGAGGTTGAACTGCTTACATGGGATCAGATCTGCCCCTTGTTGCAGCAATATTCAGCCGTGCAGGAGATATTCTATGGCCAGATTGATAGCGATACCGCCAACAAAATCCACGGCCGGCTCGTAGCCATTAATGATGGTGTTCAGTCGCTCACGTCTCAAGCGTGCGGTAACGACGTCGACAATAAAATCAACGAAGCACGCGATTGCATAAACAACCGGGAGTTTCAGGTCGCAACTCTACTTCTGAACCTCCTCCAGCATAAGGCCACTGACCTGACGCCCAAGCAACGATATCGAATCCTGGCGAATCACGGTGCTGCAGCATTGGGCCAAGGTAAGCCTGCACTGGCCGCGGGGTACTTTCTTGGAGGCGCTCGCATACCGTCAGGACGATGAGCAGGACGAACGAAGCTCTCGCGTATCTATTGGTCAACGATGTCTCCGCCTGTCATGAAAAGGCTAGTCTGCTTCGCGTTCGATATCCAGCCAATGCTCGGGTCGCTGGCCTATGGGTCTCCAGCGCGCCGAGGGAAAAGCCGCTCTATGAGCTTGAAGCCTCCGTTGACTCTGTACTTCGAGCCGACGGAGAAGTAGCAGTTGCTCTTTCCAGGCGGGCTATTGTTGAACGCGATTTTGATAAGGCGATCAGATACTCCAACGCCGCGATTGCTGCTAGTCCCCGGTGGGCACAACCCTACCTCGCCTTTGCCGAGATCAATGTCGCCAAGGCGTTGCGGCTCGACTCGGGCTTCCAACCAATTAATGAGAGCCAGAATGCACTCCTAAAGGAAGCAGAAGAGAAGTGTTCCTTATCTGTCGAGATCTCTCGTGCTGAAAGGGATCGGAACTCGCAAGTCGCGGCGCTTGTCCAAAGGGTTGATGTCCACCTCCTGCTCGAGGAACGAGAGGGCGCCAATCGTGACGCTGATGAAGCCTATCGGCTTGAACCCGACGACCCGACGGTCTTAGCGGCAAGAGCCCGAGTCTATCTCACTGCGGGCAAATCGGATGAAGGAATTGCTCTCCTAAAAAGGTCATACGATCTGGGTGCGCGTCCTGACATTGCTCTGAGCATTCAAGAATGGACCATCGCTCCGGCGCCGGCTTCCAGTGAGCTTGCTGCTCCGTGACGCCCTCGACTGCATCAAGCAAAGCTTGGCGGCTGCGGACGAGCAACTCCAGCGCTTTCTGGCGCTCAATGTCGGTAATCATCTCAGAGTCCATGGTACACCGCTGGGTCGGCCCTTGAATCTTTTTGCATCTTTTTGCATCGAAAAAACATGATCCAAACAGCGGTGAAGACACGGACCGTTGCCCGCGCGTTCCCAAGCCTGCGCACGCTCGAAGGCGGCGGCGTAGAGATCGCCCGTGCCTTCCCGACGCAGCAGCTCGACGACATCGATCCTTTCTTGCTACTCGATCACATGGGACCCATTCGGATTCAACCGGGCGAAGGCGTCGGCTTTCCCGATCATCCCCATCGCGGTTTCGAAACCGTTACTTATTTGCTGGACGGCCAGATCGAGCATAAAGACTCGTTCCGTAATCGCGGATTACTCGAAGCCGGAGACGTGCAATGGATGACCGCCGGCTCCGGCTTAGTACATTCCGAGATGCCGGGGCGCCAGCTCGTACGCACGGGCGGGCGCCTGGAAGGATTCCAGCTGTGGGTGAATCTTCCGCGCCGCGATAAGATGACGGCGCCGCGCTACCAGGAGTTGAAAGCGGCCGCGATTCCCCGCGCCAGCAACGCGACCGGAGATGTTCAAGTGCGCGTGATCGCTGGCGAATCATTGGGAACGGGCGGAGCGATCGAAAGCCGTACGCCCATCCTTTACCTGCATCTAACGCTCCAGCCCGGCGCCGCGCACGTGCAATCAGTTCCGAAGAGCTTCAATGCTTTTGCCTTGGTCATTCGAGGCAAGGCTCAGTTTTCGGGTCAACCGGAGATACAGGGTGAAGGCCGAGTAGTGATCTTTGCGAACGATGCCGATGAGATTTCGATTTCCAATCCATCTGCCGAGCCGGTCGAATTGTTACTGATCGCCGGTGAACCAATCGGGGAGCCGGTGGAACGATATGGGCCATTCGTAATGAACACACGCGAGGAAGTGGGCCAGGCCTTCCGGGACTTCCGCGAGGGCAAAATGGGGACCATTTCTACATCCTGATGGACACTGCTTCGGCGGAGTACTGGGTTTAGGTTCGAGATCGCTCTAGACCATGAGAGGCTAGCGGCATTTTTCGGTACTCCGCGCTCCCCTGTAACACGACGTGCCGCTCCATCGTACCCCGACGCCCGCTGTTGCAGTACTGCGATGAAAGCCCGAGCAATAAATGGTTCTTTAGGGTGATGGATCGAAGACTGAATCCGCGGTTTAATTAGCCATGACTCGATGTCTCCAATGCAACGGAATCCTGGCCAAGAATGAACGAGTCTGTTATAGCTGTGGCGAGTGCGCGCCTGTGCATTCCGGATCGGCTGGCAATGGATACTCGCTGCTTCTCGCGCTGGCGTTCATCGTGTCGCTGGGTCTGACAGCATTCTCGTTTTTGTCGGGCCGATAGCGCTACACCTCTTTCCTTCAGTTCGCCGGTGCTTCAATAGTTGTTATGGCGACTGGCGACACCACGATTGACGACGGGCTGCTGGACTACATCGGGCGCGTTACCCTGCGAGAACCTGAGATTTTGCGTAGGCTACGCGATGAAACTTCCTGCCATCCCTACGCCAGCATGCAGATCTCGGCGGAGCAGGGGCAGTTCATGGCCTTGCTCATTCATCTACTGTCGGCGCGCAAAACTCTCGAGATCGGCGTGTTCACCGGTTACAGCTCGCTTGCGGTGGCATTGGCGCTTCCCGATGACGGCCGGATCATCGCTTGTGATGTCAGTGAGGAATGGACCTCCATAGCGCGGCGCTACTGGCGCGAGGCGGGTGTCGAGCGCAAGATCGATCTCCGGCTGGGCCCGGCCTTGAAGACCCTGGACGATCTCATCGCGCAAGGACAGGGCGGCCGGTTCGATTTCGCCTTTATCGACGCCGATAAAGGGAACTACATCAACTACTACGAGCGCGCGTTGGTACTGCTTCGTCAGGGAGGATTGATTGCCGTAGACAACGTTCTCTGGGATGGGAAAGTAATCGATCCGTCAGTGAACGATGCCGACACACGCGCAATTCGCGCCTTCAACGAAAGTCTGCATAACGATGAACGAGTATGGCTCAGCATGCTCCCGATACGGGATGGCCTGACGCTCGCCTGCAAAAAGTGAGTAGTTAAAGTGAGCCGTGACCACACACGATTTCGAGCCGCGATCAAAGCTAGCGCAGTACCATAAGCGTCATGGACAATTCGGATCTGAGCGCGCTTTGGGAAAAGCACACCGAGCACGAGTTTGCGACCCGCGACACCCAGGCCACTCTCGACACGATGGTCGAAGATGCCTACGTCAATCACATTCCCGTGATGACCGGCGCCCATGGCAAGGGCGCGCTACGCCGCTTCTATTCGTCGGACTTCATACCCAAGATGCCGCCAGACACAACGCTGACGCCGGTGTCTCGTACGGTCGGTAAAGATCAACTGGTCGACGAGATGATCTTCTCTTTCACACACACCATGGAAATGCCCTGGATGTTGCCTGGTGTTGCGCCCACCAACAAGCGGGTGGAAGTGCCGCTGGTAGCAATCGTGCACTTTCGCGATGGCAAGCTCGCGCATGAGCACATTTACTGGGATCAGGCGTCGGTCTTGAAACAGATTGGCCTGCTCAACGATCCTACACTGCCTGTCTGCGGCGTCGAGGCGGCGCGAAAAGTAATGGACGGGGCCCGTCAGCGCTGACTTCGCACGAAGATGCTCTTGGGGATCATGGCATGCACGCCCTTGTTCCCATCCACCAGTTGCGTCACACAAAAATCTACCGCGACGCTCGCGAGCATGTAAGCTTCGTCGCGGCTCAGGTGCTTCTCGCTTACCAGGAAATCGATCGTCTCGCGAATCGCGATCCTGGTCGCCTCGGTCAGATCTTCGTGGAAGCCCATGCTGATGTAGTACGCCGGTGTCTCAGCGCGCGGCCACTTCAGCCGCATGTCTTTTCGAACGATGAACTCGAACGTTCCAGTGAGCTGCGTCTCCATGGCCGTGATGTCCACCTCGCCATTGCCTTGTCCGGCGTGCCCGTCACCGACCTCGAATAGGGCGCCCTTGGCATGTACCGGAATAAAGAGCGTCGTGCCTTCCACCAGTTCGCGGTTATCGATGTTGCCGGCGTGCACCCACGGCGGAGCGCTGCTGATCCGGCCATTTACCTCTGGCGGCGCAACGCCCATGCTGCCGAAAAAGGGCTTAATCGGAATCTCGACGGAATCGCTGAAGTGCGCCAGCATACGAGCCCGGTCGAGTGGAATGATCTTGAGCCGCTCATAGGGAAAATCGTCCTGAAGAAATCCGAAGCCGGGACGAAAACCGTTGTACGCGAATGGCGAGGTCAGTTCGATCTTTCGAATGCGAACTTCGAGCACGTCTCCGGGCTCGGCGCCTTCAACATAAACCGGTCCAGTAAGAATATGCCGGCCTGGCCCACGGTCGGTCACCTCTTTGTAGATGGTGCGAAATGCTTCTGAAATCTGACTGGCGGGCACACCGGCCGCCTCGAACTGCGCCGGACTCCCGGTGGACATGGTCTCGATCTTCACCGTGTCGCCAGAATGAATGCGCAGCGCGGGCTTGGCCGATGCGGAATAATAGCCCCAAACCACGGTCTGCGGCGTCGCCTTCAACTCGAGATCGGCGGCGCGACACACGCAGCCCGCCGAAATAATGCAAAATAGTACTAGTCTCAACATAGGAGTCTTGCTGATTCTATCAGCTTGACCCTTTTCCCAGGTTTCAGTATCTTAACAAGGGGTTTCCGTATCTTAATGAGGGGTAAGTAGCGTGGTCCTTCTGCTCTTTGGACCGCCAGGCAGCGGCAAAGGGACGCAGTCGAGGCTGATCACAAACTGGTTGGGGATACCGGCGATTTCGACCGGCGACATGCTGCGGGCGGAAATTCAGGCCGGCACGGAGCTAGGTAACGCCGCGCGATCCATCATGGCCAGCGGGGGATTAGTAAGCGACGATCTCGTCAACAAAATGCTCGCGCGCCGCGTCGCTCAGCCCGACTGCCAGAGGGGATTTCTTCTCGACGGCTACCCGCGCACCTTGCAGCAGGCTGAGTATTTCGACGCTTTGGTGAAAGAACGGGGCTTGCCAAAGCCCATCATCCTGCATCTCGACGTGCCAATGGATGCTCTGATCGGCCGGCTGACCTCGCGCCGCCAATGTCCCAAGTGCGGGAGAATCTACAACCTGCTGCATCAGCCGCCCAAGAAAGCGGGAGTCTGCGATGACGATGGCACGCCGCTAGTCACCCGGAAGGACGATCAGGAAGATGTTGTGCGAGACCGGCTCCGCACTTATGATGAGCTTACGCGTCCCGTGCTCGCCTATTACCAGGATCGGAACTATTACCAGATCCGCGGCGATCGCTCGCCCAGCTACATTTTTGAAGTAATCACAGGCATTCTTGAGCCGTTGGTCTCGAAAGATGGCGCCTCAGCGCCCGTTTAACGAATAAACTCCCGGATGTAGCCGTTTACCTCTGCCGGCTTCTCGTGAATCACCCAATGCGTGCCTTCGGGGATGCGCTTGATGGTTAGCTGCGGGACGAATTGGTCCAGGCCATCCAGATTGCCGGTGAGCAGCGCAGTGTCCTTTTCACCCCAGATCACCAAGGTAGGCACTTTTACCATCAGCCGCGATGGGTCCGCTCCGAAATTGCCCGATGAAGCCGGCGTGCTCGCGGGAGTTTGTCCCGGTGGAGGCGGTCCGACCGCGTTCGCGCGATAGTAGTTCAAGCCGCCCGTCAGTGCTCCCGGCTCAGACCAGGCTTTGATGTAGGCCTGCTTGTCTTCGTCGGTGAAGACGCCGTTCTGCAGGCCTGAGCCCAACACCGCGTTCACCAGCGGAGTATAGTTGTTCGCCGAGAGCGTCTGCTCCGCTTGCGGGCTGCGAAACATCAGCATGTACTGGCTGGCCTGCTGTTGCTTCGGGTCCGACGCCAACAGGCGCCCGAACACACCCGGATGCGGCGCATTCACGATCACCAGTTTGTCCAGGCGCTCCGGATGCGCAATGGCGAAAGCCCAAGCCACCGCGCCGCCCCAGTCGTGCCCCACCAATACAAACTTCTTGCCGGGAGAAAAATGATTGGCCAGCGATAGGACATCATCTACCAGATAAGACATCCGGTATTGCTCCTCGCTATTCGGCTTGTCAGACAGGTTGTAGCCGCGCATATCGGGCGCTACCGCCAGATGGTCTTTGCCGAATTCCGCGAGCTGATTCTTCCATTCGTACCAGAACTCCGGGAAGCCGTGCAGAAAAACGATCAGCGGGCCTTTTCCCGCGGTCACGCAATGCACTCGCAAACCACTCACTTGAACGAATTGATCTTTCAGCACCGGCGTCTTCTCCTTGTTCTTCGCTAAAGCGGACGACAGGGATAGCCCCGCCATTAAAAGCCCGGACAGTCCACTGCCGAGGAATCGATTGCGCATGTTGGAAGCCTACCATGTCGGGCAGGGCCGTGCCCTCCCTCTTCGACGCTATATTAGTTCGTTGGCGGCCAACTCGATTACCGTGATTCCGCGTATCCTGGCCACGCTGCTTTTCTTCGTGGCTTACGAGGGGCTGATCTTCCACACGCGTCTCTATCCATCCATCCTCGAGCCCGAGTCCACCGCGGGCGCCATGGAGACGCAGTTGAACAACGAGTTCAAGCGGCCCAAGCCCGATCGCAATCAAGTGCTGGCCGTCGGTCATTCGCGCATGGCGCTGTTGCCGCGGGTTGCAAACGATATGCAGCCCTCCACAGGCTACCGGTTCGCCAGCGTCGGTCTCGGCGGCACCACGCCGCGCTGCTGGTATTACGAACTCCGGGAACTCGACCCCACTGCGCGCCGTTACGCCGCGATCATCATTCCCACCGACGACTTCAACGAGCCGGATACCTACGAGGAACCTAACAACCGCGAACTCGACACCCGCTACCTGATAAGCCGCCTTAAACTCAGCGATCTAACCGAATATCCCTGGTCGTTTGACGACTACAAACTCAAATGGGTGACTTTCGGCGACATTCTCTTCAAAGGCTACGTCTATAAGCGCGATTTTCTCGAGTTTTTGTCGGCCACCAAGGCGCGCATCGCCAAGGCGCGTTTATCTAAGGTTCACTCGAGCAGTTGGATTTATGATTACCGGGGACCGGAGCATAGCGTCGCCGGTTTGCAGATTGATTGGCAGCATAATGCCGCTCGCTTCCCCGCAAGCTTCACTCCCGAACAAAGGAAACTCATCGAAGATGTCTTGTTTCAACCAAGACCACCGGATGCGGGCCGGCTCTCCCGTTATCTCCAACACTGGTACGGCCGCATCCTCGATCATTATCGCGGTTCGGGAACCAGGCTCATCTTCATGCGCGTGCCGCGCGCGCCCGTGCCGCCGCCTGAACAGCCGCCCAAACTGAACAGCGCGATTCGCCAGATTGCGTCCGAACCGGATGTCATCGTGCTGGATGAACATCTCTTCGACCCGCTCGAGCGCACCGACTTGTTCGCCGACCCCATGCACCTGACCGGCGAGGGAATGGACCGATTCTCCAGGACCCTGGCTACCGAGGTTCGACGGGTGCTTGGGCCTCCCAAGTCCTGAGCCGGCGATGCTGTTCAACACACCCCAGTTTTTTGCGTTCCTCGCCATTGTCCTGATCGCCTTCTATTGCTCGCCGCGCTCCTGGAGAAGAGTCATCCTGCTGGTTGCCAGTTATTTTTTCTACATGAGCTGGATTCCGAAGTTCATTTTGCTCCTGCTCGCCCTGACGGTGATCGACTACACGGCCGCCCGCTGGATAGCGCGAACCGAATCGCTGCGCTCCCGGAAAATAGCGTTGATTGTGAGTCTCTCGGCGAATCTCGGGCTGCTGGGCTTTTTCAAATACTACAATTTCTTCGCCGCCAATATCGCGCATCTGCTCGGCAAGCCGGAAGGTGCGTTCGCCGTCAGCATCATCCTGCCACTGGGTATCAGCTTTCACACCTTCCAGAGCATGTCCTACGTCATCGACGTTTATCGCCGTGAACAAAAGCCAATCGTCAATCCCATCGACTACGCGCTCTACATATCCTTCTTCCCGCAATTGGTGGCCGGCCCCATCGTGCGCGCCCGCGAGTTTTTCGGGGATCTCTATCAATGGCAAGCGCCCAACTCCGCGGAATTACTGCGCGGCCTGTTGCTGGTGATTCTAGGGCTCGCTAAAAAAATGGTGATGGCCGACCAATTCGCCCAGGTCGCCAACAATTATTTCAGGGACGTCGCCGGACATCCCGGCTTGCTGGCAGCCTGGTCCGGAGTGGTCGCCTTCGGCATCCAGATCTATTTCGATTTCTCCGGCTACACTGACATGGCCATCGGCATGGCGCTGCTGCTCGGCTTTCACTTCCCCGTGAACTTCCGCCGCCCTTATCTGGCGTCCAGCATTACTGACTTTTGGCATCGCTGGCACATGTCGCTATCTCGCTGGCTGCGGGATTATCTCTACATTCCGCTCGGCGGAAACCGCCATGGCCGCCTGATGACCTATCGCAATCTGATGCTCACCATGCTATTCGGCGGATTATGGCACGGCGCAAGTTGGAACTTTGTGGTCTGGGGCGGCTATCATGGCGCGCTGCTGAGCGTCGAACGAATGTTTGGTCTGAAACGGGTGCCGGAAGTGAACCGCTGGACAATTCTCTATCCGATCCGGGCCTTACTCACATTCGGGCTGGTCATGATCGGATGGGTCTTCTTCCGAGCCGTTAACTTCCACGACAGCATCTATGTTCTGGGGCAGATGTTCACGGGCCACATCGGAGCAATGTTCCTAATGAGGTGGCAGATTGATTTGGCCCTGATCACGCTCTTGCTGGCGTTGCTCGAAGAAAAGAAGACCTGGTTCGATAGAATCGCGATCGGCCCCGCGTGGGCTTATGGCGCGGTCTGCGCGCTGCTGCTGTTGAGCGTGGAACTGCTCGGCTATACAGAAGCTGCCGTGCCGTTCGTCTACTTCCAGTTTTAACTTATCCCACCTGCACTGACAGCATCGATATCGATCCTCCGTCGACGCCTTCGACGGGAAAGGCGATTTTCTCGCCGGCCTGCCGGGTCGCGATTACGTATAGCAGCGGTAGATAATGATCCGGCGTGGGAATCGAGAGCATCGCATCACGGCCCAGTTTTTCGTAATCGATGAGCGGCTGGTCTTCTGAGGCGAGCATCATCTCGCGCGCGGCTTGCTCGAAGCGGACGGCCCAGTCGTATGGTTCCGGCATGTGGCGTCCCCACGCGTACGCGTGCAGATTGTGGATCAGATTTCCACTGCCCACGATCAAAATGTTTTCATCCCGGAGCGGCGCAAGCTTCCTTCCGATCTCGAAATGGAAGGCCGCCGGCCGGGTTTCATCAATGCTCAACTGGACCACCGGCACGTCGGCGTCCGGGTAAGCATGCCGGAGCACGGACCAGGTCCCGTGATCGAGTCCCCAGGATTCGTCGAGCGTGACCGGTAAAGGCGCGAGCATCCGCTGCACTCTGCGCGCCAGCTCCGGATCACCGGGAGCCGGATATTGCACCTGATAAAGCTCGCGTGGAAATCCGCCGAAGTCGTGAATTGTTTTGGGCGCCGTGGTGATAGTTACACCGGTTTCTGGAACAAACCAGTGCGCCGAGATCGACAAAATCGCTTTGGGTCGAGGAGTCTCTACCCCGATCCGCCGCCAAGCTTCGGTGTAGCGATTGTTCCACACGGCATTCATCGGATTGCCGTGGCCGAAAAAGATCGCAGGCAGCATATCCAACGTTAATACCGTTTGATAGGCCGCCGCCCGTGGCTACGACGCTTCTGGAATCGCCACCACTTTAGCATGCCGCCACAACCGCTCCAGGTCGTAATACGTGCGCGCCTTCGCGGATAAAACGTGGATGAGGTAATCGCCGTAATCGGCCAATACCCACTCGGCGTTGTCGAAACCTTCCACGCTGACCGGGTGCTCGCCCCGCTCTGCCAGTTGCGAGCCGATCTCTTCGCAGATGGCTTGAATTTGCTTAGGATTCGCGCCGCTGCAGACCACAAAAAAGTCTGCGAACGACGTGACCTCGCGCAAATCAAGCACTCGAATGTCGATCGCTTTCTTCGATTCGGCGGCCCGGACCGCGGTGAGCCAAGGAGGGGTGTTAAGCGGTGACGCGATAGGCTGAATGACGGTGGTACTTTGCTGTCGGATAGCTAGGTAAATCTCCCTATTGGTATGGTACACTGAAAATACCAATGCGACAATTCGTAGCTTTGTTTTTGTCCTTTGGCGCCCTGGCAATCTTTGGTCAAACTCCTCCAGATAGTCCCGAAACGATTGCAAACAAACAGATTGAACTAGCCAATCAAGAACTTCAGCGGGTCAACGATTTAGTCCAGACAGGTGCGCTGCCGCGCGTCCGCCTCGAACAGGCCCAACAGAACGTTGAAGATGCCAAGGATGAAGCGATCCTCGAACGCACTCTTTACGGCGACCTGCAGGTTGACAAGGTCAACGATCAAATGCTGGACGACATGATCGCCGCCGCCCAGCGTCGCTTGGAGCGCCAGCAGATCAAGCTCGAGGAAGCCAAGAAACTGGTCGCCGGTGGTATTGCCCCGCAGTCCTCCCTGACGCCGGTTCAGGAAGAACTTGCTATCCGTCAGACTAACCTGAATCTGGCACACTCCCGCGCCAGCCTGATGGGCGAGATGGCTGCATTGGCGAAGTACGAAAAAGCGGCGGCCGAAATCCATGACGTTACCAGCGCAGCATTTTCGGATGCCTTCGCCCCCGGCATGGAGCATTATGAAGGCAACGGTTTATTCCGGGAATCAAAAGATTTGAAGCCTCTGGCCTTGGCTTTCGCGCAGAAGTTCGATCATCCTCTTCCGATCAGCGCCGAAGGAGAGACCGGTCTGCATCGCGCGCTGGGTTTTGATCATCGTGGCCGCGTCGATGTGGCTGTGAGCCCCAACGCTCCCGAAGGAGTCTGGCTGCGCGGCTATCTCAAGGCACGCAAAATCCCCTACTACGCGTTCACGCGCGCGATCCCCGGCAAAGCCACTGCGGCGCACATTCATATTGGTCCTGGAAGTACTCGTTTGCATAGCACTGCCGCCGACTAGCCGATGGCTTTAGTCCCGCGCGTCTTCCTCACGGCTGAACAGATCCAAAGCCGCGTGCGCGAGATGGGCCGGCAGATCAGCACCGACTTTCCTGACGGACCCATTTACCTGGTTGCGATACTCAAAGGCGCGTTCATGTTCCTGGCCGACCTTTCGCGCGCCATCCAGACCCCCTCGCGCGTCGAGTTCATGGGGATTTCCAGCTACGGCCGCGGCAAGACCACCTCCGGCCAGGTCAAGGTCACGAAAGATCTGGATGTCTCCATCGAGGGCCATCATGTGTTAGTGGTTGAAGACATCGTCGACAGCGGCGTGACGCTGACCTACTTGATGAACGTCCTGAAACAGCGCCGGCCGAAATCGTTGAACATCGCCACTCTGCTCGATAAACCCGAGCGGCGCCTGCGTCCGGTGGAGGTATCTTATGTGGGCTTCAAGATCCCGGATGAGTTCGTAGTCGGCTACGGGCTGGACTTCGCCGAAGATTATCGCAACCTTCGAGACATCTGCGTCCTCACCGAGCAATCAAGCTAGTTCAGGCTTTTGATACCATCGCTGTGATGGCATCAACTAAAGTCACGGTGAACAATAATGGACCAATCCGCATTGAAGGGGATTTTACGATACATGATCCTGAAGGAAAAGAATACGGACTGGCGGGCCGCAAAGTAATCTCGCTCTGCCGCTGCGGCTTGTCGCAAAACAAGCCGTTCTGTGATGGCAATCACAAGGCCCAGGGTTTTGAATCGAGCTGCCCCGCCCGAGAACTACCTCCACCGAAGACTGTGGTTTAGCAGGCACCGATGATCCAATTCGTTCTTGAAAGCGACCGCGAGCAGTTCGGCGAGGCCTTTCGCTTTGCCCGCCAGCAGGTACGCAAGCTCATCGAGAATCATCCCGGTTTTTATCCCATGTATACCAGCAACGGCCGCTGGAAACACGAAGGTCCGGTCTGGACCAATTGGTGCGAAGGCTTTCTGCCCGGCATGATGTGGCTGTTCCAGAAGCGGCCGGCTCACAACGGCGATGACAGCAAGTATTGGTTGGAGCAGGCCGTTCGTTACACCGGCCCGATCGAGGTCCGCAAGCACGACCGCGAGGTCCACGATCTCGGCTTCCTCTTCATGCCCACCTACTATCGCTGGTATCAGGCCACACACGATCCCAAGCTCAAGGACGTGATCATTGAGGCCGGGAAGACCCAGGCCATGCGCTTTCAGGAAAACGGCCAATACCTGCGGTCGTTCGTGGCGGAAAATTCTTTGTTCATCGATATCATGATGAACGTCGGCATCATCTTCTTCGCCGCCCGCGAAACAGCCGACCGCCGGTTGCGCGACATCGCGCTACGGCATTGCCTCACCACACGGCGCGTTCTGGTCCGCGGCGATGGATCCACTGCACACGAAGGTATCTTCGACCTCGAAACCGGCGAGTTTCTCCGCCAAGCCACGCAGCAGGGTTACCGGGGAGATTCCTGCTGGTCGCGCGGGCTAGCGTGGGCGCTGTATGGATTCGGGAACGCCTACGAGTACAGCCGTGATCCACGGTTTCTGGAGACCGCCGAGGCCTGTGCCGATTATTACGTCACTCACTCCAACAGCGACGGCGTGCCGCCCTGGGATTTCAACGCGCCGCCGGAAAGCCGCAAGCTGCTCGATACTTCCTCGGCCGCCATTGCGGCTTCCGGTCTCTTGCGGCTGTGCCGGCTGTTGCACGATCCAGTGAAGGGTCACTACTATTGGTCCACCGCGATTCTCATCCTGCGTACGCTGTGCGAAAAGCACCTCGCCAAGAAAGATAAGAAGTGGGAAGGTATTCTGAAAGGCGGCGTCTATCATCTGCACAAGGAACTGGGCGTGGATGAATCGGTCATGTGGGGCGAGTACTTCTTCGTCGAGGCGCTGGAGCAGGCCTTACCGCAAATAGCGTAGTACCATATTGCGATCCTGCCCATTCTGCCGATAAACACGCAGGATGCCGCTCCAGCCAGCCGTCAACTATTACGACCTGCTTCAAATTAATCCCCATGCCGAGATCGAGACCATCGAACGGGTGTATCGGATCTTGGCGGGCCGCTATCATCCGGACAATCAGGCCACTGGCAATGCTGAAAAATTCCGCGTGTTAAGCGATGCGTATCAGATCCTGCGTGATCCAGCCAAGCGCGCCGAATACGACAAGCAGTTCCAAGCGGCGCCGGCCGGTCCGCTAGCCATTTTTCTTGGCAAGGAATTCGCCGACGGTATCGATTCAGAAGCCAAGATCCGCATCGGCGTCCTATGTCTTCTCTATAGCAAACGCCGCGCGAATCCGGACTATGCCGCGCTTTCTTTGCTAGACATGGAGAACATCATGGCGTTTCCCCGCGAGCGCTTGTTGTTCGCGCTGTGGTATCTCCGTGCCAAGCGCTACGTCGTGCAGGATGACCGCAGCAGCTTTATCATCAGTGCCGAGGGCGTCGATTATCTGGAGAGCCAGTTGCCCACCAATCAGATCCTGCACAAGATCTTCAGCGCTTCCGAGAGCGGTGTGATGGTCTATCCCAAAGCGCTCACCTCCAAAACCACGTAATCTCTCCTACTAGCCGGAGCGACGCTAGCATTTGTGCCTTGATAAGTGTTAAGCTACAGGTTACAGTCCACCCGTGAAAATACGAAGTTTTGCCCATAAGGGCCTCAAGCGGCTTTACACGGAAGACAGCGCGAAAGGCGTGCCACCTGATACGGTGGCCAAGTTGCGAAAAATTCTCGCATATCTTGACAATATGGAAGACCCGGAAGAATTGCGAGCGCTCACGGCATGGAAGGTACATACGCTCAGGGGTGACCGTCAATACACGTGGAGCCTAAGCGTAACGCGGAACCGGCGTCTGACGTTCTGTATCGACACCGCTGAGCGCGAAATCTGGGACGTGAATTTAGAGGATTACCACTAACTACAGGCGCAACCGTTATGCCCATTAAGAATCCGCCCCATCCCGGAGATTTCATTCGTACCGAAATCATTGAACCCACCGGCCTCTCCGTCACTGCCGCGGCCGACGCGCTTCATGTTTCACGCCCCGCCTTATCGAGTTTGCTCAACGGAAAGGCCGGCTTGTCGGGCGAAATGGCTTTACGAATCGAGAAGGCATTCGGCGTTAGGATGGACACACTGATGCGAATGCAATCCGCCTACGATATCGCGCAGACGCGTAAGCGGGAGAAGGAAATTCGTGTGAGGCGCGTTCATCGAACAGCGGACGCTCACCCATAAGCCCCGGCGCTTCTGCCTTCTGCCGCCTGCCTTCTGCTATTCTGTACCTTCGGATGGCTCCCCTCCGGCTAGTCCTCCCTTTGTGTTTTGCAGTAGCGGCTCTGGCGCAGCACCCCATCCTCATCGACACCGATGCCGGCTCCGACGACCTCATGGCCATCGCCTTTCTCGCCTCTCAGCCCAGCGTGCGCATCGAAGCCATTACCGTGGTGAATGGCCTGGCACATCCTGATGCCGGCGCGAAGAACATCGTCCGTTTGCTCGAAGTGGCCGGCCGCAAAGACATCCCGGTCTTCGCCGGACGAAGCACCCCGCTCCAGGGAAAGGCCGAATTTCCCGCCGAATGGCGCAAGACCTCTGATGACCTTCCCGGCGTCACGCTTCCGGCATCATCGCGACCACCGGAATCAAAGCCAGCCGCCGATTATTTGATCGAACGTCTCAGAGACCAAACCCACCCGCTACGGATTCTCGCTCTCGGTCCGTTGACCAACCTTGCGGAAGCGCTGAAGCGCGAGCCCGCCGTTGCCAGCGCGATTGAAGAGCTGGTTATCATGGGCGGCGCAGTGCGCGTTCCCGGCAACCTCGGCGACGGCGGCGCATATAAGACCAACAACACCACTGCGGAATGGAATCTATTCATTGATCCACTGGCTGCACGCATCGTCCTTCGCTCCGGCATTCCGATCCGCCTGATTCCACTCGACGCCACCAACAAAGTTCCCGTCGATCTCGCCTTCCTCACCAAGTTTCAATCCGGCGTGCGTTCGCCGTTGGCGCGAGTTGTAGCCCAGGTGCTCGAAACGGATCGCGCATTTATCCAGGCCGGAATCTTCTACGCATGGGATCCGCTGGCGGCCGTCGCGCTGCTCCATCCGGCAGTGCTCAAAACTTCGAATATCCACATCGACATCCGCCAAGACCCTCCCGAAGAAGGGCGAACCATACAAACTCCGGGCCGGCCGAACGCGCGCGTCGCCCTGGATGCGGATGGCGCAACCTGGCGGAAGCTATTCTTGGAAGCCCTCGATAAATGAAGGCCTTCACTTCGATGACAGAGCGAAGGTGTTGCCGTCCAGGTCTTTGAAGACGGCCGAAGTGCCCCAGGACTCTTTCTTTGGCGGTTTTTCAAATTCGACCCCGTGGGCTGTCAGCGTCTGATACGTCTTATCCATGTCGTCGGTGAAAAAGCCAATGTTCGAGAACGTTCCGATGCGGCTTTCCTGGCCAGGTGGAGTGAACAAGGCCAATTTTGTCTCTGAGCCCGGAACGCAGATCTCAATCCAGCGCTGGGTACCGAACGGCTGGTCGGTCAGAATTTGAAAGCCTAGCTTCTTAGTGTAGAACTCGAGTGCCTGGCTTTGGTCGCGAACTGGGATGCTGACTATGCTGACGGATTTGATCATGCTATCAGCGTAAGGAACTTTCGTTCCGGCTGCAATCCTATTTGTTTGGCTATAGTGATAAATACTATAGCTAAGCGATGAAGATCGACGACTACGTGCTGGACGTCCTGATGCGCGACCTAGCTGGCCACGATCATGCGCCCTCGGCCTATCTCGTATACCTGCATTTGTGGAGTCAGACCATCGGCCGGCGAGTGAAGACCGCGCGTCTCAGTCATCAAACGATTGCCGATGCCACGGGCCTTTCAAAAAGCGCTGTGCAGATTGGCATGCGCCGGCTGTTGCGGCGTGACTTGGTTCGCATCCACCGCGATTCGGCGACGGCGGTTCCCGAGTACAGGATCGTTCGGCCCTGGCTCAACCGTTAGCGGGTGCTTATTCGTATCGCAAGGCCGTCAGCGGATCCACGCGTGTAGCCCGCAGCGCAGGCAGAAAACCGGCCAACAGCGCCACCGCGCCAAGAGCCAACGTGGCAGCGGCCATAACCCACGGATCGCGCGCGCTAACGTCCAGGAGCTGCGATTGCATCAGGCGGCCCAAGGCAAGCGAAGCCAGCACCGCGATCCAGATGCCGGCAGCGGCCAGCATCACGACCTCTTTCATCACCAGCCGGAGGACCTCACGCCGGCCCGCGCCTAAAGCCATGCGGATGCCGATTTCACGCGTGCGCCTTACCACCATGTACGCCATCACTCCGTACAGCCCTATCCCAGCCAGCAGCGTTGCCAGCGCGCCGAAGCTGGCGGATAGCGCCGCCACCAGCCGATCCATAAACAGCGATTCATCGATCTGCCGCTCCATCGTCCGCACGTTGAAAATTGGCAAGTTGGGATCTTGCCGCCGCACTTCTTCGCGCAGCATTTGGGCTGCCGCGGACGGCTCCTGCGTGGTCCGCGCATAGAAAGTCATGTATCCGATCTGGGCCTGGGCGTAGGGCAAATAAATGCATCGGAGCGGTTTTTCCCGAAGATCCACAATTTTTCCATCGCGAACCACCCCGACGATTTCAATACTGTCCTTTTCGCGTCGAAACTGAATCCGCCGCCCGATCGGATTCTCATCACCGAAATAGTGTTTGGCAAAACGTTCGTTCACGATCACCGTCAGAGGCGCTTTGGGCCCATCCGCATTCGTGAAATCGCGGCCTGCCAGAAGTGGAATGCCCAGAGTGGCAAAGAATCCTGGGCCGATTTTGTTTTGCGCGACCACCATGTCCTCGTCCTCTTTAGCTTGATAGCCTTCGATCTGGATGGACGTGTCTTCGTTGTCTCCCGAGAGCAGAGTCACTTCCGCAAGAGACGCCGCTCGGATGCCTGGCAGCCGCGCGATATTCTGCTGCAACTGTTCGAATAAGGCGCGCATTCGTTCCTGGCTGTATCCGCTCAGTGAAGGCTGTACCGCGAAAGAGATGAGATGATCCGTGTGAAAACCGGCGTCGATGTTTTTCACGTTGTAAAGGCTTCGCGCGAACAGCCCCGCTCCAATCAGCAGCATCAACGAGAGCGCGACTTGCGTAACTACCAGGCTCTTCCGAAGGCGCAGATGACTCCTGCCGCCGCCTACCACCGCAGCGGCTTGGTCTTTTAGTGTTGAAGCCAATTCGCTTTTGGTGGCTTGCAAGGAAGGAACGATTCCGAACAAGAGTCCCGTTACCACCGATAACGCCAACGCGAACAACAAGACTCGCTGGTCTGGCTGGCTGGAGATTCCCAGCATGGATTGATCTGACGGCAGAAACTTGAGCAGAGCCTCCCCCGTCCATTCCGCAACCAGCAGCCCCAACGCACCGCCGCCGAAAGCCAGAAGCAGACTTTCCACCAACCACTGCCGAATCAACCGCATCCGGCTTGCGCCCATAGCCAACCGGATGCTTATCTCGCGCTGCCGGGCCGTCGCGCGCGCGATCAATAGATTGGCCACGTTTGCGCAAGCAATCAACAACAACAATCCCACCATGCACATCAGCACCACGATGGCCGAGCTGATCTGCGAGGAAGCGGCCGAGATCCCCTTCCGGCCGTCGAGCAGCGAAAGATGGCGATTCAAGAATTGCTCCCGCAGGCGCGGCGAAAAATTCAAGTCTTTCGCTTCCAGCTCCAGAATCGGCCTCCAGGACGTATTCAGGGCTGCTTCGGCTTGCTGGAGCGATATTCCCGGCTTTAAGCGCCCGAAAATATTCAGCCACATCGAGCGCCGGTTCTCCAGGTCGTTCATCAACGGCGACATCTGGTTCCGCATCATCATCGGAACGAAAACGTCGGGCGCCTCGCCCACCCCTACACCTTTGAAACCAGGCTGCGCGATTCCGACGATCGTCATGGGATGCGCGTTCAGCATGATGGTCTGGTTCAACACGCCTGGATCTCCGCCGAAACGCCCCTTCCAATATCCGTAGCTGAGCACCACTACCGGATTGGCGCCGGGCCTGCGGTCCTCTTCGGGTGTGAATGTGCGCCCGATCGCCGCGTGTACGCCCAGCACATCGAAGTAATTGCCCGAAACCAAGTCGCCGTAAACGCGCTCAGTCTGATCGTGCCAACTCACCGAGAAGCTGATTGGAAATCGAGCCAGCACCCCACTAAACACCTGGTTGCCGTCGCGAAAGTCGCGATACATGGGGTACGAAAACGTGTAAATATCACCGTAGCTGGTGTTGACCTGTCCCCGGCGCGGCCCCTTGGCACTGAATAAAACCAGTTGCTCGGGATGCTTCACGGGGAGCGACCGCAGCAGGGCTTGGTCCATCAAACTGAAGATGGCCGTGTTCGCACCGATGCCGAGACCCAACGATAACAGCGCTACTATCGTGAACATTGGGCTCTTTCGCAAGCCCCGAAGCGCGTAGCGCAGGTCTTCGAACGGATTGATCATACGTGAGCTGGGGTGCAACTGAACATCCGTCTGTAAATCTAAGAAAATTAAAGGACCTCGTTTTCTGCGACTGTCCGGTTCCGGACACAATAAATTCAAAACCGGTTCTCAGCAACCATCTCCTCCCAGTTCATTCGCGACTCCACTTCATATTGCCGCCAGTTGGCGATCTTGCCATTCACAATACGCAGGATCACCATTCCGTGAGTCCTCACCTGATAAGTGAAGGTGTATTCGCCGGCGCCGATTTGCAAAGCCGGGTCGAAAATCAGGTGATGCCATAAAATGGATACGGGTTTCGGCCGGCCTTTGTCGCCTCCGAAAAATTCGAACAGCGCTTTCCGCCCTTTCCGGATCTCCGGATCCGGCGGCGAGCTGAACATGGCGTCCTGGGTAAAACAGTCTGCTGCCTGGCGCGGGTTGTTCGAATCCCAGGCGTCCGTGAGGGTTCCAATGAGCTTCTGGAATCCGGCCTGGTCGAGATGCCCGAGCACCGGGGCGCGCTTCAATGTGCATCCTGACATTGCGAACAAAGCCGCAATCGAGGCCAGCGTCCGTGTGAAACTCATTCTTCGAGAATCGCACGTTAGCGCAGTGTGGTACATTTGCTGATCGATGGCCAGTATCTTTCGGGATCGTCTCCTGGCGGGAAAGACCGCGTTTGTCACCGGGGGAGGCAGCGGAATCGGGCAGCGCATGGCCGAGCGCTTCGCAGAACACGGAGCCAAGGTGATGTTGGTGGGCCGCAAACAGGAGAAACTGGATGCCGCAGCGTCTGCCATTGAATCTTCAGGAGGAACGGCGGCTACGGCGTCCCTCGACGTGCGTGATTATCCAGCGGTCGAGGCGGCGCTTCAAAAGACTCGCGACCAATTCGGCGAGATCGACATTCTGGTCTGCGGCGCGGCCGGCAATTTCCCAGCGCCCGTTCTGGGGATGTCCGCCAACGGCTTCAAGGCCGTCATCGATATCGACCTGCTGGGTACATTCAACACCTGCCGCGCCGCCTATGCGCATCTGCGAAAACCGGGCGCAGCTATCATCAGCATCTCGGCGTCCCATGCATCCATGCCGATTGCGAATCAATCACATGTGTGCGCCGCCAAGGCCGGTGTCGATCTTCTCACGCGAACGCTGGCCATCGAATGGGGGCCGGCGGGCATTCGCGCCAACTGCATCACGCCCGGACCCACCGATGACACCGAGGGTATGCGGCGGCTGGCGCCGACTCCAGAAATTCGCCGGAAAGTAGAAGATGCCGTTCCGCTGCGGCGCTTTGGAACCAAAGATGAGTTGGCCGACCTGGCGCTGTTCCTTTGCTCCGAGGCGGCCGCTTACATCACCGGCGCAGTCTATGTGTGCGACGGCGGACAGTCGCTGGTGCGCTCCAGTCTTTCAACCGCGGAAAGCCATTGACAACTCAAACTGCACCTCTGCTCCGGCAGCTCGGAATCGTCAGTGCGACGGCGCTGGTGATTTCCAACATGATCGGTTCCGGAATACTGACCACCACGGGATTCCTCGCGGGCGATCTCGGCTCGGTCCAGTTGGTTCTGCTTATCTGGGCCGTGGGGGCGATTTGCGCGCTGGCCGGAGCATTCTGCTACTCCGAGCTGGGCGTCAACTTCCCCAGCTCGGGCGGCGAATATGTTTACCTCACGCAGGCCTACGGTCCGACCTGGGGTTTCATGTCCGGTTGGGTGTCCTTCTTTGCGGGCTTCTCGGCGCCTATCGCCGCCGCGGCCCTGGCATTTTCGGATTACTTTGGGCATTTCTACCCGGCGTTCAAGCTCGATAACTCGCGGCATTTGGTTGGCTCCGGAGCCTGGGAATTCAAGCTCGGACTGCCACAGTTGCTGGCCTGCGCATTGATCGCTGTGTTCGCGATCCTCAACTGCCTGGGCGTGCGCCGCGCAGCGCGCGTGCAAAACGTGCTTACTTCCGTGAAGGTTCTGGTGATACTGATTTTCCTGGTGGCCGGGTTCGCCCTTGGCGATGGGAGCTGGGATAATTTTACGCAAGCTGCCAGCCGCACTTCTTCTTCGCCCATCTTTTTGCAGTTCTTTGTGAGCCTCTTATTCATCTATTTCGGCTATAGCGGCTGGAATGCCGCGACCTATGTGGCCGAAGAACTGCAGCAGCCGGCCCGAACGCTGCCGCTCTCGCTGGCCTTCGGCGCATCGCTAGTGGCGGTGCTCTATATTTTGCTGAATGTGCTGTTCATTTACGCCGTACCGTTGCAGCAGATGAAAGGAGTGGTTGCCATCGGGGCTCTCGCGGCCACGCACCTGTTCGGTCCAGCCGTCGCAGGATTCTTCAGCGCCGCGATGATGCTGTCACTGCTGGCGACTGTGAACGCCATGTCCACTATCGGGCCACGCGTTTACTATGCGATGGCCAAGAACGGCGCTTTCTTCCCAGCAGCTGCGAAAGTCGACCCCCGCTGGCACACCCCGGTCATCGCTATCGTGGCCCAGGCAATTTGTACCATGCTGATGACCGTTAGTCCATTTGTCGATCTGCTCATGTACATCGGCCTGCTGCTGAACTTCTTCGCGGTGATGTCGGTGGCTTCGATCTTTATCTTCCGCAGTCGGCAGGGCTGGCAGAAGCTGGGGGTGGTCAATTTCGCCTATCCGCTGGTGCCGGCGTTTTTTGTCGCTATGGGAGTCTGGATCACAATCCTCGCCATCCGGCTGCGTCCCGGTGTTTCAGGCCTAGCCGCGTTGACTATCGGCGCCGGCGCGCTGGTCTATCACTTCAGTATCCGTGGCAAGACTGTATAAGGCAAAGGCGCCGCGAATCGGCAAAGGTGCACATCGCCGCGATTCAATCTTCTGGCCATGCAGGGACTGGGCTTCATAGCCTCGCCGGTCCCGCTCCTCCAATTCCAAAAGATGCAGATGCTTTGGATGTTCCTGTAGCGCATGTCGAGTGAGGGCCGAGCGATTTACGTTACTCTTGTTGCCGCGATTCACTTATTCCACCGCAGTCAATTCGTAGCGATGCGGTTTCGGCTGGGCTTTCGCGCGCGCCATGGCCGCGACCTCTCGATCGAGGGTATCGAGTGAAGCCATCGCTCGATCCATGCTCGGCGGCGGCTCGGTCTCGAATGAGGTCTGGATCATATGCCAGCGCGCCCAATGCAGATTATTGTGACGATAAATCAATTGAAGGACCTCGATTGCCTGTTTGGACATCGGCGTAATCTCTGGGCCCAGGTTTACGCCCGCGCTCCACTGGCCGGCGGAATGACTGACGATGGCTTGACCGTCGATCTTAAGCGTATATGCACGACCCGGCGTCAGACCGGTGACCGTCAGCGTTTCACGATTCAAAGCATCCATGAAGTCCGACGAGCGCAGCGCTAACTGAAGCAGGTCCTCTGAGGGAAACGTCTCAATCGGCATGGGAAGCGAATTATCGACCTGCGTCCATGCGATTCCGCCGTCGTCTGAAAGTTCCGAGATGGATGTGTTGATCGTCTTTCGCGCCGCGGGCAAAGCGGCGTCGATCTCGACATCCGATACAACGGCGGGCGCGTTCCAAGCCTTCAATAGCGCCTCAGCCATTAGGAAATGAATAGGAGCCGATGGATGGACGCGATCTGGTATTAGCTTTTGCGCTAGCGCCGGATCAGCCTGGTTCGCCGTACGCAACGCGGCCACCACGCTGGTGTTCAAATCGGCGTACAGTAATCCCTCGCGCCTGGCAAGTTCGCGAACGAATTTGCCGTAGCTTATGAGCACGTTATTGTAGCCGCCTTCGAAAAGCGGGGCCCGCGTGATGTCGTCATAGGGCGATGGCTGGATAGCCGTGAGACGCACTTTGGGCGCGGCTGTTTTCAAAGCCCTCACTATGTGCTCGTATCCGACGCGGTAGGTCTTGAACAGAGTGTCGTCAAATAGCCGATAGCCGGCGTCGTTCATTCCCAGCATGAGCGTTACTACAGTCGGTTGATAAGCGAGTACATCGCGAGTGAGCCGGGTATCGATGGGACCGCCGGCGCCTCCATCCACCCGGTCGCCCGACCAGCCGGAATGAACAAAGCGAATGTTTAGGTTGGGGAACCGCGTGACGACATACGCCTCAGTAAATGTCGTATATAGACGCTGGTCGGTAATGCTATCGCCGTAGAAAACGACGGTATCGCCATCTTTCAGATAAAAGTCGCTTTGCGCGGTTAGATGGCGGGCGAACAGGAAGCAAAGTAGTACCGCCCCGAGAGACCGCATCCTTCTTTTATGTTATCGGTTTCGTAGTGGTGAAATAGCATCTATGAACCGACAAGAGCTTGTCCGGCGATTAGTCCTAAATTCGATCTCAGACGATTTCGAGAACGTGGACCAAGTGATCCTTCGGGATGTCGCGCAAGACGGTGCCAAATGCGGGTTGACGATTGAGCGCTCCGAAGTCGTGCACGCACTTGCCGGACTCGTCGAGGACGGACTGGCGAAGGCGTATCTTCTGTCTGGAAGGGATCCGTTCTCCAACGAACTCCAGGGAATGCCTGCTCTCGACTTAGTCGAGAAAGATTTCAGAACGTACTTCTACATTACGAAGAAGGGAATGGATCTCCACCTCTCTGATGACACCTGGTATCCCATGGACGACGGAGGCAATCTGAAGCCAGACTGGTGTCTCGATCCCGCTTAGCCCTGCTTACGCCTCGCTCACCACTGGATTCCATCCTGCCGGCGGCTCCCGCAACAGCTCCAGGAAAGCTTGTCCGGCGCGATGGAAGCGCTTCTTGCGTCGATGCACGATCCCGACCGGACGGTACAGCCGCAAGCTCGAAATTGAAATCGGGATCGGCACCAGCCGCCCTTGCTTTACTTCTTCCTCCATGACGCGCGCCGGCATGATGCTGACGCCCTCGCCGTGAGCCACCGCTTCCTTAATCATCTGTAAGTTGTCGAAGTGCAGCGTCAAGTTTACCTGAACATGATGTTCGCGTAGAAAGCGGTCGATTTCCCGTCGAATCGGGAGGTCTTCATCGAAGCCGACGAAGTCGAGCCCTTCCAGATCCTCCGGCCGCAATTCAGATTTCGCCGCCAGCGCGTGATAAGGAGACGCCGCCACTACCATCTCCTCCTCCCGCCACGGAAGTACGGTGACTTCCTTGGTTGCCTCCGGGTAGCTCAGCAATCCGAGATCGGCCCGATCTGTGACCACGGCTTCGTACACTTTCTCGGGGCGC
>Ga0210401_10000816_pt1 | contig 37658 bp, 31 predicted proteins | sample IncBWH32MmetaG_FD_150866 | JGI IMG/M metagenome (GOLD analysis project Ga0210401, IMG submission 150866) | Forest soil microbial communities from Barre Woods Harvard Forest LTER site, Petersham, Massachusetts, United States - Inc-BW-H-32-M | ecosystem: Environmental > Terrestrial > Soil >... | reverse complement strand
CTGAAAGAGGAAAGGAGGTAACTCACTCATCTTTCACATTACGCTGGTCCTCTAGGACTGTCAATGCCCGTAGGGTTTCACTTTTTCATCGCAACCTCTGCTTCGTAGATTCACACATTCACTCTGGTTTGGCGAGAGCCAAATGGAAAAGCGGAGATATCCGGGTCATTGTTCTTGTCCTTTGGTGGGGTGAGCAATCCACTCTCGGGCCATTGTGGGACACGACCGAGCGGAGAGATCCTTCGAATGCGAAGCTGGCCGAGAACTTACTAATGGCGAAGATAATTGAGTTCTACATACCCAACAAATTCCGTAAAAAGGCAACCTGGGTCCCCCCGCAACAACGCGGAAAGCTGATTGAGTTCTGCGGGCGGGTAAAGAAATCGGCCTGACCAAGACGATTACCTTAGCCGCCGTCAGAACTGTTCTGAAAGTGAACCCGGTAGCCTAGCGGCTGTCGCGTCGAATTTTCAATTAAACGCAATTTTAAGGCGTGACCTACGGGCAATTGAAAGCTGCACGTGACAAAGCTGCGTTCGAGTTAGGTCGCCTGGAGGCTGCTGTTTCTGCTTTATCGGGGGTCGGCTCGAACTCAATCAGACCCACCCGGACACGTCGAACGATTTCGCCTGCTGTCCGGCGAAAGATCAGTCTGTCGCAAAAGGCACGATTGGCTAAGCGAAACAATATCCCAGCGGTTGTGAGACCCAAACGACATGTCTCAGCAGCATCGAGAAGAAAAATGGCAGCAGCTCAAAGAGCTGCGATGGGCGAGAATCAGAGAAAAGCGGCTTAGAACTTATGGGAACAACGGCATCTGTCACCTCTGATGGGTGCTCAGATGCCGGTTGTGTTGACCGCTGTCGGATACTTTCGACACAAACCTAACCGATTCGCCCGAGTTCCAAAGCAATTATTCGTTTGTTTGTTCCAGAAACCGAACGGGAACGCCTCTCGGGCTTGGCGAACCTAGTGCCGGTCCCTGTCGTCATCCGGATGTTCGTGCCGCCACTTCCAATATTCTGACTGTTCTTAGCCTTCAGTTTGGAGAATTCCCGATGAGTTTTGTGTTCAGCTTTCTCCCAAGTTTGGTAGGCACGGTCTTCGTGGTCGTCCCAGGTATGGCAATCCTTACGGTCGCGGTCATAGTATCCGTTGTCGGAACAATTGTGATTTTTATCTTCAGCCCGGAGTCCAGCCGGTGCAATCAAGGCCGCACCGAGTAGAAATGAACCCACGTACCGCTTATACGGCGCATTGTACTTTTTTTCCCTTCAATCTGTTGGGTTTGAAGAAATTGAAGTGTGCGTTCTATTCTCCAGTAGTCCCGGTTGCACCCTGCGGCTTTTTCCGAATCGTGCGCTCACGGACCCTTTCGTCGAAGTCCGAAACCTTGTCGGCAACGTCCGCTCGCGTCTCGTCACCGCTGGCCGGTGCGATTAGCAGACGTACTCCTACACCTATGCCTACTCCGATCAGCAGAGCACTTACTTTGCCGACTATTTCGGATTCTTCTTTGCCACGAAGAGCGTCGGCGTCGTGCCACGGCAGTACTCCACCGGGGGCAAGCAGAAGCTGTTGGGCATCAGCAAGCGCGGCAACGTCTATTTGCGTCGCATGCTGATCCACGGTGCCCGCGCTGTACTGCTGCGCGTGAAGTACGACACCGGGGGATTCGGGCAGTGGGTAAGCCGGCTCGCGCAGCGTGCTCCGCGCAATAAGGTCGTGGTTGCGATCGCCAACAAACTGGCTCGCATGGCCTGGGCCGTGTTGTGCAGTGGCAAAGATTATCGACATCAGCCGCTGCAGTCGGCGGCAGCTTGATTGCCGTGGAAAAGACGCTGCGATTGGAAAGCACAACGCGCTTTCCACTTTCCCCGCCACGACGACGAAGCTTGAACAATGTTCCACCAAGGTCTGCTGAGGAGAGAAGGAGACGAAACAACAGTCCAAGGGCGGGCCGGAAAACCTGCTGGCGATAATGCGGCCCTTGTGACCGAGCGATTTATAAGGACCGACACGTGCGGATCATCATCAAGTGCCCGGAGAGCGATTCTCCACGAAGAGGCCGGATACATTTATGCGGACTGTCCCTTCGCCCAACTTCAAACCTCTTGCAGTCCGGCGGCGGACCATACATTATCGCCAACAATGAGTTGACAGCACCCACGTTGACGGGGGGTTATGTATGATGACGGGAAGCCGGCATACGTGGGGACACTAACACTTAGTTCGCAAGGCTCATCTGAGATGCCCGGCCTTCCGGGATCGTCGTGACTGACTCAGCGTGGCAAGCGAGTGTTTTAAAGTAGTGTCATGCGAATTCTGCTTTACAACCCTGACAATGGGGTCACCCGCAACTTCATGCCCCACCTCTGGATGTTCTTGCTGCAAGCACTCACACCTGCCGGACATGAAGTCCTGCTGGTGGATGGCAATGCCCAACCTATGGACGAAACCCAAATTGCGCAATTCGTCCGCGACCAGAACATAGGGCTTGTTGGTATCGGTGCCATGACCAGGAATGGTCGCCAGGGCGTATCGCATGGCTGACGCTATTCGGGCGACGGGAGTTCAGGTGGTCATGGGAGGGCCGCACGTGACCGAAGAGGCCGATGAAGCTCTCGGCCGCGATGGTGGCCCGCGCCATGCCGATGCCGTTGCCTTGGGAGAAGCCGATGAGACCTGGCCGCAAATCGTGGAAGATGCTGTTCGGGGTGAGCTAAAGGAAATCTACGCGCCTGTTGATGGTATGGGCAAGGAGCGCAAGCCTTCCCTGAATCCCTATCCCGCGATTCCATGGGACAAGCTAGATCTCCGCCAGTTCAATCTCGTTCCCAAACTGCTGCACCCCCTGCTCAAGAATTTCCGCGAAAACTGGGGAACATTTCGAATCGTGCCGGTTGAATCGGGACGAGGCTGTCCTTACGGCTGCGAGTTCTGCACGGTTACCGGATTCTTCGGCGACTCCATTCGGTTCCGCACGAATGCAAGCGTCGTCAACGAATTGCTCCTGCTGAAAGCCCGCGCCCGCCAAGAGCAAGGCCAGATCGCGGTTTTCTTTATCGACGACAACTTTGCCATCAACATAAAGCGCACCAAGTCACTGCTGCGTGACATGATCGCAGCGAAAGCCCAAGTCTTTTGGGTGGCGCAGATCAGCGCCAATCTGCTGCGCGACGAAGAACTGGTTGATTTGATCGCTGCCTCCGGAGGCAAGTGGATCTTTATCGGCATGGAGTCTGTCGATCCGGTAAATCTGAAGGACGTGAATAAAGGATTCAATAAGCCCGACGAGTATGCCGCCGTGCTTGAGCGTCTGGCAAAACGCAATATTTACGCGATCACCTCGTTCATCTTCGGCATGGATAACGACACTCCGGGAGTCGCCGAACGCACCTTACAGCAGGTGCGCACATGGCCTCCGGGCCTGCCCATCTTCGGGCTACTCACGCCGTTACCCGCGACGCCTTTATACAAGCGGCTGGAGGCCGCCGGACGGCTCACGCGCCCTCGGCACTGGAAGGATTTCGTTCCGTTCACAATGGCGCACACTCCGCTGAAGATGACGATCGAAGAAGCGCGTGCCGAACTGAACTACGGCTGGGCTCACTCCTACAGCCCGGAAGCGCTGGCTCAGGCAGTTGCGGCGCTGGACGATCAGCATGTGGGTGATCGCGTCAACGTTTTCCTGGCACGTCTTTGTTTTCGCGGAATCTATTTCCCGATGCTGAGGAAGTCGTCGTGGCTGCGGGTCATTATCGAGAACCGCCGAACGATCCTGAGGCTGTTCAAAGAGGGAGTATTCCGATGGATGCGCCCACGAAATTCTGCCAGCCAGGATTCCTTTTTTCGTCGCAACGCCTAACGTCAGCGGCGAAGCCAACGCTTAAACACATTTCCTGGAGAGCTGTGCCCGACCCAAGGCTCGCCTCGCCGCTTCGCGAGATTTGGGGAACACCTCAGTACGATGCCGCTTTCGCGGATCTTGAACGATCAGCTGACGCCGTGCAGCACGTCGACCCTTTTCAAACTTTGACCCCGAACCGGACAGCCTCCACTCCGAGCGCCGATGTCTCCCCCCTGATCTACCCAATCTTCCGCTTCAATTCTAAGTCCAACTAAACGGTTCCATATTGGATAGCTATCAATGGAAGACGAAGAAGTCTTGGACTCTTTCGGCGAGTCCGTTTAGCCTTGTGAATATTTGGCGCTCCCCACTCGCACTGACATCCGCGACTCAATTACTACGCTTTGCGAGCAAGGGCAGAGAAGTCGAAAGGCGCAGACGTACAAATGACGCACATTCAGCTCCTAGACGAGCGGGACGTGTCAAAACGCCTGAGCGTGAGCGTTAACACGTTGCGCTATTGGCGCGCTTGTGGAGAGGGTCCTAATTACATAAAAACTCGGACGCTTGGTGAGATATGATGCTGTTGCGCTAGAGAAATTCATCTTGCGCAACCTGCGTGTCTCAAAAGCGAGAGCGATTGCGGAGGAAAAACGTGTCGCTCTTTAAACGAGGAAATACTTGGCACTTCGTGCTTCGCTGGAACGGACAACGCTACCGGGGCAGTTGCAAGACCTCCCGGCGGACTGAAGCCAAAAAGGTCGAGGCGCTGGTGCTCGCGCGGTTACTGGAAGACGGTCGTTTGCCCTGGAACAGAAAAGTTCCGATCCTCGCCGACTTCTCGAACCGCTTTTTTACATGGCTGGAATCGCTGCCGGCGGACCGGCCGCCGAAATCGCCAACTCGCCGGTATTACCAGGTAGGCTGGCAACTCCTGGAGTCCACATCCATCGCCCGGATGAACCTCGATCACATCACGGCAGATCACGCCTTGACCATCGAGGGATCGTCCGCCGCGAACACCAACAACGCTCTGCGCACACTTCGGCGCATGCTGAAAAAGGCGCAAGAATGGCAACTGCTCTCTACCATCCCGATTGTCAAACTCGTCGAGGAACAAGGACGGGAGGAGTTGATCGAGCCGTGGATGGAGCAGCGGCTGCTGACGGTTGCGGGGGGCCCACGTCTTACCGGGAAGGGCCGGAATTCACGAACGGGCTGGGAGCCGTTTCGAACCGTGCTGTTGATCATGCTGGATTCCGGTCTTCGTCCAGGCGAGATCTTTCGTATGCGCTGGGAAAGTATTCACTGGGACAAAGGGCTGATCTTCAACCCGCGTGGCAAGTCCCGAAAATCCCGGCGTTACGTCCCGCTCACCGAGCGCGTTAAGGCAGCACTCGTGGCGCGCGACGAGGGCGTGAACGAAGGATGGGTCTTTCCCTCGAAGCGAGCCCAGTCCGGCTACATCACTGGCCGCGAGGTTTCAAAGCAATGGCTCGAAGCCAAGCGGTTGGCGGGCATTCCCGAATCTGTCGTTCTGTACTGTGCTCGCCATCGCTTCGCAACCGATGCGATGGAAGGCACAGGCAACGTGATGGCGGTGATGGATGCGATGGGGCATCAGTCAGTAGATACCGCACGCATCTACAACCACTCAAACGTGCGGCAGATCCGGGAAGCAATCGAGCGGCGGAACCAGGTGTCATCGAGGCTTGTGGAAGCTGTGCAAAAGCTGGCCACAAAAGTGGCCACAGTCGCCTGAAGCAACCGTGTCAAAAAATGTTGTAAGTGATTGAAAGAAGGTTGGTAGCGCTACCGGGAATCGAACCCGGGTTTGAAGATTGAGAATCTTCCGTCCTAACCCCTAGACGATAGCGCCGCCGGGCCGGGTGTGATTATAACAAAGCGTCCTGATGGGCCGCAGCCAGGACGCGCATCGTTTCGGGTCGCAAATCGCAGGAAGTATTCATTGTTCTGTGTCCTTCCCTTCTCTGGTTCTTGGCACACCCCCAAATGGTATCCATGTCCTAAATGGATTTAAAAGTCATGAAAATTCTCCTTCCTCTTGACAAGCAGACCTCTTAATAGCAGAATTCTATAGGCGAATAAAAAGCGAATAAACAAATCTTCGCTTTCGAAGCTACCTGCTTCGACGTTCCCTGAACTTCTGAGGGTTCCCCATGTCTTCTCCGTCGATTTGTACCCCTGCTGCTCTGTGCCACCGCCCTATTGCTTTTGCTGCGAAAGACGGGCCCGCGCTCCTTCTAGAACGGCTTTCCGAGTTGCCCAGGCTGCACGGGGTAGTTCCGGCATCGCGGCTCGAGGTGCGGCCCGCACTGGAAATGGTTTCCAGCGGAATCTCCGAGATTGATCAACTCACCGGCGGATTGCCACGGGGATGCCTGAGCGAAATCTGTGGACCAGCCTCTTCCGGACGCACCAGCGTGCTGCTGGCTTCTTTCGCTTCAGCGACCCAACGCGAAGAAGTCTGCGCTTTAGTGGATGCCACCGATGCCTTTGATCCCGTCTCGGCCGCTGCCGCGGGAGTGGATCTTGAAAGACTGCTCTGGGTGCAATGCGGTCTTCCCAATAAAAAGCACGATCAAGAAGAGGACTCGTTCAGTCATGCCAAAAAGATTCACTCAAAAGAACGGGCTTTAACCTCTGAGGGGAAGAATTACAAATTGCTGGAGCGAGCGCTGCGGGTCACAGACCTGCTTCTGCAAAGCGGCGGCTTCGGTCTGGTGGCTATTGATCTTGGTGATGTTCCGATTCAGACAGCGCGGCGCATTCCGTTGACTACCTGGTTTCGTTTTCAGCGCGCCGTAGAGTACACAACCACGGTGCTGTTCGTCGTGGCCCAAGCGCCGTGCGCGCAAACTTGCGCTTCTCTGCTGGTGAGATTGCAAGCGTCAAAAAAGCTTTCAGTTTTCGGCACTCAACATTCTGAACAAAAGAAATTATCTCCAACTCATACGCAATTGCTGGAGGGAATCCGCGTAGAAGGAGAACTATTGCGTTCGCGCATGGAGCGCAAGCCATCAGGATCGATCACGGCAGCGTTCCTGACCAAAACACGGGTTTCGTAGCGTCGCTGTCTGTCGACTGTCTGAAGACATGACGATCAATGCCTTTTGCTTGCATCTTCGTTCCTGATTTTCCCGTGGAAGCACTCCTCCGCGCCGAACCTGAGCTGCGTTCCCAGTCTGTGGTTGTGCTCGAAGGTAAAGCGCCTCTGCAAAAAGTTTTCGCCCTGAACGAACATGCTCGCCGGGCCGGGGTAGAACCAGGAATGACCAAGCTACAAGTGGAAGCCTGTGCTGGTCTGGCGCTGCGCACCCGTTCTTCGCTGCAAGAAGCTGTGGCTCACGCCGCACTACTGGACTGTGCGCAGTCGTTTTCGCCACGAGTAGAAGATGCAGGCTGCGACACTATTCTTCTTGACCTGGGAGGACTGGAATCACTTTTTGGTTCTCTGTCCAAGATTGCACGTGATGTGGCTCGTCGTGCTTTCGCTCTCGGACTCAAAGCCAACGTCGCAGTGGCTTCCAATCCTGATACGGCTGCACTCGCTGCTCGTGGCTTTCGCGGCGAGACCGTGATTCCCGCGGGGAAGGAATCAGAGCAGTTGGGCTCTCTACTGGTACAAGTCCTTTTGGAAAGCTTTTGCGACGCCCAAGAAATCGAGCAATTTTCAGAAACCTTCAGCCGTTGGGGAGTGCGCAATCTGCGGGCATTAGCTGCCTTGCCGGACGTTGCCATCAGCGAGCGCTTAGGACAGAAAGGCGTTCGCTTGCAGCAACTGGCCCGGGGCAAGACTTTCCGCACATTGGTTCCGGTCGAACCGCCGCTGGTTTTCGAAGAAGCCATCGAATTGGAGTATCCGCTCGTGTTGCTTGAGCCCCTGGCATTTCTATTAGGCCGGCTGCTGGAACAATTGTGCGCTCGGCTGAGTACGCACGCTCTGGCAACGCAGGAACTGCGGCTGCGGTTGAAGTTGGAGCAAGGATGCCATGCAGAAGAAATTATTGAACCGACCGCTCATGTGGAGACGGACGCCCCCGCCCGTCGAGGCCGAGTGCAAGCTCGGCAGCCTTATTGTGAAAGCGAGAGTCGCAAGATTTTTCAACGTACGCTTCGGCTTCCCATCCCGATGCGGGATGCTAAAACTTTCCTCAAGCTACTGCAGCTTGATTTGAAGGCGCATCCCCCCGGGGCGCCCATTCTAAACATTTATTTGTCAGCGGAGCCGGCGCGTCCGCGTGCGGCTCAGGGCGGTCTTTTTCTTCCGCCCTCACCAGAGCCAGAAAAGCTCGAACTCACACTTGCCAGAATTGCAGGCATTGTGGGTGAAAACCAGGTCGGATCGCTCGAGTTGCTGGATACACACCGTCCGGAAGGTTTTCGAATGAAACGCTTCGCGCCCGAAATGCCGCGAGAAAGTGTGTCGCGAAAAGAAGACAAACCTACTGGCAATCAGGAGAAAGCGAATGCTGTCACCGCGCTGCGTATCTTCCGTCCGCCTTTGCGCGCTGCAGTGACGCTACGGGATGGTGGACCATCGCGCCTGGCCTGCTCCGGGCACAGACCGATCCAGGGAGAAATCGTCTGGGCAGCCGGCCCCTGGCGCTCGTCAGGCGATTGGTGGGACCAGGAAGGCTGGGCCCGCGATGAATGGGACATCGCGATGCAAGAGGAAACCGGGATCGCGCTTTATCGGTTGGTCCGCGATCTGCTCAGCGGGGGATGGTATGTAGAGGGAACTTATGACTAGCAACTCCAAAGATTTTCTCTGTGACTCCGTGACTCTGTGATGAAAAAGATTTGCAATGTACATCGAATTTCATTCCCGCTCTGCCTTCAGTTTTCTCGAAGGCGCTTCCCTGCCTGAAGATCTGATCGCAAACTGCGCCAACCTGCACATGCCGGCCATGGCCCTGCTCGACCGGGACGGCGTGTATGGCGCTCCTCGTTTTCACATGGCAGCGGAGAAGGCCGGGATCAAGGCACACATCGGAGCGGAAGTAATGTGTGAAATATTCGGATTGACGAATTTCCGGATTGACGAATTTAAGAATCCGTCAAAGGATCGAGATGTTTTCAATTCGACAATTCATAAATCCGAACATTCAAAAATCTCTTTCCGTCTTCCCCTCCTTGTCTCTTCCCGCACCGCCTACCAGAATCTTTGCCGCCTGATCACCAAGATGAAACTCCGCGCAAAGAAAGGCGAGGGAACTGTTCACGAAGAGGAATTGCGAGAACACGCGGCCGGCCTCATTTGCCTGACCGGAGGCGACGAGGGTCCACTCGCAACCGCACTTGCCCAAGGTGGAAAGGAAGAAGCTCAGCGCTCGATCGAGCACCTGACGGAGGTTTTTGGCCGTGACAATGTTTATGTAGAACTGCAGCGCCATTTTCACTGCGAGCAGGAAGCTCGCAACCGCGTTGCCATCGAAATTGCGCGTTCCCTCCGGCTTCCGCTATTGGCCACCAACGGCGTTTGCTATGCCACCGCCCATGAGCGCGAGCTTTGTGATGTTTTCACTGCCATCCGCAACCATCGCACGCTGGCCACTGCTGGACGTCTGCTGGCCCGCAATTCCGAGCGTCACCTGAAATCGCCGCAGGAGATGCAACAACTGTTCGCCGATCTGCCCGAGGCGATCGCGAATACGGTGGAATTGTCGTCTCGCTTCGAATTCGCGCTCAGCGATTTGGGATATGAATTTCCCAAGTACCCGGTACCCGAAGGCGAGACCATGATGTCGTTTCTGCGGGAACGCAGTTGGGGAGGTTTCCAGCAGCACTATGGCCGGGCCGCCACTGACCTCAAGAATCGTGCTCGCCATCAGATCGAGCGCGAGTTGTCGCTCATCCAAAAGCTGAATCTTGCCGGCTACTTTCTCATTGTCTGGGACCTGGTCCGCTACTGCCGCGAGCAAAACATTCTGGTGCAGGGACGCGGCTCCGCGGCCAACAGCGCAGTCTGTTACTCGCTCGGCATCACCGCCGTGGATCCGGTAGGCATGGAACTGCTCTTCGAGCGCTTCCTATCGGAGGAACGCGGCGAGTGGCCCGACATTGATCTCGACCTCCCCAGCGGCGATCAGCGCGAGCGGGTAATCCAGTATTTTTACCAGCGCTACGGGGAACGCGGCGCCGCTATGACTGCCAATGTCATTACCTATCGCAGCCGCATGGCTTCTCGCGAAATTGGCAAGGCGCTGGGCTTCGATCCGGAGACGCTTGATAGAGTCTCAGCCGCCGTCTCCACCTGGGAATACAAGGATGCCAACGACACCCTCGATCATCGCTTCCGTGATGCCGGCTTGGACCTAAATCACCCTCGGCTGCGCAAATATTTCGAGCTCTGCGAGGCGGTGCAGGATCTGCCGCGCCACCTCGGCCAACATTCTGGTGGCATGGTCATCTGCCAGGGGCAACTTGATTCCGTGGTGCCGCTCGAACCTGCCTCCATGCCCGGACGCGTCGTAGTGCAGTGGGACAAAGAAGACTGCAATGACCTGGGCATCATCAAAGTTGACCTGCTCGGCCTGGGCATGATGGCCGTGCTGGAAGATTCCCTCGAACTCATCCGCAATCATTATGGCGAGGAAGTGGACCTCGCCCACCTTCCGCCTGACGATCCCACGGTGTATTCCACGCTGCAAAAGGCCGATACCATCGGCATGTTTCAAATCGAGAGCCGGGCGCAGATGTCATGCCTGCCGCGCCTGCGGCCACAACGCTTTTATGACATCGTGGTGCAAGTGGCAATCATTCGCCCTGGCCCTATCGTCGGTCAGATGGTGAATCCTTATTTGCAGCGCCGCATGGGACGCGAGTCGGTCAACTACTTGCATCCTTCACTCGAGCCCGTCCTGACGCGCACGCTGGGAGTGCCGCTCTTTCAGGAACAGTTGTTGCGCATGGCCATGATTGCCGCCGGATTTAGTGGGGGCGAGGCTGAGGAATTGCGTCGCGCCATGGGTTTCAAACGCTCCCAGACCCGCATGAAAGAAATCGAGGCCAGGCTCCGCAGCGGCATGGAACAAAACGGCATTTCACGGGAAGCTCAGGAACAAATTATTCTCTCGATTACATCCTTCGCTCTTTACGGATTTCCCGAGTCTCATGCTGCTAGTTTCGCGCTGCTTGCCTATGCCAGTGCCTATTTGAAGTGTCATTATCTGGCCGCTTTCACTGCTGCCTTGCTCAATAATCAGCCGATGGGCTTCTATCGTCCCGCCACCATCGTCAAAGATGCGCAACGGCACGGGCTGAAGGTGCTGTCGATTGATGTGATGAAGTCCGAGTGGGACTGTACAGTCGTGGGAACAGCCGGCAAGACGGCGGTACTACGCCTTGGCCTGCACTATGCACGCGGGTTGCGCGAGGAAGCTGGCCAGGCGCTGGTCCGTCAGCGAAGTATCGCGCCGTTTGTTTCCATTCATGATCTCGTCCGCCGTGTTCCTGAACTGCGTAAGGACGAGCTGAATACGTTGGCAGAAATCGGGGCTTTGAATTCAATCGGTAATTCTCCACCGAGTCGCAAGAACAGAAAAGAATTTCAGAATGAAGATTTTAGATTGCAGGTTGCAACCGATGACGCAAATCAATCTGAAATCTGCAATCAGAAATCTGATATCGCTTTCCATCGTCGCGACGCTCTCTGGCAAGTCGAACGTGCCGTTCGACACTCTGGGCCGCTGGTGGATGAACTACCCGAACCCGACGCTAAGTCCCCGCTGCGTGCTATGAATGCCGAAGAACGCCTGGTCGCTGATTTTCGAGGCACTGGCTTGACTGTTGGCCCGCATCCCATGGCCTATCACCGTCCTCGAATGCAGGCCATGGGAATCCGTAAAGCCATTGAGCTCAGCCACATTTCAAACGGTAAGTCCGTGCGAGTTGGGGGATGTGTCATCGCCCGCCAGCGTCCTGGAACCGCCAAAGGGTTTGTTTTTCTTAGCCTGGAGGACGAAACCGGGGTAGCCAACGCCATCATCACCCCAGATTTATTTCAGAAAAACCGGATGCTGGTATCTTCCGAGCAGTTCCTGATGGTGGAAGGCATTCTGCAGAACCAAGATAACGTTATTTCGGTGAAAGCCCAGCGGGTGTTACCGCTTTCCATCACCCGCGCCGAGACTACCTCCCACGATTTCTACTAATTGAACCGCGCTAAACGGAGTATTTTTTTGTTCATTCTTTAACAAATCCACAGCCTGTTCGGTTTATTATTAAGAACATCATCCGCCACAAAACTTTCAGACACCGGCAGTCCGGCGCATGTGGCTAATTCATCCATTTGGTTCATTGCTGAACCTTGGTATCTGTAAGGAGTATCCGATTATGGCTAGAGCAAAGTCCCCCCGCAATGGCAACACTCGCACCACGAATGCAGCGACCGCGACCGCGGTTACCAATCCCGAAGCGAATGGCTCTCAGACAGACCTGGAAGCCGAAATTCGCCGCCGCGCCTATGAGTTGTACGCGCAGCGGGGATATACTCCGGGCCACGAAAATGAAGACTGGTTTGTAGCCGAGCGCGAAATCCTAGCCCGCACGAACCAGCAACAGAGCGCCTAGATTCGGGATCCCGGAGAACGCTGATCTTCCGCCTCACTGGGGAGTCTATGTCCCTTCAGCCTCTTCCCAGTTCGGCCCAGCGTGACGAAGCGGTCTCGGGTAACTCCCAGTACCTTTCGACATTACGGCAAAGCTCTGAATATTAATAACTTTGCTCCGAGCTTTGCTGTTGCCTCCTGCTCGTGTTTCTGAAAAAATACGTCAGGATCCCCCATGTCGCAAATCGGCAGTTTTGCGCTCCTGCTTGCATTGGCCTTGAGCGCTTATTCGTTCCTGGCTGGACTGTTTGCCTTGGCACGTCCGGGCGCGGGATCGGATCGCCTGGGAGAGACTGCGCGGCGGGCGGGGATTGCCCTTTTTGCTGTGGTTTTCCTGGCTGCTCTGGTATTGGTCATTTCCGCCTTCCAGGACGACTTCTCCATCGCCTATATTTTTCATCACAGCAATCGTGATCTACCCATTCCCTACAAGTTCGCCGTCTTGTGGTCCGGACAGGAAGGCTCCCTGTTGTTCTGGTCGTTACTTTTGTCCGCGTATGGACTGGTCCTTAGGCTCCGCCATAGGACTGACAGCAGGCTTTTTGCCCACGCCTCGGTCATCATCGCGGCTGTCCAGGTCTTCTTTTTGCTCCTGCTGAATTTCGCGGCTCACCCATTCGCCGTAATGCAGGGCACGCTACCAGCCGACGGCAACGGTCTCAACCCACTGCTGCAATATCCCGAAATGGTGATCCATCCACCCATGCTGTATTTGGGATATGTGGGATTCACCGTGCCCTTCGCCTTTGCGCTAGGGGCTCTGGCCATGCGCTATCCGGGCGAAAAATGGATCCACATCACCCGCCGATGGACGATGGTGACCTGGGGATTCCTGACTTGCGGCGTGTTTCTCGGGGCTCACTGGGCCTACTCGGTGCTGGGCTGGGGAGGCTACTGGGGCTGGGACCCGGTGGAGAACGCCTCGTTCATGCCGTGGCTGACCGGCACCGCGTTCCTGCACTCGGTAATGATGCAGGAGAAACGCGGCATGCTGAAGGTGTGGAACGTGTGGCTTATTTTCGTCACCTTCATGCTTTCCATCTTCGGCACATTTCTGACTCGCAGCGGCGTGGTCAGCTCGGTTCACGCCTTCGCCCAATCTTCGATTGGGGACTGGTTCGTCGGCTTCCTGGCGATAATCCTTGCTACCTGCATCTTCTTTTACGTGAAGAACCGGTCGCATTTGCAGAGTGAACACAGGCTGGAGTCACTGGTGTCGCGCGAGTCCAGCTTTCTGTTTAACAACCTGCTGTTTGTTTTGTTCTGCTTCACGGTGCTCTGGGGCACGCTGTTTCCCATCCTCTCCGAATGGGTGCAGGGCCATAAGATCACGGTCGGGCCGCCCTTCTACAATCATGTAACCATCCCGGTCATCCTGTTGCTTTTGCTGCTCACTGCCGTCGGTCCCCTGCTCGCGTGGCGCAACACGTCGCTGGAGAGCTTGAAGCGTAACTTCCTGTGGCCGACGCTGGGTGCAGCTCTGGTTGGGATTCTGATGATCGTCTTTGGCGTTCGCCCGTGGACAGACATCTCCTACTTCTATGCGCTGATGGCCGCAATGTTAGCCACTCTGGTGGCTCTCACCGTGATCTCAGAGTTCGTGCGCGGCGGCCGTGTCATATCCAGGCATACAGGGCAGGGTTTGCTCGCTTCCATGGCGCACCTATGGCATCGGAACACCCGCCGATACGGCGGCTACATTGTCCACTTCGGCGTAGCCGTGGTGGTCATAGGAATTCTCGGAACTCCCTTCAACCGCGAGGCAGAGAAGGAGATGGGCTACGGCGACCATATGACCATCGGCCCCTACACGCTGGTTTGCCAGTCCTATACCGAGGAGGATAATCCGAACTACAGCAACCAGTGGGCCATCATCAACGTTTTCAGGAGTGGGAAGCAGATTACGACGATGTTCCCAGAGCGGCGCTTCTACAAGGCCAGCCAGCAGACGCAAACCATCCCCCAGATTCACCCCACTTTCAGCGAAGACCTGTTCCTGGTCAGAGACCTTTACCTGGTCTATGAAGGCGTTAATCCCGAGACGGGGCGTCCAATTATCAAAGCTCACCTCAATCCGCTCGTGATGTGGATCTGGATCGGAGCGCTGGTGATGATCTTTGGAACCATCATAGCGCTGGTGCCGAATGCAATGCCGGCGCGGGTGACTGCTCCGGCGCGAATCGAGCCCGAGCCAGTGGCGGCGCGAACCTAGGCTTGAGGTTGTTCACACTGCCCATGATTTCTCACAAACTGCCGTCGAAGCGCGTCATCCAAATCGTGGTGCTGTCGCTCGCGATCGTGACTCTCATGGGAGCTGGGGACGAAGACGCACGCTTCAACCAGTTGGGCCATAAATTAATGTGCGTGTGTGGCTGCAATCAGGTGCTGTTGGAGTGTAATCACGTCGGTTGTCCGTTGTCGGATGGCATGCGTGGAGAACTGGCCGCAGCGATGAACCGTCCTGACAGCGACGATTTGGTACTGCAATCCTTCGTCCAGAAATACGGGCCCACCGTGTTGATCGCACCTACCACGAGCGGTTTCAACCGCGTTGCCTGGGTCATGCCATATCTGGCGCTGGCGCTTGGACTGACGACCGTTGTCCTGGTTGTGCTCGCCTGGCGCGGCAGCGATCGCCGGGGTGCTGGCCACGTCGTCGGAGGAGACGGCATCGGCGGGGGTCCGGAGCTTGACCAGTTCCGCGAACAAGCGAGAAGGGACACGGAAGTATGATTATTCTCGTCTGTGCTCTCATTACCCTCTGTGTCCTGGTCTACATTTTCTATTTGCCTGGCAGTTTGTATGTCGGCCAGGAGAAGACCCGCCTGGTCTATTTACGCGAGCGCAAGGAAGTGGTCTACGAGAATCTTCGCGACTTGAACTTTGAATATAAAGCCGGCAAGTTCCCGGATTCTGACTATCGCGCGATGAAAGTATCTTTGGAAGAGGAAGCTGCAGCCATCCTAGCCGAGATTGCGCACCTCGAGGAAATTCCGCCAGTTCGCGATACAGGAGGAGCGAGAGTTTGAAGTTCCTAACCCATGTCATCATGAGCGAGGACGTTCTTTGTCCGAACGAAGGATCCAGGCGAGCAACCGCGCCGCAACCGCGCGCCAGCGCGGTTGCAATAAAGCGCGACGCGAGCTTCCTTACTGTTCTCCTCCTTCTTGCTGCCTTTGCCTCTGCCCAAACCCTTACCGGCAACCTGAAGAATGGCACGACCAACAAGCCTGCGGCCGGCGACGACGTTGTTCTAATCAAGCTTGCCCAAGGTATGGAGGAAGCCGCCCGTACCAAGACCGATGTCCAGGGGAATTTCAGCTTCAAACTGGATGACGCCGCCAGCCCCCACTTGATTCGCGCTATTCATCAGGGCGTCACCTACCACCGCATGGCGCCTCCGGGAAACACTTCGGTCGACCTGCAAGTCTACGATGTGTCGAAAAAGGCTGAAGGCATCAATGTAACTGCGGACTTGATGTACCTGCAGGCCAGCAAGGGAGAGCTGGCCATAATGCGGCTGTTTGCCGTCGACAATACGTCCAAACCGCCGCGAACGCAGATGAATGAGCACAACTTCGAATTTTATCTACCAAGCGGCGCACAGATCGATTCTGCGCAAGCCCAGACATCGGGAGGACAAGCAGTTAATACCGCGCCCGTTCCGGAAGCAGAAAAGGGACGCTACGCCTTTGTCTTCCCCTTGCGTCCCGGCACGACCCAATTCCAAGTCACATACCACGTTCCTTACGACGGTAAAGCCAATCTGGATCCCAAGACGCTCTATCCTCTGGAGCACTTTGTTGTAATCCTGCCTCAGTCGATTCAGTTTTCTTCGGCTCAGGCGGGAGTTTACGAAGAGAAGCAGCCGCCGACTCCGCCTGGCGCTGTTGCGGAGGTTGCGGCCAAAGTCAAGCCGGGCCAAGACCTGGCATTCGCAGTGTCGGGGAATGGCATGCTTCAAGCAGAAAACTCCTCAAATGAAGGCGACGGTTCCGCCACCGTTGCCCCGCCACAGGCTCGCGGTCGCGATACACGTCCGGGAGGAGGACTGGGCCCGCCCATCGATGCTCCCGATCCACTGCAAAAGTATCGCTGGTACATTCTGGGTGGGTTCGCAATCGTGCTGGCGGCTGGAGCGGTCTACATCGCCGGGCGTTCCAAACATGCCGCTATGGACGTCCCTTCCGATTTAGCGGCACCAATTGCTCCAGTGATAGCAAAAGCCCCGTCGACTGGACGTTCCGGGCTACTGCTCGAAGCTCTGAAAGAAGAACTCTTTCAACTCGAGGTGGAGCACAAACAGGGTCGCATCTCGCAACCGGAGTACGAGAAGGTGAAGGCGGCACTCGATCAGACTCTGGAACGGGCCCTCGCCCGCAGCGCCCCGAAATAAAGCGCCAAGTTACCCACTAAGCTGGCCTTGAATCCGTCCCTTCGGCGTACCATCTAATGACTTAGAACTGAGGATATTTCTATGGGAAACACGTTCAAAACCGCCCTCTTGCTCACGGCAATGACGCTGCTGCTGATGGCGATTGGCCGAGCCTTCGGCGGCGAGAACGGCATGCTCTTAGCGTTGGGGATCGCTGCCGTCACTAACTTTGTCGCGTACTTTTTCTCCGACAAAATTGCGCTCGCCACTTATCGTGCTCAACCTGTTACCCGGGAACAGTTGCCAAGGGTCTATAACGTCGTGGAGCGCATGACGCAAAAGATCGGCCTGCCTATGCCGAAGATTTATGTGATTCCTACTGACTCGCCCAACGCTTTCGCGACCGGTCGGAACCCAGCCCATGCCTCGGTGGCGGTCACCGAAGGGATTCTGAATCTGCTCAACGATGAGGAACTGGAAGGCGTGCTGGCGCACGAACTCGGACATGTGAACAATCGTGACATCCTGATCAGTTCGATCGCCGCCACGATCGCCGGTGCCATCACGTATTTAGCACGCTTTGGCTTCTTTTTCGGCGGGATGGGCGACCGCGACGAGCGCAGAGGTGGAGGCTTCGGTTCCATTCTCATGCTGATTTTGGCTCCCTTTGCCGCCATGCTCATTCAGCTCGCGGTATCGCGCTCTCGCGAATACCAGGCAGATGCTACTGGGGCGCACTTTACCGGCAATCCCTATGCTCTGGCCAGCGCGCTAGCAAAACTTGATGCCTCTTCGCGTCGCGTGCCCATGGTCGGTACGCCTTCGACGGCGCATCTTTTCATCGTCCAGCCACTGTTGGGAATGAATTTCGGCAGCTTATTCTCCACGCATCCGCCGATTGCTAAGCGCATCGAGCGCCTGACCGGCAGGCCGGCAGAGTTCACGCAGTAACGCGGTGCCGGCCCTGGCGTCTCTCGTTTTCACCGATACTGACCGCAAGATCAGAAGTCTTTCGCGTTCTAGCTGCTGATTGACTCTGACAACTGATCGTCGGCAGCATGACTTTGGTACCCGGCAGCCAGCTTGCATGCCGGTAATCGCCTTTCCATGCCTAGTAAAATCGAGATTCGCATGTCTCCTGAAACCGCTGTAGCCGCATCTCATCGGACGGCGCAACTGGAAAGCGCTCTGCGCAAGGTTATCCGCGGCAAGGACGACGTTATCCGTCTCGCTCTGGTTTCGATGATGGCTCGTGGGCACCTGCTCATCGAAGGCATGCCCGGCGTGGGCAAAACCACCCTGGCGCAGGCACTGGCTCGGGCGCTCGACTGCAGTTTTCAGCGCGTGCAATTCACCAGCGACATGCTGCCATCCGACGTCCTGGGAATCTCCATCTACTCCGCTATTGAGCAGGAATTCGAGTTCAAGCGCGGGCCCATTTTCACCAATGTCCTCCTGGCCGATGAAATCAACCGCACCACGCCAAAAACCCAATCGGCCTTGCTGGAAGCTATGAATGAAGGGCAGGTCACAGTCGATGCTCATACCCATCCGCTGCCGCAACCGTTCCTGGTTATAGCCACACAGAACCCCGTAGAACACCACGGAACTTATCCGCTGCCAGAATCCCAACTCGATCGTTTCCTGATGCGGCTGCGGATGGGCTACCCAGACGGCAGCGCCGAACGTGAAATTCTCCGCTCGGAGGCGGGCACAGCGCAGTTAGAAATTCTCGAGCCGGTAATCAGCGGCACCGATGTGCTTGAAATGCAACAGGCCGTGACGCAAGTTCGGGTGGACGATTCATTGGTCAGCTATACCCTGGCGATTGTGCGCAAGACGCGCGAATCAGAACACTTTTCGTTAGGCGTCTCCCCACGGGGCTCACAAATGCTCTACCGCGCCGCTCAGGCCATGGCTTTTCTTGACGGCCGCACCTTCTGCGTCCCGGAAGATTTCAAGCCGCTGGTGGTTCCAGTCTTCGCCCATCGCGTGGTTCTGAATGGCACTTATTCTTCTACTCTGAAGAAGTCCGAACAGGCTGACCAAGTCATCCGCGAGATCGTGGAGAGTGTGCCCGTACCGGTGTAAGCACACAAACCTTGTCATCCTGAGTGCGGCGAAGGATCCATGTATTGGTTACAGCGCCGCTGGCGTTCTCCCCATTCGACCTGCATAATGCTCGAGCATGAGTTTCCTTCGTTTCCTAATGCTGCTTTCACTGATCGTTTGGCTGGGCGGACTGATATTCTTTCCGGTGGTGGCCCAAACGGCTTTCTCCGTGCTTCCCAGCCGGCATCTCGCGGGGCTGGTGGTAGGACGGTCTCTTAATATTCTGCATTGGATGGGAATCATTTCCGGTTTCGTTTTTCTCGCCACGTCACTGCTTTACAACCGGCTTATTAGCGGCGCGGCGCATGTATTTGGAGGTCGCCATTTGCTCATCTGCATCATGCTCGCACTCACTCTGATTTCCCAATTCGCCATCATTCCGCGGATGGATACCCTGCGAGCGGCTATCCCCGGGGAGATTGATTCGGTTCCTCCGGACAATCCCGCCCGCATGCAGTTCGACGCCTTGCACGTCTGGTCGACGCGGCTGGAGGGTGGGGTGTTGCTGCTCGGACTGGTGGTCGCGTACTTAACCGCTTCCAGCTTTCAGCGCTAACTGCCCCAATCAATTTCTGTAACGTCGCATCATCATTTATCCTTCACAGGACTAACCAGGAGCTACAAGCTAGCAGCTTTCCCTATGAAAACGGGCATCATCGGCCTGCCGCAAGTAGGCAAGACGTCTCTGTTCGGCATCTTGACCAAGGCGCATCTCTCCCAACAAGCCTATGCCAACCCGCGCGAGGCCCATATCGGCGTCGCCAAGGTTCCTGACGATCGCCTAGACCGCCTGGCGGCGCTCTATAACCCAAAGAAGCTTACCCACGCTTCCGTTGAATACGTGGACGTCGGCGCGATCGGACAGGAAGCGCTCAAAGAGACCGCCTACCTTGGACACTTGCGCTACGTGGATGCGCTGGCCCACGTGGTCCGTGCTTTCGACGACCCCTCCATCCCTCACGTCGGGCCAGTCGACCCTTTGCGGGATATTAAGAATGTCGAATTCGATCTCATGGTCAGCGATCTTGGCCAGATTGAGAAGCGATTGGAACGGCTGGAAAAAGATCTCAAGAAAATGCGCTCGGCTGACCTGGAAAAAGAATTCGACTTGCTCAAGCGTGCCAACGCTCATTTGGGATCTGAACGCCCGCTGCGCGAGATGGAAATGATGCCCGAGGACAAAAAGCGTCTTCGCGGCTTCATGTTCCTCAGTGAGAAGCCGATTCTCTATGTGCTTAATGTGAATGAGAGCACAGAACTTGGCAAAGACCTCGAGAAGGCTGTCAGCAAACATAAGTTGACGGAAGTTGCATCCCGCCCTAACGCCGCTGCGGCCGCCATTTGCGGCAAAGTGGAGGCGGAGCTCGCACAGATGAGCGACGCTGATGCCGCCGAGTTCCTCTCCAGCTATGGCCTGCTAGAAAGCGGCCTGGTGCGGCTCATTCGTACCACCTACTCTCTGCTGGGATTAATTTCATTCTTCACTGCGGGGGAAGACGAGTGCCGCGCCTGGACGATTCCCGTCCATACCCGGGCGGTTGAAGCCGCTGGCGCGATCCATTCCGATTTAGAGAAACACTTCATTCGCGCTGAAACCATCCGCTGGGACCAACTCCTCGAAGCCGGTTCGGAAGCCAACGCCCGCGCCAAAGGTACTCTGCGTCTGGAAGGCAAAGACTATATCGTGCAGGACGGCGATGTGATGCACATCAGGCATAGCGGCTAAAAAATCCGTTCTCTGTTCTCGGTTACCAGTTCACGGTTCATGCTTCACAGCTCATAACGGTCTCATCGCATCAATCTGCCGGCTGCATAACTGGGAACGGAGAACCAGGAACCGAGAACTGGTATCATCCTCCGGCACCCATGCACCCCATACTTCTCAGCCTGATTCTGGGCCTGACGGCCGCTGCAGCCAATGTTTTCGGCGGCGCCATCATCGTCCAGAAGCACTGGGAGCGTTCCTACCTGAAATACTTCGTCGCTCTCGGCGCCGGTTTTATGCTGGCGACTGCTTTGGTGGAGGTCTATCCCGCAAGTCTTGCACTGCGCGGCAAGAGCGCGACATTACTTGTCCTCGCAGGTTACCTGATCATTCACTTTTTCGAGCACACCGCCACTCCGCACTTTCACTTCGGAGAAGAAACGCATGAGGATCAATTTCTACACAGTCACAAGGGTTACTCAGTGCTGGTTGGATTGATCATCCACACCTTCTTCGACGGTATCGCCATTGCGTCCGGCTTCATCGTTTCCAATTGGCTGGGATGGATCATTTTCTTTGCCATTTTTCTACACAAAATTCCAGAGGGATTCACCGTAGCATCCGTGATGTTGGCGAGTGGGCGCAGCCGAGGCGTGGCTTGGGGAGCGTCCATGCTCCTGGGGGCTGCCACGTTTGCCGGTGTATTGACTATGGCACTGTTGCGCCGTGAAGTGAGCTTTGGGCTGCCGCTCTCGGCTGGAGTCACAATCTACGTGGCTGCCTCGGACCTCATTCCTGAGGTAAATCGTGAGCCGGGGGCGGGAGTAGCACTAGTGGTGTTTCTTGGAGTGGGGTTGATGCTGCTGCTGGATCAACTCGTCCACGTGCACTAGATAGAACGGCCGCTATTCCACTGTGTGCTTCGCCGTGTAACCCTCTCGCGCGATGATCTGGTATTTCACGTCTTTGCCTTTTTGGTCTCTTATTTTCAGCGGACCACCATCAGGCGCCACGATATCGACCTTCAGCTTGCGATAGCTGCCGTCGAGCTTAGGATTGGTCGGGCGATAAGAAATTTGGTACTGGTTGCGAATGTCGCCAGCGATGTCGTGAAAAATCTGCGGGAATTCCGCTTGAAACCGCGGCTGGTAATAGCGGCCCCCGGTCAAGCGAGCGAAAGTCTGCATCTCATTATCGGCTTGCAGATAATCCATCCGGTTGATGGGGATGCCAGCGCCGTGCGAGTAGCCCGTACACCCGTGAGTTTCGCAGTATTCGCGCAGTGCCCACCCGACGCTCACAGAAAAGATCGTCACATCGGGCGTAGCCTTAACCTTCTTTGTGATCTGGTCGAGGTTTAGCTTGCTAAAACTGTCGAAGCCGGTGCTGATCAAAACGATGTACTTGTGCCCTTCGATTCGATCGATGCGGTCCAGCGTGTCGTACAAGGCGTCGAATAGGTTCGTTTCGGAGAAGCCCGGCATGCGCAACTGGTTCAGCGCGCCGTAGACTGCCTTCTTGTCCTGCGTAAAATCCACCATGATCTGCGGCTTCATGTCATAGGCGATGACCGCCACCCAGTCATCCTTTTTCAGCGTGTTCGCGAACGAGTAAGAGGCGTTCAATGCGTCGATAATGAAGTAATAATTGGTAGAGGCAAACTCTACTACTAGCACGGCAGTGATCGGCGCTTCCGAGATGGTGAAGTTGCTGATGGTTTGGGGAGCGCCATCCTCGAACACGCGAAAGTTCTCTTTTTTTAAATTGGAGATGAACTGCCCGTCCTTGGTCGTCACTGCGACAGGAACTTGCACCAGAGGCACGTCGACCCGGATGGAATAATCCGGCATGCCTTCGATCTTCTTAGGCTTCGCTGGTGGCGGAGGCGGCGGAGGCTCCTCCTTCTTGTTCGGAATCGCGTAAGGCCCCACATCGCTCTGCGGGCCCCCTGCCGCCGGAGGCGGCTCCTGCTGGCCGTTGGCGGCGGGAGCGGACCCCGGCTGGCTCTGAGCAGCCAGCGGGACGGTCCCTTCCAGCAACACCCCCAAAACAAATAGCAACAATAAGATAGCCAGAGCGCGTCTACGAAAGGGAGTGAAACTCCCCCGAAAATCAGTGTAAAACATGGAACTCCTCGGAAAACCCTGTGCTAGTATAGACGCAGAGCTTCGCGTTTGGGATGTTTTGCTCGGCCTCAAGTTTAGATACTCTCCCACCCGGCAAACCGAATACAGAGCGAAGTGTAAGTTGTCGGCGGATCGTTCGCCATCCTGGGGAAATTTCATGAGACGTGCCGTTCTCAGCAGCGCTGTTTTGTCCTATTTTCTGTTGTCTTACGCCATCGGTGCACAAAATTCCAAACCGATTGAAACCATAGCTCTTGACCAGATCCACGCCGGAATGCGAGGCGTCGCATACACCGTGTTTCAGGGCACTACGCCCGAACCCATGGACGTGGAAGTATTAGGCGTACTGAAGAACGCCAACGGTCCCAAGGGAGACGTGATCCTGGTTCGCTTGGGTGGGACGAAGGCTGAGTATACGGGTGTCGTGGCGGGCATGAGCGGCAGCCCTGTTTATCTTGACGGCAAGCTCGCCGGAGCACTGGCATTTCGCATTGGGGAATTCTCCAAGGAACCGATTGCAGGCGTTACCCCGATTGGGGAGATGTTGGAAATCAATGCCATGGACCGCAGTCCGGCCTTCAGCGCGCTCCCGGCCAAGGCATCTCCTGAAACTACAAGTAAGACCTCAGGGCCCGGGACTTCTAGCGGGCTTCAGCATGATTATGCCAACTACCTAAAGCCCATCGAAACGCCGCTGGTATTCAATGGGTTTTCGGAAGAGGCGATGCGGCTTTTTGCTCCCCAGTTCGCAGCCGCGGGAATCGTCCCCGTGATGGGCGTAGGCTCGGCCAGCGGCGCCAAACAGCCTGAACCGCTAGAGCCCGGCTCTGCGGTAAGCGCCATACTGGTGCGCGGGGATATGGATATTGCTGCCACCTGCACCGTTACATACATGGATGCTCAACATCTTCTCGCCTGCGGCCATCCCTTGCTTCAGTTCGGGCAGATCGACCTTCCGATGACCAAGGCGCAGGTCGTGGCTACCTTGGCCTCGCCCCTAAATGCTTTCAAGATTATCAACACCACCGAACCGGTGGGCGCGTTCGTACAGGACCGCCATACGGGCATTATGGGTGAGTTTGGCAAAAAGCCCGACATGATTCCCGTGACGCTAAACATCCAGGGTGGCCCAACCCCCAAGCAATTTCACTACGAAGTGCTGAACAACGCGCATCTTAGTCCGCTGGCAATGATGGCCACGGTATTTAACGCGCTGCATGGTGTGAACGAGTACGGGGAAGACACCACTTATCGTATGAATGGACGCATCAGCGTGGTTGGATACCCTGACGTCACCGTGCGAAATATGTTCGCTGCCGCCGATGGCGGACAGCCCGCCGCGGTGCTGGCTGCGCTTTCAGTAGGCGACCGTTTCGGCCGCATCTACGACAACCCCTACAACATACCTGATGTGCGTGGCGTTCAGTTGGATTTCCAGATTGTGCGCGACCGCCGCTGGGCACGCCTGGAAAGCGCCCATACCGACCTGACCGAAGCTCGACCGGGAGACGAAATTATTATTGAAACTGCGTTGCGTCCCTACCGCGGTGAGGCCGTCGTGCGCCAGATTCCGATTCACATCCCGACTTCGACCTCCAAGGGCCCGCTGCACATTCTCGTAAGTGATGGCGATACGCTCGACCGTATCCGGCATGGCGCGCCGTTGTTTGGCCGCAAGCTGGATCTCGCTTCCACCATCGCTTTGTTGAACAAACAGCACACCAACGATCGGGTCTACGTTTCGCTGTTGGAGGCTGACCCTGAAGTCATGGTCGCCGACAAGGTGATGCCCGCCCTTCCGCTTTCCATCATGAACGTCATGGACGGAATGCGTGGGACCCAGGAAATGCAGGTGCTGGGTGAATCTTCGGTAAACGAGACCGCCACTGCGCCCCTGGACTACGTCGTCTCTGGTGCGCAAGTGCTGACGATCACCATCAAGTAGTAACTTAGGGCGGACAGGCCGCGCCTGTCCGCGCCAGCATCAACTCAGTTCTCCCGTGATAGTCTGAATTGTCCCTCCAAGCCGATTATTGAGGTATAACTTGGCAATTCGTCTGCGTACGCTATCCGTTATCATCCCACTCTTTCTGCTTTTTTCTCTCTCTTTTGCATTTGCGGAAGGCACGCGCACCTGGGAGCAATCAAAGTTCGACGAATTAACCAAGGGCACCACTAAGGGTGTGGCCGTTCGCAGCGCGGGCGGACTTGAACTCGCTCCCGTTTTTAAAGCCGTCGCAACCACTCCATCTGCTTACATCTGGTCAATCGCGGCAGACAAGGGCGGAAGTCTTTATGTGGCCACCGGAGCTCCTGCGCGGATTTATCGCATCGCGCCGGATGGCCAAACCGTGCCAATCTTCGAGCCCCAGGAATTGCAGGTTCAAGCGCTGGTAGTCGCTAAGAGCGGCGTCATCTATGCCGCCACGAATCCGGATGGCAAGGTTTATCGCATTGAGCGGCGCACCGGGGCCAACGCTCCAAAAGATCCGCAAGGAAAGATATCCACTAGCGAGTTCTCCGCGTCGGTTTACTTTGAACCTGGTACCAAGTACATATGGGACCTCGCTCTCGACGACGCTGGCAATCTGTACGTAGCCACTGGCGATCGAGGAGAAATCTTCCGGGTCACTCCCAAGGGAGACCACTCATCTTTTTTCAAGAGTGACGAAGCCCACATTCGCGTGCTGGCGATCGACGCCAAGGGCAACCTGATCGCCGGCTCAGACGGCAGTGGTCTCATCTACCGCATATCTCCATCCGGGGAAGGCTTCGTACTTTATAGCGCGCCCAAGAAGGAAATCACCGCGCTGGCGATCGATAAGGCAGGTAACATCTATGCCGCCGGGGCGGGGGAGAAGCGTACCGGGACCAGCCCGTCAAGCTTTTCCGTACCAGTTCCCGTTCCCACTCCAACTCCGACTGTGGGCCAGCAGCCGGGCATGGTGATCTCCAACGTAGCTCCTATCACTCCCGCCGTGACCGGCAATATTCCCTTTCCCGGCGTGGGGGCGACAGGCGGATCCGAGATTTACCGGATCTCTCTCGATGGCTCACCCTCGCGATTTTGGACGTCGCATGACGACCTAGTGTACGCACTTGCGTTCGATCAGAGTGGGCGCTTACTCGCCGGAACGGGGAACCGCGGCCATATTTTCGCCATTGTGGGCGAAGACGAGTACACCGATTTGGTCAAAGCCAGCGCCGGCCAGGTGACCGCTTTTGCTGGCGCTCCAAATGGCGGGCTTTACACCTCCACCAGCAACCTGGGAAAGGTGTTTCTGCTGGGAGGCGCTCCAGAAACTGAAGGCAACTACGAGAGTGATGTGTTCGACGCTCACATTTTCTCCCGTTGGGGACGGGCTGAGTTTCGAGGCGCCGGTAATGTCGAGCTTCTTGCCCGCAGCGGCAATGTGGACAATCCCGACCGCAACTGGAGTCCGTGGAAGAAAATTGACTTGCAGAAGGAGCGAGAAGTAAACGCGCCACCGGCACGGTTCATCCAGTGGAAAGCCATACTACACGCCGGAAGCCCCGCACCCCGGGTGGACAGTGTCACACTCAACTATCTCCCTAAGAATGTCGCTCCCGATTTCGACGAAGTCAACGTCCAGATCGGTACCCGTTATCAGCCGCTTCCCAAGAGCGTGGGCGATAGCAGCGGTGGTACGGGCGGGAACCCGCAGCCGCATTACGACCAGCCTCCGCCGAGCGTGCACGACCGCGATTCCATCGGCGTTAAATGGACCGTCCACGACGAAAATGACGACCAGATGGTGTATTCGGTCTGGTACCGCGGCGACGGGCAGAGCCGATGGCTCTTGCTCAAGGACAAACTGTCTGACAAGTTCTATTCCTTCGATGCTTCGCTCTTGCCGGACGGTGGTTACAACATCAAAGTAGTGGCCTCGGACGCGCCCTCGCACGCGCCTGAGCAGGCGCTCACTGCAGAAAAGGAAAGCCCGCGCTTCGAAGTGGACACTACTCCGCCTCAGATCGAGAATTTGAACGCGTCCCCGGAAGGCAGTCAGATTCATGCAAGCTTCCGGGCGGTCGACAGCTTCTCACCAATCAAGCGAGCTGAGTACTCGGTGGATGCGGGTGACTGGCAGTTCGTCGAACCCGTCGGACAGCTTTCGGATTCGAAGATGGAAAGCTACGATTTTCGAGTTACAGCACCGGCGGTCGCATCCTCCGCGACGGCGCCTCTCAAGAACACAGGCGGCCAATTAGAGCACGTAGTCGTGGTGCGAGTGTACGACCGATTCGACAACATGAGTTCGGCAAAAACAGTAATCCGGGGTAAGTAGCGGGACCATTCAGACGACTGTCCACACGACGATCACGCGCTCGATCCACTCAGTTGATCTGCCTGCCTGAGTTCCGGAAATCGCCATGCCCAAATGGCAATCACCAAGAGCGTGCCAACGCCACCCAACACCACAGCCGGGACGGTGCCGAACCAGTGCGCGGTCAGGCCAGACTCGAATTGGCCGAGTTCGTTGGAGGCGCCGATAAAGATCATATCCACCGCGTTCACCCGCCCGCGCATTTCATCCGGTGTGGCAACCTGAACCAAGATACCGCGGATGACCACGCTCACCATATCCGTAGCTCCGACCAAAACCAGTGCGATTAGGGATAACCAAAGGTTGTGGGAGATTCCGAACAGAATCGTGAAGACTCCAAATCCTGTTACACACCACAACATCGTCGCCCCAGCCCGCCTTCTTACCGGTCGATGAGCCAGAAGAAGCGCCATGGCGGCCGCACCTACTCCTGGCGCGCTACGCAGTAGCCCAAGACCCCAGGGCCCAGTCTTTAGAATCTCCCGGGCGTACACGGGAAGCAGCGCGACAGCCCCGCCCAACAAGACAGCAAATAGATCCAGCGAAATCGACCCAAGAATAAGCTTCTGCTGCCAGATGTATCGCAATCCCGCCAAAACAGTGGTCAAGCTAATTTGTTGCCGCGGCCGTCGCGTCGTCCGCGGTCTGATCCGCAGAGTGGAGAGCATCGACGCCACAGCTATGAGCCCAGCAGCTCCGTACACCACCGACGGACCGTGAGCGAAGGCGTAGAGAAGTCCTCCGATTGCAGGGCCGAGAATGGTCGCCGTTTGGAAGATGCTCGCGTTCCAGGCAACTGCGTTAGGAAAGTGTTGCTCCGGGACCAGTTGAGGCAGGATTGCACGAGCTGTGGGTCCATTGAAGGAACGAACCGCCCCAACCAAAGCGATTACTGCATAGATTGGATACGCCGAATGAACACCGTGCTGTGCGATAGCAAGCAGTAGGCCAGAACACAAGGCAAATCCGCCATAACAGAATGTCAACAGCTTTCGACGGTTGAACCGGTCCACCGCCTGCCCTGAGAGCAAAAACAGTAGAATCCCAGGCAAAAATTGTGCCAAGCCGACCAGACCCAGATCCAATGGCCGTTTTGTGATCTCGTAAACCTGCCATCCGACCGCGACCGACTGCATCTCCAGTGTGATCACGATGAAGAAGCGAGCGCGCTGAAAACGTACAAAATCGGGATGGGCAAACGCGGCTCGCCCGGCAAGAGTGGAGTTCGCGGATTCGGCCATCGCTCACTACTGTGCCACAAAATCAAAACCGCGTACTCTACAGCGAGATAAAATCCGCACATGCAGCTGCTTCTACGCATGATGGGATGGATCGTCTGCGTCATCTATGCCACGATCCCCTCGTTCTGGCTGCTGATTCATCCACGGGTAGACTACTGGCGTTCACACTCACGCTCTCCGTACCGTGTGTTAATACCCACGTGGATTGGCATGTGGATCATCTTGGGCGCAATCACTTCGCCTTGGCGGCAGCTTCCGCTTTACCGAACGGCGTGGACGTGGGTTCCTGCGTCTGCGCTTTTCATCGCAGGCTTCTGGATTTACAAGAGTTCGGGAAAGCACTTCAGTGGCGCCCAACTGGGCGGTGTTCCCGAAGTTGTTCCCGGGCATCCGGAACAGCGATTGGTAACCACTGGCATCCGGGCTCGCGTTCGCCACCCGGTTTACCTTGCCCACTTATGCGAGATGCTGGCGTGGAGTATGGGCACGGGATTGATCGTTTGCTATGCCCTCACAGCTTTCGCTGTAATCTCCGGTGCCGTCATGATCTGCCTGGAAGATGCAGAACTTGAACAGCGATTCAGAGAAGAATATCGAGCATACCGCCGAAAAGTGCCGGCCATGCTCCCCAAGATTCGAACGAGAATTTCCTTGTGAATCCGGCCTCATGAAAAGGGCCCGAACACCCCTAGCTATAATCGGAGCTTGGCTGAAAGCTGATCGCTTCTTTCATGAGATTTGAACTCTTTGTCGCCTCCCGATATCTCCGTGCGAAAAGACGGCAGGCTTTCATCGGCGTCATCACCGGTATCTCCATTGCGGGAGTTGCTGCAGGAGTCGCATCGCTGATCGTCGCCCTCGCGATCAACAACGGATTTCGCCAGGATCTACAGGATCGTCTCCTGGGCTCGACTTCCCACGTTAATCTGCTGCGCATCGAGAGTGACGGCATCAAAGACTGGCGTCCACTCATGGGTCGGCTGTCGAAAGAGCCTCACGTACTTGCTACCGCTCCCGCTATCTACGAACAGGTGTTGATTTCGCGCGGACCGCGGGCCCGGGGAGCCGTGCTGAAGGGCTTGATGCCAGCCTATGAACGAAAAGTCAGCGACCTGCTGAACACGGTGACGATCGGATCGGCGGAGGCCCTGGAAGAGCGGCCGACAAATGCAGTTTCATCTTCCGCGGGCCAAGGCGCCGGCACTGCACCAACCGAGAAATCGCCTACCGCTCTCGATGGCGTCCAGGAGCGGGTCGCAGCTATGCCTCCCATCGTTCTTGGCAAGGACATGGCCGACGAGCTGGGCGCTACCCTGGGCTCGGTCGTGCTCGTCACCAGTCCGCAAGGCGAGCTGACTCCCTTTGGCATGGTCCCCAAGTACAACCGCTTTCGCGTGGCGGGAATTTTCAACTCCGGTTTCTACGACTACGACAGTTCCTGGGCCTTCACCCGTCTATCCGACGCACAACAACTATTCGGTCTCGGCGATCTGGTTTCCGTGATCGAGTTCAAAGTGGATGACATCTATCAGGCCGGCGAAATTGGTCACAAGCTGGAACAGGCTGCCGGCAAGGGTTTCATGGCAACGAACTGGATGGAACAGAACCGAGCTCTCTTCCGTGCTTTGCGGTTGGAACGTCTGGTCACCTTCATCACGATAGGCCTGATCGTATTTGTCGCGGCACTCAACATTCTGATCTCACTAACCATGATGGTTATGGAAAAAACCCGGGATATCGCCGTGCTCATGTCCATGGGGACGCGCAAAGCTCAGGTGCGCCGGGTCTTCATCGCGCAGGGCATGCTGATCGGTGTGATTGGCACGGCGATCGGGCTGGTCCTCGGTTATGCCCTATCCTGGATCGGCGGACATTACCATTTGCTTTCGCTCGCCCCGGAAGTTTATTCCATCGACTATGTGCCCTTCGCGCCCCGCGTGGTGGATGGAGTGCTGGTCGCGCTGGTTGCGATTGGAATTTCCCTGATTGCGACGGTTTATCCATCGTGGTCGGCGGCACGTATTCTGCCTGCCGAAGCTTTGCGTTACGAATGACCGACGATCGCGCGTTGCTGTCATTTTCGACGCATTTTGGCATTCCGGATGCGAACCGGCATACAGTTTTTCGTATAGAAGCTCCTGGAAACGGCAGTAGCAGCCATCGCCGCTGCGTCCGTGTTTTAATGGCCAAGGGTCACACCGGCGCGCCTGAATCTGAGCCGAGGGGCTAATATTTTGCATCTAACCGCTACGGAAGTGATCTTGCGGATCGAGGGCCTGAAGAAGGTCTTCCGATCTGGCGAGTCAGATTTGGTGCTCTTTGAAAATTTATCGTTCCAGGTTGCCAAAGGCGAGATGCTTGCGATCGTGGGCGAATCAGGCGCGGGAAAGAGTACCTTGCTACACATCCTGGGCGCTCTTGATAGCGCTTCCGCAGGTGACGTATACTGCGCCCACTTGCGCGTAAGTTCGCTTACGGAAAACGACGCCGCCGAGTTTCGCAATCAACAGCTCGGTTTCGTCTGGCAATTCCACTACCTGCTGCCGGAATTTACGGCGCTGGAGAATGTGGCAATGCCTCTTCTGCTGCGGGGAGCGTCCCGGCAGACAACGCAAGTAGAAGCTTCGCGCTGGCTGCGCGAGGTTGGCTTGGAGCAGCGTGCGCATCACCGTTCCGGGGAGCTTTCCGGAGGTGAGCAACAGCGCGTGGCGCTGGCTCGTGCGCTTATCACCCGGCCTAAGCTTTTGCTGGCGGATGAGCCAACCGGAGACCTCGACGGCCGGACTGCGGACTCGGTGTTTGAATTGATCTCCCGGTTGCATCGCGATTATGGGCTCACCTCCCTCATAGCTACACACAACTTTGCGTTTGCACGCCGTTGCCACCGCGTGCTCCGGTTACAACAGGGATGCATCGAGGAGATTGGACCGGAGACGCTTCCGGTCTAGGCCGGTCGCAAGTAGGCGCAACCGGTTTGCGGAGAAACAACACCTGGGTGTCTTTGGTAACGGGACTACGGTTTGTCAACGACTCGAATGGGCCATGGACTTTGCTGGCAGCTGGATTGCATAATGAAACTCAGGGCCAAGGATTTCAGAGGACTGAGGGCCGCCAGCAAACCGACTCACGAGTCCCCCAGAGGGCCAAGAGGGTAGGGTTATATGTTCGAACGTTATACGGAGAAAGCAAGGCGCGTCATCTTCTTCGCGCGATACGAGGCGAGTCAGTTCGGGTCGCCTTACATTGAGACGGAGCACCTGCTGCTGGGACTTTTGCGCGAAGACAAGGCCCTGACTAATCGATTCCTGCGTTCTCACGCCTCAGTCGAATCCATTCGCAAGCAGATCGAAGGTCACACTACTATCCGGGAGAAGGTATCGACTTCCGTCGACCTCCCGTTAAGCAATGAATGCAAAAGGGTTCTGGCCTATGCGGCCGAGGAAGCAGAGCGCCTCTCGCACAAACATATTGGTACCGAGCACTTGCTTTTGGGTTTACTCAGAGAAGAGAAGTGCTTTGCTGCGGAAATTCTGCATGAGCGAGGCCTGCGCCTTTCGAGCATCCGGGAGGAACTGGCGCGAAGCAGCCAGGAAAAAGCACAGCCGCAGCGGCAGCGTGAGTCTTCCCTGCTCAGCGAATTTTCCCGTGACTTGACCCAGGCTGCCATGGACAACCAGCTCGATCCGCTGGTGGGACGCGAAGGTGAACTCGAACGGGTTGTGCAGATCCTTTGTCGCCGTACCAAAAACAACCCGGTTCTGATCGGGGAGCCCGGGGTGGGAAAAACCGCGATCGTCGAAGGACTGGCGCAGCGCATTGCGGACGGTGAAGTTCCTTCATTTCTTGCCGATAAGCGCATCCTTGGCCTCGATCTTTCGCTGATCGTAGCCGGAACCAAATATCGCGGCCAATTTGAAGAGCGGTTGAAGACCATCATGAAGGAATTGATGGAATCACAGAATTCCATTATTTTCATCGATGAGTTGCACACTCTGGTGGGCGCGGGCTCGGCGGAAGGCTCGCTCGATGCGGCCAACATCTTGAAACCGGCGCTGTCACGCGGTGAGATCCAGTGCATTGGCGCCACTACTCCCGGTGAGTATCGGAAGTCGATCGAGAAGGACCGTTCGCTGGAACGGCGTTTCCAGGCAGTGAAAGTGCCGCCCCCGAACGAGGTCGATGCAGCCAAGATTCTCTTCGGAATTAAGGATCGCTACGAGAAGTTTCACGCCGTCACCTACACTGACGACTCCATCAATTTTGCGGTATCGCATTCCAACCGGTACATTCCGGACCGCTTCCTCCCGGATAAAGCGATCGACCTTATCGATGAAGCCGGAGCGCGCGTAAAGCTGCGCCAAACTTCGTTGCCTGAGGAGCTCACCGAGGTACAGAAGCGAATCAAGTTCATCGTTCATCGCATGGAGAACGCCATCGCGAACCATGAGTTCGAGAAGGCGCGTTTCTATTCGGACGAAGAACGCAAAGAGCGCGAGAACCTGCGCGCTCTTCGCGAGAAATATCATTTGGATGAGTCCTCGACCGGCGTCGTCGGCCGCGAGGACATCGAGGACGTGGTTTCGCGCTGGACTGGCGTGCCTATCACCTCTATCAAGGAAGAAGAGTCGCAGAAGCTGCTGCGCATTGAAGAGGAACTGCACAAGCGGATTATTTCGCAGGACAAAGCCATCATCGCTCTGGCCCGCGCCATCCGCCGCAGCCGCGCCGGCCTGAAGAGCCCGAATCGGCCCATTGGTTCGTTCCTGTTTCTGGGCCCCACGGGTGTTGGCAAGACCGAAGTCGCCCGCACTCTGGCGCAGTTCATGTTCGGCAGCGAGAAGTCGCTGGTCCGCTTCGATATGTCCGAGTTCATGGAGAAGCACTCTGTCTCAAAACTGATCGGCTCGCCTCCAGGCTACGTGGGCTACGAAGAAGGCGGTCAGCTCACCGAGCGCGTCAAGCGCGCGCCCTACTCGGTCGTCCTACTGGATGAAATCGAGAAGGCGCATCCGGACGTCTTCAACATCCTGCTACAGGTGTTCGAAGACGGCCAGCTCACCGACGGCCTCGGGAACACGGTGGACTTCAAGAACACCATTATCATCATGACCTCGAACATTGGCGCGCGTTACCTGCAGAAGCGCGAAGGCCTGGGATTCCAGTCGAGCAAGGAAGACATGGTCTCGGAAAAGGTCGAGGATCTGGTGCGAAACGAAGTCAAGCGTACGTTCAATCCCGAATTCCTGAACCGTCTGGACGAAATCATCCTGTTCAGTGCCCTGAGCGAGCAGGACCTCATTCAGATCCTCGAGCTGATGGTCAGCCTGTTGAACCAGAATCTGGCCCAGAAATCGATCACCGTGACTGTCACCGATGAGGCCAAGAAGTGGATTCTGAACCAGACTCTGGGCGATCGCAGCTACGGAGCGCGTCCGCTGCGACGGGCTTTGCAGAAATACATCGAAGACCCGCTTTCGGAAGCGCTGATCCAGGGCACGATTACCACCCGCCCGGCGTTCATCGAAGTCTTCCTCGAAAGCGGCAAGCTGTACTACCGCCCGGTGGATTCGAAGGAAACCGAGGGTGTACTGCTGTACGAGAATTGACGCTCACGTAGGGGCGGACGTCTCGTCCGCCTAGTCGAGCGCAGCTCGACTTCTGGGCCGTCAGCCAAAAGGCTGGCGGCTTTTTGTTCTTCGCGCTCTTTGCGGAAGCTTTGCGTACTTTGCGGTTAAAGGCTTTTGACTAAGCTAAGCGCTTTGGACTCGAAGATGCCCTGACCTGCCGTACATCTCCTTCCGTACCCTAGGAGATCGGCCTCCCGCACGACAAGATAGGGGTCACCGGTCTGCCCTGTGGTCGCGGACTTCCCCCTCCCGAATCAACCCCAGCGCAGTCGAGATCTACCCTCATGACCGAGAACTACAGTTCATTCGAAGAAGAGCCAGTCAGCGCTACCTGGAATCACACAATCCAGGTCCTGCTCGGCATTTTGCTGCTCATTGGGGCGGGTTTCCTGGCCTACCACTACGCCCCCGCGCCCACTAACGAGCTTGCCGACCAGGTCCAGGAGTTGACTCTGCAGGTCGATCAACTCAAGCAGGAGCAGGCCATGCCCAGCATGGTCCTGAACCGCTATCGCAATTCAATCTGTTACATTTACGGGGTTTACCAGGTTGGAATGCCTCAGCAGCGGCCCGCCCTCCGCGCACGCATTTCCGGCACCGGCTTTGTCGTGGCAGAAGGGCTCTTGGCTACCAATCGCCACGTCGCCGAGCCCTGGTATGGAGACCCCGAGGCCAGCGTCCTGATTAAGAAGGGCGCCGTCCCGCGACTGGAAAAACTGATTGCCTTCTTCCCCGGGTTTCCTACTCCGGTAGACATCACTCCGGTGGCGCTATCCGCGCACGGGGATTTGGCCGTGCTTCACGTGGAGAATTCGCTGGCTATTAACCAGCTCCGGCCTTTGCCCCTGGCTGACGCCGTTTCGAATCCCGGAGAGCTCGTGGCTGTAGTCGGCTATCCCATGGGCGTGCTGGGGATGGTGGCGAAATCACCGGCGGCGGTTTATGACCGCCTGGCCTACCGGCGAGATGACATCCGCGCGGCGAATGAACTGGCGGCGCTCTCGCTGATTCGTCCCTCCGCAACCTGCGGCCACCTGGGCGACGTGGTCGGCGACAAGCTTATCTACGACGCTCCCACTGCGCACGGCGCCAGCGGCGGTCCGGTATTCAATTCTCAGGGCCAGGTTATCGGGATCAACGCTGCCTTCATCGACGGCTTCTCCGGAGGCACCCTGGGCGTCTCCGTGCAGGCGCTAAGGCCGCTGATTGAGGCAGCCCAGAAGAAGAACGGGCACGCGGCGGCGCAGAAATCAACAGCGGCGGCCCAGCGCTAATCCCGTTTTTACTCCCGAGGGGTAGCCCGGGCCACCCGCCCTAATCCGCGGCTGTCTGCTTTGAGAAGGACTGCACGGCGGATGCCTCATCGTCCTTGATCTCGAGGACCTTGTGGAGGTTAGTAATCCGCAGCACTTCCAGCACCGGTGGGGTCGGGCCAAACAGCTTGAGGTCGCCACCCTGCCGCCGCAGGCTGGTGAAGCTGCGCACCACATCTCCCATTCCGGAGCTGTCGATGTACTTGACATCTCTCAGGTTGAGCAGAATCTTCCGGTGACCCTTGTTGGCCAACTCGCGAATTACATCGCCCAGCACCGTGCCACTTCCCGGGCCGAAGGCGAGCGCTTCCCCCACACTGATGCGGCCCGCCAGATCAAGGATCGTGACATCTCCTGCTTGACGAATCTTGTATTCCAGCATTGCTGTTAATTCCTCCTAACTGGCCCGCTACTGAGCAAACGTAACGTCTTCGGGCCTGGCGCCGATAGAGCCACCGCTGGTTGAGCAGAGGTGAATCACTGCTTCGCAACAGTAGTTGTCGTGATATCTCCGGAGTCGGTCGAAATCTCCAGTGCCGATTTGTCTCCGTTCACTATTACGAAATTATTGATGAATTTCTTGGTCTTGAACGTTACGCTAACCGACCCAGTGCAGTCTGAATTGACCGAATACGTGCCGGATATCGGCCCGGAGGCGATGGTGCCACCCACACTCGCGGTCTCCGTCCCGGTAAGATTGCCTGCCCCATCAAGCTTGACCTGACCGGCAAAGGCTTTGGGCACGAGCGATGAGTTAAATCCTCCGCCCTCGAAGCCGAAGGTGCCCTTGACTGCCGCGTCCGTGCAAGTGCTGGTACCCCGAGCCAAGGCGTACCCGAATTCGGTAGATCCAGTGGCCGTGTCCACCATCTCGATTTGTTTTCCCGTCGAAACTACCGTCAGATTGTATTTGGCGGCGGGAAATCCGGATGGCGTAATTGTTGCCATACCGGTGCAGGCAGTCGTGATGGAATAAGTTCCCGTGAGCGCGACGTCGGGGCTGATCACGCCGTTGCTGCTTATGGTCTCACTCCCGGTCAGGCCACCTTTTCCATCAGCAGTGATTTGGCCAACGACGGCGGTCAACTTGTTACTGTTCGCGCCCGCTAGAAGGAATCCCCAACTGCCCTGAATGGTGGTATTCGAGCAGGCACTGCTGGGAACAGCAGACATTACCAGACCGACAACGAGGACAGCGACAAACAGTTGTGATTTCATACCTGAATCTCCTTCTTGGTTCAAAAACGGCACTGATCATATACCCATCCCGGGCGGGCGGCCCGCATCTTCGCGTGAGAGCGCGGCCCTCGAAACGCGCACAGGGCGTGCATCTTGGGTGCCCCATCCTTAACGTTCTCTGTCAAGGGTAGGATCCGGATCGAAGGCACCATCCACTGTTAAAGAGTTGTATTGGCGGAAATGCCCCACGTCTCGCAAAAGCGGCGAGACATGCGGGGCACGCCTCTCTCTAGAATCTTTTGATCCACCCTGGCTCCCGCACGTGCTCTTCTTCCAACCGGCGCAGGCGTGCGGCCATGACCCCGGGCCTTCCCAGGTATCCAACCACGCGAGTGGGATCTTTGCGGTCCACCACTGGTAGCCGACCGATGTCATTGCGCAGCATTTTGGACGATGCTTCGTGCAGCACTTCGTCGGGATAGGTCACAACCAGCCTGCGACTGCCCGCTTCTAACACACTCATCGATCCTGAAGGATCCTGGTCGAGCGCCCGCAGCACATCGCCGCGCGTAATGATGCCGACGAGCTTGCCGTCGCTATCAACGATCACCATCCCCTGATGGCGGCTTACTACCGGATCGCGACCGGCAATGCGCTCTGCCAGCTCTCCCACCCGCATGTTGGCGGGAAGAGTGGGCACGTCGCGATCCATGGTCTCGGAAACCGTCATCTGGTGTAACACATCGGCTTCGTAATCCTGGTGAATGCGCAGGCCGCGGCGCGCCAGCTTCTCGGTCATGATGGAAGAACCCGGCATGAGCAGCATGGCGAGACCATCCGCAATCACGCTGACCAGCATCAATGGCAACACGGAGTTGTAGTCGCGAGTGATTTCGAAGGCGAAAATAATGAAGGAGAAAGTAGCACGCGAGGCCGCTCCGAACACCGCGCCCATCGCAACCAGAGCGAACGCGCCCGGGGACAGATTTGCCGCAGGAAAAATCCTGTCGATGGCTACGGCGAAAACTCCTCCCAAGGCTGCGCTGGACATGAACATGGGCGCCAGCAATCCCCCAGAGGTTCCCGAGCCCAGCGAAATGACCAGCGCTACCGCCTTGGCAATCATGACTACGACTAGCAACTTCAGG
>Ga0210401_10000813_pt1 | contig 37723 bp, 36 predicted proteins | sample IncBWH32MmetaG_FD_150866 | JGI IMG/M metagenome (GOLD analysis project Ga0210401, IMG submission 150866) | Forest soil microbial communities from Barre Woods Harvard Forest LTER site, Petersham, Massachusetts, United States - Inc-BW-H-32-M | ecosystem: Environmental > Terrestrial > Soil >... | reverse complement strand
TGTTAGATCAACAGTGGCAAGCCTTGGCGGCTTTCCTGCTCCGCGCGCGGCGAAATATCTGAAGCGCAAGGCTTTGGATTCCAAACCAGACTACGTCGTAATTCAGCTTGCATCGACTGACGCACAATGTCCCGTTCGATCGGAAAATCGGTCCACATCCTCGATGCCGGGACGCAAGGCCGATCTCTCGCATCACCGCCGACCAGCGACCCCGATCAGTCGTCTGCGGTGGGAGCTGGCTTCCCTCGTAGGGCACCTCCGGAAAATTGATCCGATCACGCCTTTGCCGCTTTATGTCGCAGCCATGGAGCGTATCGTGAAGGATTGTGAGGACGCGGGCGCAATCCCGGTGGTGTTGTCCCCCTTTGTCTACGGATCGCGATACACCATGAAGGTGGCCACGAGCTACACCAATGCACTGCGGGAGCTGTCGAAGGGACAGAACGTCATTCTGGTCGATTGCGTACAGGCACTCGAAAGTGTGCCAAGACGTTTGGTTTTGCAACACGACGGGTTTCATCTCTCGCCGATCGGTCATCGCCTGGTGGGTCAAGCAATCGCACAGTCGATCGTTGCGAGCGTTGCAAACAACTAGCTCCGAAAAAATGTCTGGTTGCCAGAGAGCGAACGGGCGAGCTTGGAAGCGGAACTCGCCGGCGCCCGACTGGCGGGCCTCTGCTTGTCTCCAGCATGTCGATGAAGCATGCCGGGTCGGGACCGTCATGGCCCCTCGGATTCGAATTGAAGCGAGAGCCCACCGGTGGTTGCGGTCCGCTCTTTGTTCGCTCGCTGTTATGCCGATGACGGCAGTGGCATCACGACTGGAAAAGATTTCCAGTGGCGCCCTTTTGAAACGGGCATACGCTCTTGCTCCAGGACGGCAAGCGCCGTCCCGGAAAATTCGGGAGATGGCCATGAAAGCCGCTTCGATAGTTGTTGCGGGCCTTGCTGTCGCAACCTTGTTGATCGCTCCTGCGACGGCCGATCCAGCCGTAAATTCGAGTTTCCCGGACGCCAACGGTCCTTGGGTCGGATGCTCCGTGTCTGCTGGCTTCAAGTTGTCGGGAACGTGCAGAAACTATAACCACTACAAGACCTATATCGAGTGCAAGGAGGGGTCACTTAAAAAACTCGGTTGGAGAGACTTCGAAACCTGGTGGTATTGCTCGAGTCTCGGGCTAAAATAACAATTAGCATTAGGAATGTCCCGAGGCCACCTCGGTTGGCGGCCTTTTTCGTATCCAAGTTCTTCGTTAAAGGCCGTTTTCGGCGCCCACATCGCAAGCGCATTCAATTTGAGAAATCGAGCTCGAGAACATCATTCTCGTCGCGCTCCGAACTTTTGAGTCTTCACACAGCCTGGACCCATTGCGGACGCATATGCTCAACTCCGCGTGGTAGCTTCATGGTTGAATGATCCCGTCGCGAACGGCGATCATCACAGCTTGGACGCGGGTCACTGCACCAAGCCTTCGACAAAGATGCTTGATGTGTTCTTTGACTGTTCGGTCGCTGATGTGAAGCGTCTCGCCAATCTCCCACGTTGACTTGCCGTTCGCGACCAATGTCAAGATTTCTCGTTCACGCGGCGTCAGGCTTGCTTGGTGCTGCGCAGGCGAGCCACGAAGCTTGAGGATACGGTCAAACGCATAGATCGCCATGAGGTGCAGGGCCGGCAACTGGTGCTCCGGCAGATCGAGCGTCCGACCTCCAAACCATATTTGACCCATCCTGCGCGCAGTCGAAACGACCGGGATCAGAAAACCATCCAAGATGCCAAAGTCCGCCGCACGCCGCACCACTTCGGCGGCGCGGGGTTCTCGCTCGGGATCGTATGGAGATTCCCTGAACCATCGGAACGGTCGAACCACCGTTTTGGCGTAGCGGAAAGCAGGATCATCGTGCACATACTCTCTTTCGACGTAGAGCTTAAGCCACTCTTCCGGGAGCCGGTTGGACAGCAGGACATCTTCAAGTGTCTCTGTTGCAGTGGCAAGGAAGCTGACGCAATGATATTCGCATCCGTGCTTTTTCAGAAGCGCGTCCATCGCATCCATGATCTCCCCGGTGGTGGAAAGACGCTCGATACCTTGAACGAACTCAAACGCATTGCGGCGGACATCAGCGACACGTCGATCCATCTGATAGCCCTCCCGACACGTCCGAGCCTGCACCAGGACCGGGACTCAGAGCCTATACTAGGACCAACAAAATGGAAGGGCAGTCCTCCGAGAGAAGATCGTCTCGCCAGCGCACTCGCTAAGTCCGCGGCCTGATCTAGATCAGAGGCGATAAAGCGCTCAAGTCCGCGGCGCGCTGTGTGCAGGAGCGCTCGGCAATGAGCGTCCCCACGGCGAAGCCGGTCATTGCTTTGGTGTGTGAGTCCGTCAATGGCCGGCCCTGAGCCGACCAACGCTCTCACTGCTGATTACGCCGGCTGCTGGGGGTGGACGTGCAGCGAAGCCAGCTGCCATTCCGGCGGGTGCAAATCCCGCCGACATAGCTCTAATAAGCATCGTTCGCTCCTGATGCACCCGCTAAATTGATGTCAGATGAAGGCGCTGTGATCCGGGGTTTTGGCGTCCGGCGCAGTCGGGCTTGATATAGATCAATGGTCCGGCGCGGACTCGCGAGGCGCTTTGCACTGAGACCACCCGGCTGGTTGAATGCCCGAGAAGGATAGAGGGATGCCCACGCACTTTGGTCGCCTCCATCAGCGTCTCAGCGATCCCCTCCTGACGGTGCTGACGGTGATGCTCACATTTCTTCTGTTTGTGCTCGGCCCGATGCAAGCCGCCGGCGTCGTGACCGGACAGCACTTCGGATACTTCTTCGCCCTGGTGCTCCTGCCCGCCGCCTTTCTGTATTCGCGCAACCTCCTTGTAGCTGCCCCGATCGCGGTCGCGATCGCGCTCGTGGTTACGGCCGCCCTTCTGGATTTCGAGCGGTCACACCGCACCGACCTCTACCTCGACTCGACGGCGTGGCTGATCGCAGGTCTCGCGCTCAGCGTCGTGGTGGCGCGTGCCGTGTTCGGGCCGGGCCGGATCACGTACCACCGCGTCGTCGGCGCAGTCCTGCTCTATCTCACCATCGGGCTGATATTCGTGGCGCTGTACGGCTTCGTTGCCCTGGCGGCGCCGGGGGCGTTCACGAATCTTCCAGCGCTTCATGGCGACTTCGCCGTCGCCGGCAATCTCATCTACTTCAGTTTTGTAACCCTCACGACCACTGGCTATGGCGACATTGCGCCCCTGCATCCATATGCGCGCAGCCTCGCCAATGTCGAGGCGATCATCGGCCAGATTTATCCAGCGACTTTATTGGCCAGGCTCGTGACGCTTGAACTGTCGCGCGAGCGTGGTTCATGACCCTTTCGTCGTGGAGTCACGCGACCATGTCTGTTGATGTGCAGGTTTTTGGACGCCGACATGACAACCTCTTCGACGCGTTGTTGCGGCCGGCGTCCAAAAAGCGCCAAGGCACGAAGTCGCGGCGGGTCGGACACAGGGGGCTCGACGAAGTACAGCTGAAACAGGCGGTGCTCGCCTCGAGATTTTCAGTATCTGACCCGGAGAGGACATTAAGCCTGCCTTTGCTTCCCAGCTCCCCTTTTAGCCCGCGGTCGCGGCTGGAATGATTTGGAGGAGTTCGCGATCAAGCCGCCACATCACGAGGGTCGGCTCAGCTCGCGGTGGTCGGTTTTGAATTTTGGTTGCGGCGGTAAAAGCCAATACCGACCGTCGTTCCCACGAATGTCCCTATGAACAAGCCGATGAAAATACATCCTGCAACAATCGTGATTTCCCAGCCCAAGGCAGTCCATCCGCCGCAATCGTTGATTGGCGTCGGCATCTGGCCACAGCTATGTGCAACAACTCGAGAAGTGGTCAGCCACAGGATCAAAGAGGCGGCCGAGACGACGAATATTATCATCGCCACAAAACCGATAAGTGTAGCCCAGATATATTTGAGCCAGCTCATAACGTCTTTTTCCTTCGGTCACTTCAGTCGGCGGCGCTTTTCATATCGCGTTATGCCAGCCAGGTCGCATCCTGGCCCCCAAGGCGAACAAGCTGGGAACGCTGCGCTGGTCCGCTGATCAGGGGCAGACCGGACGTGTGCCCGGGGATCCTCGACCGCCGGTTGTGACCCATCACAGACATTCGGCCGGAGTGCCCTCTGGCATCAACCTACGGCTACGGACGTTGGCCGCAATCTGGCGGCGCCATCATGGGCGAAACGCAATGGCCTTCAGCACATACTGATTGAGGATTGTCATCGGCACCGAGCTTTGGAGTCGACTGCTGTAGAGGCCCGCATTGACCACAACCACGAGATCCAGCGAGGGCACTATGAACACACGCTGCCCGCCGAGGCCCACCGCAGCCGACCACTGGACCTCACTCTTGTCGGCGAGCGACCGGCCGAGCCAGAAGAAATAGCCGTAGAAAAACGAAGTGAAGCCCGAGACATTGATCTGCGGAGCCGTCGCTGCCTCGATCCACGGTGCCGGCACCACCTGCGCGCCGTTCCAGGCACCGTGCTGCAGCACGAGCTGACCGATTTTGGCGAGGTCGCGCGGCCGCAGGCGGAGAGAGCCGGCGGCGATCGGGTCGCCCCGCGCGTTTCGGGGCCACTCCACATCGGTGATCCCGAGCGGCGCGAACAGCAGCGAGCCTGCCAATTCATCGACCGACTTGCCGGTCGCCTTCTTCAGCACCGCGCCGATCAGCTCTGTCGATTCCGAATTGTAGTTCCAGACCTGCCCTGGCGGCGCGACGACCGCCTGCTGCAGCGCGTAGCGGTAAGGGTCGGCGGCGTTGTCCATGCGATTTTCGCTGTTCGCCTCGCTTGTATATGGCGTGTCGTCCTCGTGCCACTCCAACCCGCCCGACATGGTGACAAGATCGCGCAACGTGATCTTATCTTTCTCCGGTGTCCGCAGATCCGCATAATCTGGAAAGAAAGAAAGCACGGGCTCATCGAGACTTTTGATCAGCCCGCGGTCGATTGCGATCCCGAGCACGAGGGTTACGATGCTCTTGGTCACCGACCGCTCGTCGTGCTTGATGTCTGGGCCGAATGCAACCTCGCCGACCGATCGGCCCCAATGCTCGTCCGCTCCGGAGAAATAGTGCTCGAAGACGAGGGTGCCGTGCCGCACCACCAGCACAGCATGGATGTTGCTCTGCTTCCAATCGTCGAGCCACTTCACCATCGGGCAGAGGGTCGCGCTGGCGAGTCCGACGCTCTCCGGAGCGGCCACCGGCCAGTGGTCCTGGCCTGCACTCGGCGTGCCGCAATCGGTCTGCGCTTGGGCGAGCTTCGGCAGTACCGCAATTCCGATGGACATGATCAATGCCAGCAGACGCATATGTTGTTCCAGCAGAAACCGACATTGTTCGGATGGTCGGTGGTGGACCTCCGGAGCAGCAGCCTATCTCGGCCCGACCTCCATGCCAACGCCAGTAGCTCAGAGGCCAGGGCTGGATCTGGTCTGCGCGTCGGCACGCTCACCGCAAAAGGGCGACCCGGCGAGTTGAATGTCCCACATGTGACCACACCGAATATTGGCACCGACAAGCCCGGCCAGGACGAGCGAGGGCAGGGCGGAAGCGGTCTCCCGATTGTCTCCCGCGCGCTTGACCCACGCCGTGAAGCGCTGATTCCCCCTGACGGCCGCAATTTGGTCGGGATGCCGGCTCGCTCGTGCGCGCCCCAGCGCAGGACGTCGCGTTCGCGTAAATCGGAAATTCGTGAAGCAATTCAACGCTGCTTGTGCCGATTCCGCTGTCCAGCGCCGACACGAAAGATATTTTGCTTCCGTTTTTCAGACCCGTCTCATCGAGAGGTACGTATCGCGATCGTCACGACACGTGAGACGGGGATGCGATGGACGCTTTGGCGGCGCGCGCGATTGTGACGTGCGGACGAACGGCGCCGAGGCGGACGTAAGAAGTCGTGTGGTCCTGGCATCCCGACGCTGATGCCAAGCGAGCGGAACGATCTGCTCGTGATGGGGGCAAGAGAGCCCGGTCCCCAGGGAGCGCGAAGGACACCGTTAAAACCATCGCGCAGGGAAGGCCGGATGATCCGGTTGAACCTGTGGTGACCGCCGCGTGCTTTTTTGTTGCACGCGGGCCATGGGTGCAACCAGCACCCAGCCTTCCCTGCGCCCTCTTTCAATTTTGAGGGTGATGTCTGGCAAAGCTCGGGCGCATCGTGCCGCGAGACTGCGGAGCCATGCTCTCCCTGTTTGACTGAATCAGAAAATGTCTCACATGCGTCGTCATTGCGAGCACCGAAAGCGACCAAGCACTCCAGTCTCCCGTCACGGCGAGATTTCTGGACTGCTCAGCGGAGCCTGTCATCTCGAGGCGAGCGCTCATCGCGCTCGCCGGGGCCGCGCTTGGCGCGGACTTGTTGGCTCGCCATGACGTCGATTCAGACATCGATGTTTCTGCTGCCGGACCCACGTCCCGGCAATCGTACGTCACCGCCCCTGGAATGTCGGCTTGCGTTTTTCCATGAACGCGCGCCGACCCTCGCGGAAATCCTCGCTGTCCATGCAGGATCGGGCGATCGCATTGATCGCCTCCATGTCGCGGTCAGCCCGATCTTTCAGGATTTCGGCGATGGTGATCTTGGCCGCCTGGATGGCGAGCGGCGCGTTGGCCGAGATCGTGCGCGCAATGTCCATGGTTTCGCCCCACAATTCGGCGTCGGGCAGCACGCGATTGAGGAGACCGATGCGCAGCGCCTCGGTCGCGTCGATCCGCATCCCGGTATACATCAGCAGCCGCGCCCAGGATGGACCGACCAGCGAGACGAGTTGGCGCAAGCCGTCATAGCCATAGGCGATGCCGAGCCTGGCTGCGGGAATGCCGAACTGGCTGTTGTCGGAGGCAAGCCGGATGTCGGCCAGCATGGCGACCAGCATGCCGCCGCCGAGGCAGAAACCCCGGATGCAGGCGATGGTCGGCTTGGGGTAATCGGCGAGCAGCGCGCGTTGTGCGGCGCTGCGCCCGGAATATTCCTCCGACGCCTCGGCGTTGTGGCGGACCTGCTCGAACTGGCTGATATCGGCGCCGGACACGAACGCCTTGCTGCCGGCACCGACCAGGATGACGACGCGCACGGCGGGGTCATCCCGGAGGTCGGTCAGGGCCTGGCCGAGACCCTCCCACATTTCCAGCGACATTGCGTTGCGCTTGTCCGGATTGTTGAAGGTGATGACACCCACCCCGTCATCGACGCTCTGCAGGATCTTGCCATCGGCGTGGGGTTTTTCGGTTTTGTGCGGGAGATCCAACATCGAAGATTTCCATTCGGCTCAGATATCAATGTAAGGGCGAATGAAGGTGCGGACGCGCCCTCAAGGCGAAGACATTCTTGCAGATCAGACCACCGTCACGCAACTGACGGTCGTGGTTTTAGCCGTGCCATCAGAAGGCCGCAGATCTGAAATCCGGCCGATGGAACCGTCATGTGATGCAAGAGCAAAGCGCCGTGCCAATCAAGTGGAGTCATCACGACAAACGTTTGCAACCCGGACACGTGAGAGTCGCGCGTGGGACGCGCACCGCGCGAGGGTTAGGGAGAAATCGCTGAAAAATGAACACACATTAGCCTTGCTTTTTTGTCACCCTGCCTAACTCGCGCGAAAATGAGGCGTCTTCGAACGGTTCTCGAAGAGAAAATGGGGCATCGCGCATGTCGGAAGGAAATCGATCGCGTCTAAACTTGCACGACCGCTTCGCTGACCGGGTCCAGACGATTGCGCTGGCGGGCCAGGCGTCGAACGTTGCCGGCCGGCGCGGTACATGGGGATCGCCTGGTCGCAGATTGTTCGCCGCATGCGGGTATCTCCTTCAATCGGCAACCAAGGACTGCTGCTCGACAGGTTCGCTTCGAGGGAACCTGACAGGCAGATGCATCGTTTGAGCGATCGAGGCGTTGTAGGCGGGAAGGGTGAGGGCGCATCACCCTTCGCGGCGGGAGGTTGGTGATGAGTTCCCCGATCAGTGATGATGGCGACGAACCGGTCCGGCGCAGCCCACCATGGGCGAGCGAGAAACAGGAGCAGGAGCGGGCCCGTCACCTTGTCGATGAAGTAGCCGCGGTTGCGGCTCAGATTCAGCGCGAGGCGCAGAGATCGCGACGTGCGCCGGCCAACCGGTGGACCGTAGAGGGTGAGCACGAGGCGAGCCCGTCCGAACAGGGATATCCTTCCGATACCAACCGTGGGCTGTGGTCGCCCACCCTGGAGCCCGTCATCATGCCGCCGCCACCGGCGGAGAAGGACGGGATGCCGGCTTTGAAGATGGCCGCCGGCATGATCGGCGCGATCGTCGTCGCAGCCGGAATAGCCTTTGTGCTGATGCGCGCAATTCAGGTTCCGACGACGGGCATGGTCGCATCCAACGACAGCGGATCGCGAGACAGGCCGTCCTTTTCCGCGCCGGCCTTGTCAACTCCCGCCTTGTCAACTCCCGTCCTGGAAAACCTGACCCAGATCACGGCCGCCGAAGCCAAGGTGCCACCGGCAGAGGACGGCCCGCGGCCGGTCGGGTCCTTGTTTGCGAACACCCAGGCCAACGCCGTCGCAGTGACGACGCCGCTGCCTGCGGCGCCGCAGGCCGCGCGAACTCTGCCCGATGTGCCGCAGCGCGCTCTGCCCGATGTGCCGCAGACGGCGCGCGCGGTCGAGCCACGCCGCTTTGATCCGCCAGCCCGCCTGGATCCGCCGGCGCCGACCGCGTCTCCTGCCGCAGAGCCGCCGCGGGCGGTCGAGGCTTTGTCCCAAGAGGAAGTCGTCTCGTTGCGAAAGCGCGGCCAGGCCCTGCTTTCCGTCGGCGACATCGCCAGCGCACGCCTGATCCTCACCCGTCTCGCCGAGGCGGGCGACGCCGATGCGACCCTCATGCTGGCGGGAACATTCGACGGCACCGTGCTGGCCGGCCTGCATGTCGTCGGCATACGGCCTGATCCGGCCAAGGCCCGTGACTGGTACATGAAGGCCGCCGAACTCGGATCGCCGGAGGCAAGGCAGCGCCTGCAGCAATCCGCGAACCGCTAGTGGAGCGGATTTGACGTTCGCATCCCGAAGAAATGCGAATGTCGGCATCGGACCACGAGCGAGCCAGCCGGCGGACCACACAATTGCAGCAATCGCAGAGCACCCTCCGCGCGTGTGATACAACTGAATTTCATGCAGCGAAAACAACAGCCGGAACCGGCGTAACAGGGGGGAGCGATGCGATCCGTCGATGAAATCCGCTTGCGCGCCTTTGACCGCAATGCGCGGGAGACAAACGACAACTTGCAGGGACGACGGAGGCTGCGCGAGGTTGCGCGTGCCATCCTTCTTGCCGCTGTTGTCGTGGGCTTCACATCGCAATGGACCTCGGTCGCCCGTGCCGCGGAGGGTGAAATCCGGATCGGCAACACCATGCCCTATAGCGGGCCGGCATCCGCCTACGGCGTCATCGGCAAGACCATCGCGGCCTATTTCCGCAAGGTCAATGCCGAGGGTGGCATCAACGGCCGCAAGATCAATTTCATCTCCTACGACGACTCTTATAATCCGCAGAAGACGATCGAGGCGACGCGGAAGCTCGTCGAAGAGGACAAGGTTCTGTTCATTTTCGCGAGCCTCGGCACGGCACCGAGCGCCGCGGTGCGCCCCTACCTGAACGCCAACAAGGTTCCGCAGCTGTTCATTGCCTCGGGCGCATCGACCTGGGACCAGCCGCGCGAGTTCCCCTGGACCATGGGATTCCAGCCGAGCTACCAGACCGAGGCACACATCTATGCGCAGTATCTGCTGGAGACCCATCCGACCGGCGGCAAGATCGCGATCCTTTATCAGGATGATGAGTTCGGCAAGGATTACGTCAAGGGCCTGAAGGATGGGCTTGGCGGCAAGATTCAGATTGCCGCGGAGGCGGCCTACAAGGTGACCGACCCCAACATCAATCAGCAGCTCGCGAGCCTGAAGGCGTCCGGCGCCAATATCTTCTTCGATATCACGACACCGAAATTCGCCGCGATGGCGATCCGGCGCGCCGCCGAAATCGGCTGGCGGCCGGAGCACATCATCCCGACCGTGTCCGAGTCGATCGCGGCCGTGATGCAGCCGGCCGGTGTGCAGAACTCCGAAGGCGTGGTGTCGGCTGCCTATTTGGTCGAAGGCGATGGTCCGGAGGCGGCGAGCGATCCGGCCTACCGCGACTGGGCCGCGTTCATGGACCGCTATGCGCCTGACATCAGCAAGAACAACAGCCTCGGCGTGTTCGGCTACGCAGTCGCCAATCTGATGGTCGAGGTTCTGAAGCGCTGCGGCGACGACCTCTCGCGCGACAATCTGATGCGGCAGGCCGCGTCGCTGAAAGGCCTGCACATTCCGATGCTGCCCCCTGGCATCGCCATCAACACCTCGGCCAGCGACTTCTCGCCGATGGAGCAGATGCAGATGATGCGCTTCACCGGCGGCAGCTGGGAAAGGTTCGGCCCGGTCCGCGCGGGCTATGATCCCGGCGCGGTCAGCGAATCGTTCAAGGCGATCTTCCGCTACAACACCGCCAAGCACGATCTGGCCAACCAGCTCAACGCCAACACCGTATCCCTGATGACGGGATCGTTCGGCAGCACCTATTCACAGATGGGCGCCGACCTCGCCTCGGCGCTGAACGACGGCGTCAATCTGCGCGTGCTGCCGATCCTGGGCAGCGGTTCGGTCCAGGCGGTGGCGGACATCCTGCTGCTCAAGGGGGTGGACGCCGGCATCGTGCGCAAGGACACGCTGGCCTACCTCGAACGCAAGGATTTTGCCAACGGCATCCGCAACCAGTTCGTCTATGTCGCAAAAATGTTCAACGAGGAAATGCATGTGCTCGCGCCGCAGTCGGTGCGCAACGTGACCGATCTCGATGGGCGCACGGTCGCGGTCGACCTGCCCGATGGCGGCACCTTCGTCACCGCGATCAACGTGTTCGAGCATCTCGGGATCAAGCCGCATCTGCTCTATATCGAGCCGCGCGTTGCGCTCGACATGCTGCGCCGTGGCGAGATCGACGCGATCATTGCGGTGGAGGGCAAGCCCCTGCAGTGGCTGGGCCAGGTGAACGACCCCAACCTGCATCTGGTGCCGGTTGCATACGACAAGTCATTGCGCGACGACTATCTGCCGTCGCAGCTCACCGCGGAGGATTATCCCAATCTGATATCGCGCAACGCTCCCGTCGACACCATCTCCGCCGAGGCGGTTCTGGCGTCCTATAATTGGCAGCCCGGCAGCGACCGCTATCGCAGATTGTCCCTGCTGGTCGATTCCTTGTTCAGCAAGATGTCTCAGCTGCAGCGGCCGCCCTATCATCCGAAATGGCAGGAGCTCGCGCCGATGGCGCCGGTCGCCGGCTGGACCCGGTTCCGCACGGCGCAGGAATGGCTGGACCGCAACACGCCGATGGCCTCGGCGACCGTTCCGGCCGCTGCACCGGCGTCAGGACCTGCCGCGCGGGACGACACGACGCTCTATCGCGAATTCCTCGAATGGCGGGCCAACCGTCACAACCAGCCGCAGGCACGCTGACCGGCGCGATGTCGTCAGGCGGTGGATCGGTCGTGCTGGCAGAGCGGCCAGTGCCCGACGATGCGGAAGCGGGAGCCGGCGTCGACCTGGCGGAACAGCGCGATCCTGTCGATCGCAAGCCGGTCGAGACGGATCTCGGAGAAGCGCCTGCGAAGCATCGCCAGGACCGGTGCGCGCCGCTCCGTGCCGAGCCGGCCCGTCAACGTCATGTGGAAGCGAAATTCTTCCCAAACGTACGGATAACCCCAGCGATCGAGGTAGTCGCATTGTCGCGGCGTCAGCGCGGCAGGGTTGCGCCGCGCGCGGTCGTCCGCAGTCAGCGGCGCACGAAAGCCGTCAAAATCGGCGACGCAGTCGGAGGCGAGCCGATACAGGTCGCTTGGCGGCTCCGTTGGCACCACCGCGATGAAGCCGCTGATCGCTCCGACGATGGGCGTGATGACCGGAAGCGGCCGCGGTGTCGCGGCGAACGCGGCACAGGCTACAAGAAGATCATCTTCGCTGTGACCGGCGGCAAGCGCGAAGGGGGCTTTCAGCGTGGCGTGAAAGCCATACTTCCGTGGATCGCCGGTCAGTTCGCGCCAATCCGGCACGGTTTTGGTGATTTGCTCCGGAAAAGCCAGGTCCGTGCCGGTCCACGCATCGTAGCCCAGCAGGTTTGCGCCGAGCGCATCGAGCGCGGTGCCGGCAGGTGGCGCGTAGTAGATCGCATAGCGCGGGAAAGCGGCCATTGGAGTCAGGCGAGAGCCATTTATTCCGCCGCAATCGGCTTGAGCCGGCTCGACTGCCCCGCCGCGAGGCGGTGCGCCTCGGTGAGATGGAGCAGCCGGCCGGCCGCAATGACAGCGACGACCCGCGGCCGCAGCGGGTGCTCGTCGTCGACCAGGATGAGATCGGCGCGCCGTCCTTCGGCGAGAATGCCGCGATCGGTCAGGCCAGCTGCCTGCGCGGGCGCGGCGGCAATCAGGTTCCACGCGTCGGGAAGCCGCAGCACACGGTCGGCCGCGAGACGGAAGGCGGACAGAATCGGGGCCGGATAGTAATAGTCGGACGCCAGAATCGAGCACAGGCCCTTCTCGATCATCTCGCTCGCCTTGGTCCAGCCGGTGTGGCTGCCGCCGCGCACGACATTGGGGGCCCCGAATACAATATCGTCGCCGCCGTCCGCGGCCGCGCGCGCGGTCTCCTCATTGACCGGAAACTCGGCGATCCCGACGCCGTTTGCCCGGAACGCCTTGCGCATCGCCGGGCTGACGTCGTCATGCGACAGCATCCGGACGCCGGCCTCCCGCGCGGTCTTCGCCAGCCGGTCGATCGAGGCGGGCACCTCATCGGCGCGCGCCAGGATGCGCGCGACAAGCTCGTTGAACGCCTCGCTAGTGAGCCCGGTGCGCTCGACCATGCTGCTGCGCTTATGAGGCTTGTTGAGACTCGCGAGCGCCAGGCCCATGTGATCGTTGAAGGCGAACAGATCGATGCGCCCATCCTTGAGCCATTGCTGGATCTCCGCCTCGGCATCGAGGTTGAAGGTTTCGTGGCGCAGGTGGAAGCGGGTGTCGGCCGCAAGCCGAGGCCTCAAGGTCTCGATTGCCGCGAGCAGCTGCCTTGCATTGTCCGCGTTGCGAAGGCCGGGCTCCCACGACCATGTCGTCGCGTGATAGACCGTCGTGATGCCATTGCTGATGGCTTGCCGGTCGCTGTCGATCAGCGCCACGTCGATCGGGAAATCGACGCGGGGACGCGGCATCATCTGCCGCTCGAACGCATCGCCATGCAGATCGACGATGCCGGGCAAGACCAGGAGCCGGCTTGCATCGAGCGTGTGCGACCCACGAGCGTCCCCGCCCACCGCGCCGATCGTGCGGCCGGAAATCTCAAGCGAGGTCTCGATCACATCCCCGTCGATTAGCGTTCGACCGCCCTTAACCACAAGATCGATAGAACCGCTCACGACGCCGCGCTCCGCTCCTTGATGTCGGTCAGAGGCAGTCGCCCGAACCTTCGTACTTGTCAAGAAACTCTTCCGCCGAGAGCTTCCTGAGATCGGGGAGGGCGGCATGCGGGCTTTTGGTCCCAGTCCCACCATGAAAGTCGCAACAGCCGGTCGGCGCCGAGCCGTCGCATCCTTAAGTCTCGCGGTCCAAGTCTGACTGTGTTTTGAGCTCGGCGGGACGTTCGTCTTCGACGTCGCGGATGACGCTATTATGACAGCGCGATGACGGCGTGTGGACGATTGCCGCACCGCCCGCAACTGTCACACAACTGTAGAAACCGGACGCTAGCGATGAACGAGGCCGGGCGTCTGGAGCATGCGATGCTGATAGTGGAAGGTCTGACGTGCCGGTTCGGCGCCAAGGCTGCGATCGATGATGTTTCGTTTTCGGTGGCACCGGGCGGCTTTGTCGGCGTGATCGGCCGCTCCGGCGCGGGCAAGTCGACGCTGCTCCGGGCGATCAATCGCCTTGCGCCTTCGAGCGGCGGGCGGATCGTCTACAAGGGGACTGATGTCACGGCCTTGCGCGGCCGCGAGCTGCGGCGCTGGCGCGCCAGGTCGGCGATGATCTTCCAGCAGTTCAACCTGATCGGCCGCCTCGACGTCCTGACCAATGTCCTGATGGGTCGTCTTTCGGAGATCCCAACGTGGCGGTCCCTGGCCCAGCTCTGGCCGGAGGACGATATCGCCGCCGCCCTGTCGGCGCTGGAGCAGTTCGACATGGCTCAGCTCGCGGCGCAGCGCGCCGACCAGCTCTCGGGCGGCCAGCAGCAGCGCGTCGCGATCGCGCGCGCGCTGGTCCAGGAGCCGGAGATCATCCTCGCCGATGAGCCGATCGCCTCGCTCGATCCCCGTAACACCAAGGTCGTGATGGATGCGTTGCTGCGCATCAACAAGCATTTCGGCATCACCGTGCTCTGCAATCTGCATTCCCTCGATCTTGCGCGCAGCTATTGCGATCGCCTGATCGGCATGGCGGCGGGCCGTGTCGTCTTCGACGACGCGCCGGTAGCGCTCACCGACCATATTGCGCGCGAGCTCTACGATCTCGAGGCCGACGACGTCATGGGCGTCGCGCCCGTGGCAACACCCGACGCAGGCGAAATTCCCGCGCTCGGCAAGGCCGCCGCGGCCTGAACCTCGTGCTCTCGAAACTGGCGTTTCTCGAACAAGTGACCAGCAGTGACCAACCTCAAAAGGGTGCAACATGATCAACCGTAGATTAGTTCTGGCGAGCATCGCGTCCGTAGCGTTCGCCGCCTCCGCCTCCGCTGAGGACTGGAAGGCGAAATATCCCGAAATCACCTTCGCGGTGGTGCCTGCGGAGAACGCGTCAGGAGTCAGCGATCGCTACACGCCCTTTGTGAACTATCTGTCGAAGGAACTGGGCATCAAGGTCAATCTTCGTGTCGCCAATGACTACGCGGCCGTCATCGAGGGGCAGCGCGCCGGCAACATTCAGGTCGCCTATTACGGCCCGGCGTCGTTCGCGCGCGCCCGGCTGACCGGAGTCAAGACCGATGCCTTCGTCATCGACGTCAATTCCGACGGTTCCAAGGGCTACTACTCGGTGTTCTATGTTCTCGCCAAGAGCCCCTATCAGAAGCTCGAGGATCTGAAAGGCAAGAACCTCGGCCTGGTCGATCCCAACTCGACCTCAGGCAACAACATGCCGCGCTTCAAGATGGAGCAGATGGGCGTCGATCCCGACAAGTTCTTCTCGCAGGTGGTGTTCACCGGCAGCCACGAGAACGCGGTGCTGGCGCTGGTGCAAGGTACCGTCGATGTCGCCGCCAACTGGTGGAACGCGGACGATGACTCCAATCTGACCCGCATGCTCAACAAGAACATGGTGAAGTCGAGCGACGGCACGCTGCTGAAGAAGGAGGACTTCCGCATCATCGTGAAGTCGGACCTCATCATCAATTCGCCCTATGCTTATCTGAGTGATCTGCCGGACGACATGAAGACCGCGATCAAACAGGCCTTCCTCGATGCCGCGAAAAAGGATAGCGAAGCCTACAAGAAGCTGTCCGATGGCAAGAACCAGCCGTGGCAGACCATCACCAACGAGGACTACAACAAGACCATCGACCTGATCAAATTCGTCGACAGTCTTCGCAAGAAGGCATCCTGATCGATTGGCGGGCAAAGGCCGGGTCAACATGAGGCCCGGCCTTTCTCATCGTAAGGTGACCGACGCGATGTCCATTCGATGACCGCAGGCGTTCCGATTCTGCCCCAAGCCCAACTCGGCGCGCTGAGTGAGGCGTATCGCGGGGCGGTAGCACGAAGGCGGCTGCGGTTCGCCATCGCGACGGCAGTCTTTCTGATTGTGCTTGTCGTCGCAGCGGTGGGCGCGGAGGTCAACCTGCGAACCCTCTTCACCTATTTCGGGAACTTCGTCAGCTATTTCGATCGAATCCTGAAACTGGACAGCGGCGCACGGGTCTGGACCGATTTTGGCGAATGGTTCTGGGGCTGGCACAAATGGCTGCGGATGCTCGGTGAGACCATCCTCGCGAGCTATGTCGGGACGTTGATCGGAGCGGTCTGGGCCTTTGTGCTCAATTTCTTCGCTGCGGAGAACACCTCGCCGGTGCAGTGGCTGCGTTTCATCGTGCGCCGGCTGCTCGAGTTCGCCCGCACTGTTCCCAGCATCGTGTTTGCGCTGATCTTCGTCATCGCGTTCGGTCTTGGCCCGATGGCGGGCGTTCTGGCGATCGCCATCCACTCGACCGGCGCACTCGGCAAGCAGTTCTCGGAGGTCGTCGAGAATGCCGACATGAAGCCGGTGGAAGGCGTGCAGTCGACCGGCGCGAGCTGGATCTCCTGCATGCGCTTTGCGGTTTTGCCTCAGGTGATCGCCGGCTATGCCAGCTACGCGCTGTTGCGGTTCGAGATCAATGTTCGCGAGGCCTCCGTCATGGGGTTCGTCGGCGCCGGCGGAATCGGCCAGGAGCTCGTCGTCGCGATCCGAAAATTCTACTATTCCGATGTCAGTGCGATCCTGGTGATGATCGTCGTGACGGTCTTCTGCATCGACATCTCGACCGGCTGGCTGCGAGCCCGCCTGTTCGGCAAGGAGGCGCGGGCGTGAGCCAATCGCCGGTTCCGGATCGTGAGCGGATTCGCGCTCAGTATCGCGACGCGTTCGATCGCCCGGCATCAGCGCGCCTTGCGACGCCCGCCATGATGCTGCTTGCTGGCGGCGTCTTTGTCTTCGGGCTGGCCGATCTCGGCTTCTCTCCGGCGCGACTGCTGTCTGGCCTTCATCAGCTCGGCTGGATCACGCTGATGATGCTGCCACCCGATCCGGGGTCTTCGCTTCCGCTTTATCTGAAGGCGCTGGGGGAGACACTGTCGATCGCGCTGCTGGGCACGACGCTTGCGGCCGCTTTTGCGCTTCCGGTCAGCCTGCTTGCCGCGCGCAACATCGTGCCATCCGGCATCGTCAGGTTCCCCGTGCGGCGATTCCTGGATTCGATCCGCGGCGTCGACACCCTGATCTGGGCGCTGGTCTGGATCAATGTCGTCGGTCTTGGTCCCTTTGCGGGCGTGCTCGCGATCGCCGTGTCTGATTTCGCGGCTTTCGGCAAGCTGTTCTCCGAAGCGATCGAGGGTGCGGACCAGAAGCAGGTTGAGGGCATCCGGGCATCCGGCGGAACTGCGCTGCACGAAATCCGCTTTGGCCTGATCCCGCAGGTTCTGCCGGTGATCGCCGGTCAGGTGCTCTATTTCATCGAATCCAACACCCGTTCGGCGACCATCATCGGCATCGTCGGTGCGGGGGGTATTGGCCTGCAGCTTGCCGAACAGATTCGCGTGCTGGAATGGCAGAAAGTCTCGTTCCTGATCCTGATGATCCTGATCGCGGTCGCCGCGATCGACTGGATCTCTTCCAGGCTTCGGTTTGCGATCATCGGCCGGCGCGCTGTGGCCTGAGCGCCTTCGGTCGTTAGCTGTTCTCGATGAGAAACTCGATGCGCTCGGCGGCAAAACGCGCCCGCTTGGTCACGACCGGCTTGCCCTCGGGATCGACATCGGTTGAATCGACGACGAGGACGGGACGCCCCAGCGCCAGATCCAGCCGTGCCGCGTCGGCGGCGTCCGCAATGGCGGCGGTGATCCGGGTCGAAGCCCGCCGGTAGTCCCGGATGCCGAAATGCGCGAGCAGCTTGGTCATTGACCGCGCGGTTGCAAAAACGCCCCCGGCGTTCGGGAAGCGCTCGGCCGGCAGCCAGTTGGTACTGACACAGATCGGCGTACGATCGGCCAAGCGCAGCGTTTCGATCCGGACCAGCGGGGCGCCGGTCTTCAGCCCGAGCGTCCGCGCCAGTTCTCGCGTCGCCGCCTGTTCGGCGGCGCCGATCAACTGACCGCGCGGCTCGCGGCCGCCGGCATCGACGATTTCCGAGAACCGCGTGCGTGAGCGCAGCGGATAGGCAAGTCGTGGCGCTTCCACATAGGTGCCGCTGCCACGCTCGGCGCGGACCAGGCCGCGCTCGGCCAGCGTCGCCAAGGCGCGACGAACCGTGTGACGGTTGACGCGATAAATCTCGGCGATGTCCGTCTCGCCCGGCAGCTTCGTTCCGGCCGCAAAGCGGCCATTGGCGATTCCCCGCTCAATCTCGTCGGCAACCTGGCGCCACAAGGCCACTCCGGTTGCGGCATCCTGCATGCTCATGGCCAAAGACCCTAACGCATGATCCGGCAAAGTGCGAAGTGGTTTCCCGAAAAAATCATGCTCAAACAACAGCCTAAAAGCGGATCGCGGCTCTGGCCAAAGCCATCGCAACTGGACGGGCCGTTCGCGAAAATCACGCCATTGTCACGAAACAGTCATGGCGTTTGGCTATCAAGTTGTCTATTATCATAGACAACTTGAGTCCGGCAAGGATTCGTAAGGGATTGACGTGATGGCGAGCTCCGACGACGGCATCCAGGCGCGGCGCAGGTCGGCGATGGCGGTGCTTGCGCATTCGGTCACTTCCGACATCGCGGAGCGCCTCGAGGCCGTCGCTCTGCCGTCGCATGCAGACCTGCGTGAGGCGGAAAACGGCCTGGTGATGGTGCGCGGCCGCGTCGGCGGCGATGGTGGCCCCTTCAATCTCGGTGAAGCGACGCTGTCGCGCGCCGCGGTGCGGCTGTCGAGCGGCGAGATCGGCTTTGGCTACGTGCTTGGCCGCGACAAGGTGAAGGCCAGGATGATTGCGCTGTGCGACGCGCTGATCCAGGCGCACGACCATGCCGAGGCGGTCGAGACGCAGGTCGTCGCACCCCTGCGTGCGGCGATGATTGCGAGGTGCACCCAGCGTGCTGCGGAGGCTGCGGCCACGCGGGTGGAGTTTTTCACCATGGTGCGGGGCGAGGGTTGAACGATGAAGGTCGCCGAGCTGCCGACTGGATTTGCCGACAAGGTCTTGGCGGCGCAATCGACCTTTCGCTCCGTCATGGAGGCGATGGCGCGCCCCGGCAGCGTGCAGCAGATTACGGCAAGCGTCGGCACGCCGGCGCCGATGATGCATGGCGCCGCGGCCATTGCGCTGACCTTGTTCGATCACGACACGCCGATCTGGCTCGACGATCCGATGGCTGCAGCGGCTCCGGTCGCGAGATGGCTCAAGTTTCACACGGCGGCGCCGGTGATTGCCGATCCGTCCATCTGCCAGTTTGCCCTGATCGGCGATGGAAGCGCGTTGCCTGGCCTGGATCGCTTTTGCTTCGGCAGCAATGAATATCCGGACCGTTCGACGACGCTGATCCTGCAGGTCGAGAGCCTGACGGAGGGGCCGGGCTACGTCCTGCGGGGGCCCGGCATCGACGGGACAGCGACTCTGCGGGCGATCATCAGTCCTGAAAATCTGTTCGAGCGACTCTCCGTCAATGCAACGCTGTTTCCGCGCGGAATCGATGTCGTTCTGGTCCATGACGACGCCATCGTCGCGATCCCGCGCAGCACACGGTTGATCGGGAAGGAAGGCTGAAGCATGTATGTCGCCGTCAAGGGAGGCGAACGTGCCATCGACAACGCCCATCGCCTGCTCGCGCATGAGCGGCGCGGCGACCGCGCCATCGCCGAAATTTCGCTGGCCCAGATTTCCGAGCAGCTCGCGCTCGGCGTCGACCGGGTGATGAGCGAGGGCTCGCTTTACGATCGAGAGCTTGCGGCGCTCGCGATCAAGCAGGCGCGCGGCGATCTGATCGAGGCGATCTTCCTGGTTCGCGCCTTCCGTGCCACGCTGCCGCGTTTCGGCGTGACCGAGCCGGTCGACACCGGGGCCATGCAGGTGCGGCGGCGGGTTTCCTCGACCTTCAAGGACATTCCCGGCGGGCAGGTCCTGGGACCGACCTTTGACTACACCCATCGGCTCCTGGATCCGCAGCTTGCTGCCGGCTTTGTGCCGGAGCAGCCCGTGACGGCCGAGGTCGGTTCAGCGCCAATGCCGCGTGTCACCGATATTCTCGGTCGTGACGGATTGATCGAGCCATCGCCACAAGGGGCCACCGATACGCCTGTCGGCGATCTCACCCGTGAGCCCCTCAGCTTCCCCGCTGACCGGGATCTCCGGCTACAGAACCTGGCGCGGGCCGATGAGGGCTTTCTGCTGGCGCTCGGCTATTCGACGCAGCGCGGCTATGGCCGCAATCACCCGTTTGCCGGCGAGATCCGTTTTGGCGAGGTCGAGGTGGAGTTTTTTGCCGAAGAGGTCGGCTTCGCCGTGCCGCTCGGCGCGATCGCGCTGACCGAATGCCAGATGGTCAACCAGTTCAAGGGTTCGGCCACCGAGGCGCCGTGTTTCACACGCGGCTACGGGCTCGCCTTCGGGCAGAGCGAGCGCAAGACCATGTCGATGGCCCTGGTCGACCGCAGTTTGCGCGCCCGCGAGCTCGGGGAGGAAGTGCTCGCCCCTGCGCAAGACGAAGAGTTCGTGATGTCGCATTCGGATAACGTCCAGGCGACGGGTTTCGTCGAACACCTGAAGCTGCCGCATTATGTCGACTTCCAGTCCGAGTTGGGACTCTTGCGCAAGCTGCGTCAGGAGTTTTTCGAGGCGGGAGGCGAGACGCAGTTGAAGGAGGCCGCCGAATGAACGCGCCTGCCTACAACTTCGCCTATCTCGACGAACAGACCAAGCGGATGATTCGTCGTGCCATCCTGAAGGCGATCGCGATCCCCGGCTACCAGGTGCCGTTCGCGAGCCGCGAGATGCCGATGCCTTATGGCTGGGGCACCGGCGGCGTCCAGGTGACCGCCGCCATCCTCGGCCCCGACGACGTGCTCAAAGTGATCGATCAGGGCTCCGATGACACCACGAATGCGATCTCGATCCGAAAATTCTTTGCCAAGACGGCAGGGGTTGCGACCACCACCAGCACGGTGGACGCGACCGTGATCCAGACGCGGCACCGGATTCCGGAAGCGTCACTGCATCGCGGTCAGGTGCTGGTCTACCAGGTGCCAATCCCCGAACCTTTGCGCTTCCTCGAGCCGCGCGAGACCGAGACGCGCCGCATGCATGCGCTGGCCGAGTATGGCCTGATGCATGTCAAGCTCTATGAGGATATCGCCCGGTTCGGCCATATCGCGACATCTTACGCCTATCCGGTGAAGGTGAATGCCCGTTATGTGATGGACCCGTCGCCGACGCCGAAATTCGACAATCCGAAGATGGACAACTGCTCGGCGCTGCAGCTGTTCGGCGCCGGTCGCGAGAAGCGCATCTATGCGATCCCGCCCTATACGCAGGTGGTGTCGCTGGATTTCGAGGACCATCCGTTCACGCGTTATCGCTTCGATGCGCCATGCGCGCTGTGTGGTGCCGAGGATGCCTATCTCGACGAGATCGTGACCGACGACCAGGGCAGCCGGATATTCGTCTGCTCCGACACCGATTATTGCGAGCGCCGTCAGGCGGACGGCCATCGCGGCAGCGAGAGCGCGGCGCCGTACAAGGAGCGCGCCCATGACTGAAGCGCAAACAACTGAAGCGCAAACAACTGAAGCGCAAACCGCCGATCCGGCGCTGTTGGTTGCAGACAGCCTGGGCAAGACCTATGGCCGGCTGACGGCCTGCCAGGACATCTCGTTTTCGCTTTATCCCGGCGAGGTGCTTGCGATCGTCGGCGAATCCGGTTCGGGCAAGACGACGCTGCTGCAGCTGTTGTCGGCGCAGCTTGCGCCGACAACAGGGCGCGTCTCCTACTGCACGCGCGACGGTGTGCTGCGCGATCTGGCAAGCCTCGGAGAGGCCGAGCGCCGTTTTCTGTTTCGCACCGACTGGGGCTATGTGCACCAGGATCCGGCGCAGGGGCTGCGCATGGCGGTTTCGGCCGGCGCCAACGTCGGCGAGCGGCTGATGGCGGTCGGCTGGAACCACTACGGCCGGATCAGGCATGCGGCAACGTCCTGGCTCGAACGAGTCGAGATCGACACCGCGCGGATCGACGATGCGCCACGCACCTATTCCGGCGGCATGCGGCAGCGTTTGCAGATCGCGCGCAATCTGGTGACGGAGCCGCGCCTCGTCTTCATGGATGAGCCGACCGGAGGCCTCGACGTGTCGGTGCAGGCGCGCTTGCTGGACCTGATGCGCAATCTCGTCAGCGAGCTTGGATTGGCGGCGATCGTGGTGACCCATGATCTTGCGGTTGCGCGGCTGTTGTCGCATCGCGTGATGGTGATGAAGGGCGGCCGGGTGATCGAGACGGGCCTGACCGACCAGGTGCTGGACGATCCGCATGAGCCTTACACGCAATTGCTCGTCTCCTCGATACTGCCACCATGAGCATGAGCCGATGACCGTCATGATCGAAATCGTCGACGCCGAAAAGACCTTCACCATGCATCTGCAGGGCGGCGTGAGACTGCCCGTGGTGCGCGGCGTTTCCCTTCAGGTCAATGCGGGCGAGTGTGTTGTGCTGTCGGGGCCGTCGGGCGCCGGCAAATCGTCGATCCTGAAGATGATCTTTGGCAATTACCGTTGCGATGGCGGCGGCATCTTCGTTCGCCATGAAGGCGTTTTGCAGGACGTCGCAAAGTCGGAGCCGCGGCAGATCCTGAGCCTTCGCCGCAACACGATCGGCTATGTCAGCCAGTTCTTGCGTGCGGTGCCGCGCGTTGCGACCATCGACGTCGTCGCCGAACCCCTGGTCGCGACGGGAACGGCGCGCCCCGCCGCGCGCGAGCAGGCGGGGCGCCTGCTTCGCCGCCTCAACATCCCCGAGCCGCTGTGGATGCTGCCGCCATCGACCTTCTCGGGTGGCGAACAGCAGCGCGTGAACATCGCCCGCGGCTTCATTTCCGATTTGCCGGTGCTTTTGCTCGACGAGCCGACGGCGTCGCTCGACGCCGCCAACCGGGACGTCGTGGTCCACCTCATCGACGAAAAGAAGCGCGCCGGCGTCGCCATGGTTGCGATCGTCCATGACGACGAGGTTCGTCGCCTGATTGCCGACCGCATCGTCGACGTGACGATCTTCGCGGCCGCGGCCTGATGAAAGACAGCTTGCAATGACCTCGACCAAGTCCGAAACCGTGATCGCAAATGCGCAGATCGCGCTCGCCGACCGGATCATTGATCGCGGTTGGATCGCCATCGCAGACGGGCGCATTAGCGGGTTCGGCGAGGCCGACACGCCCTCGGCCGGCGAGGATGCGGAAGGCGACCTCATCATGCCCGGAATGATCGAGTTGCATACCGATCATCTCGAATCCCATTACGTGCCGCGGCCGAAAGTATTTTGGAATCCGATCGCGGCCGTCGTCTCCTATGACGGGCAGCTGGCGACGTCAGGCATCACGACGGTGCTGGATTCGCTGCGGGTTGGGCGCGAGGACGGCGGCGAGGAGATCGATGGACGGGCGGGGCTGCTGGCCGGGGCAATCTCAGCAGCGCGGGACGGCAATCTGCTGCGGGCCGAACACTTCCTGCATCTCCGCTGCGAGGTCCCGATGGTCAGCGTGGTTGAGGAAGCCAGGGAACTGGTTGGACGGCCCGAGGTGCGGCTGATGTCCTTGATGGACCATACGCCGGGGCAGCGCCAGTTCCGCGACGAGGTCAAGCTGCGTGACTATTATCGCGGCAAGGGCGGTGGAATGACGGACGCCGAGCTCGATGTCCTGTTCGCGCGGCGCGTGGCTGATCAGCAGGCCTATGCGGCCAAGAATATGCGCGACATTGTGACGCTGGCTCATGACTACGCCATTCCGCTCGCCAGTCATGACGACACGACGGAAGAGAATGTCGGCGACGCCGTTCGCGACCGGGTGTCGGTTGCGGAGTTTCCGACCACGTTCGAGGCCGCGCAGGGGCTGCACAAGGCCGGAATCTGCATCCTGATGGGGGCGCCGAACGTCGTGCGCGGCGGTTCGCATTCCGGCAACATCGCCGCTGTCGATCTTGCCCGTGAGGGCCTCCTGGACATCCTGTCGTCCGACTACGTTCCGTCGAGCCTGCTGATGGCTGCGTTGCAGCTGCCGCAACAGGTTCAAACGATCGATCTCGCCACTGCAATTCGGACCGTGACCAAGACGCCCGCCGAAGCGGTTGGCCTTGCCGATCGCGGCGAGATCGCGATCGGCAAACGCGCCGATCTGATCCGCGTCCATGTCGCGCACAGCGTGCCCGTGGTGCGCAGCGTCTGGCGTGAGGGGCGCCGCGTGGCATGAGCAATGCACCGACCATCGCCACGGCTCATGCGGCCAGGATTGGCCCTGGCCGGCTCGTCCTCATCGTCGGCCCGAGCGGAGCCGGCAAGGACACCTTGCTGAACCTCGCACGCGCCGCCTGCGCCGGCGATTCCAGCGTGGTGTTTCCACGCCGCCTGGTGACGCGCGAGGCGTCCGCCTCGGAAGACAATGTCCATCTCGACGACGGGGCCTTCGAGCGGCTAATTGCAGATGGCGCGTTGACGGTCCATTGGCAGGCTCATGGTCATCGCTATGCACTGGCGCGCAGCGTCGAGGACGAGATCCGCGCCGGCCGCACAGTGGTTGCCAACGTCTCGCGCACGGTGATCGAGGCATTGCGTGGCAGTTTTGCCGACGTCGTGGTGATCGCGGTCACCGCGCCGCAAGAAGTTCTCGCTGAGCGTCTCGCGCTGCGGGGGCGCGGCAGCGACGGAGCAATTGAGCAAAGACTTGGCCGCAGCGTCGACCATATCGCCACGCCGGACCTGACGATCGTCAATGTCGGTAATCCCGCATATCATGCCGATCAGCTGGTGCGGGCGATTACGGGCGCGACGTGCGAACCAGCGCCGGGATGACAGAGGAAACGAACGACGTGTCCATCATCGCAAGCGTCGAGCAACTCGAGGCGATCTACGGCCACCCGAATGAAGCCTCGACCGTCAAGGTCGCGGATAGGGTGACGCCGCAATATCGTGCGTTGATCGAAAAATCGCCATTCGCAGCCTTGGCGACATCAGGGCCTGAGGGACTGGATTGTTCGCCGCGCGGCGATTTGCCCGGATTCGTCCACATCCACGACGACAAGACGCTGCTGATGCCGGATCGGCGGGGCAACAACCGGATCGATTCGCTGCGCAACATCGTGCGCGACCCCCGCGTGGCACTATTGTTTCTGATCCCGGGATCCGGCAGCACCCTGCGCGTCAACGGACATGCGAAGGTGTCGACCGATCGCGATCTGTTGTCGTCGTTCGCGGTCGATGGCAGGGCGCCGCGCACCGTCATCGTCATGACGGTGCACGAGATCTACTTCCAGTGCGCGCGCGCCATCGTGCGCTCCGATCTCTGGAATCCGGACAAGCGCGTCGATCCCAAAACGCTTCCGACACCCGGCCAGATTCTTGCCGACATGAGCGAGAGCAGGGTCGGTGGCGAGGACTATGACCGCGCCTGGCCGGAGCGGGCGCGGAACTCACTGTGGTGAAGCGGCGCGCGTGCGAGCTCAGGCGACCAGGTCCAGCAGGCTCGACGAGCCTCTGATCAGGACCTTTCGCCCCAACGGCGTCAGCACCGGCGCGCCGTCGATGTCGTCGGCCAGCCGAAGCGCGAGAAGTTGTTGAACGGCTGAAGCGCGCACGGTGCGACGTTCGGACACGGGTCTGCGCATCGTCTTCAGCGCTTCCCATTGATCGGGTGTGAGATCGTAGTCAAGTTCTGCCGTCATGCCGCCTCAAGACGTCTGATTCGCTTGATCTTGGCGTGTTACTACGCAACCAGCGTGAACTGCATGCGACCATAATGAGTCTGCTTTTCGACCTCGCGAATGCGTTATTGCAAAGCAATAATAATGGGAACAGTTACGAGATTGTCATATCAAAATGGTCAAACAAGTTCCCGATTCCAAGTCGACCACGGCGGTCATTGGATCATTTATCCGGATGGATAGGCGCCTGAGACTCACCGCTCTGCGAAAGCTTATTGGTCGCGGCGCCCGACTGAAGGGGCTGGGCGGTGTCGCTGTCAGCATGGCGATCGCGACGGGCGCGCTGCTTGCATTGCGGCACGCGCTGCGCAACGTCGACTACGATCAGGTCTATTCGGTGGTTCGTGACACCGACTTCAGCGTGATCGCGCTCGCGCTGATGCTGGTCACGGCGTCCTACGGCAGCATCACGCTCTACGACTGGCTGGCGCTCCACACCATGGGACGCAAGGATGTTCCCTATCGGATCGCGGCTCTTGCCAGCTTCACAAGCTATCCGATCGCGCACGGCATCGGCGCGGTGGCGCTGATCTCGCCGGTGATCCGCTATCGCATCTATGCCGACAATGGCGTTGGCCCAATCGGTATTGCGAATATCTGCTTTCTCACCGGGCTGACCTTCTGGCTCGGCAATATGACGGCGCTCGGTTTCTGCCTGCTCTATGAGCCGACGGCCATCAGCGTGATCGATCATCTGTCGCCGGCGGCAAACCGGCTGCTGGCGCTGACCTTGTTGTGCGGTGTCGGCGCGTTTCTCGCCTGGAGCTGGTTTCATCCGCGAAGCGTCGGCAGGAACCAGTGGCTGGTCAAGCTTCCATCCGGTCCCCTGGTGCTGCTGCAGATCTTGATCGGGCTTCTCGATCTCACGGCCGCGGCGCTCGCGATGTACGTGCTGGTTCCGGCGGACCTGAACGTCGGGGTGTTCCGGCTGATCGCGGTGTTCATCGCGGCGACGCTCCTTGGCTTCGCGAGCCATGCGCCGGCAGGGTTGGGTGTGTTCGACGCAACCATTCTGATCGGCCTCGGCGGCGAGGACCGGGAACAGCTGCTGGCGGCGCTGTTGATGTTCCGTTTTCTCTATCACCTCGTACCGCTGATGATCGCGCTTACCCTGTTCGGTGGCGTCGAAGCGTTGCGGTATCTTCGCGCAAAAGCTCGCGCAGACGCCCTGGCTTCAGACCGGCGAATTGAGCTTCAGGCCGACCATGCCCGCAACGATCAGGGTGAGGCAGAGGAGTCGCACGGGATCGGTCGACTCGCTGTAGAGCAGCATGCCGACGATGATGCTGCCGACCGCGCCAATGCCGGTCCACACCGCGTAGGCCGTGCCAAACGGCAATGAGCGCAACGCGATCGCCATCAGCGCGAAACTGAGCCCGATCGCGACCACCGTTGCAAGCGTCGGCCAGAATCTGGTCAGCCCATCGGAATGCTTCAAGCCAAGCGCCCATCCGACCTCGAGCAGGCCGGCGGCGAGCAATGCCATCCACCCTGTCACGGCGCTGAGCTCCGCAACGACGCAATTCGGCCATCCCGCGCATCATCGCGAGAGGCGCGCCTTGGACCTGCCGCATGTGCTCGATCCGAGATGTCATGGCTGACTTCAGGAAAATGGGGCGCCATTCATCCGCCTCTCAAGGGAGGGTAACCACTTCCTCCTTGCAATGTTCGCGCGACACGCATGTGACACCGCGCGAAACCGGTCTTGCATGCCATCTATCCGCTGTCGCAAAACTGCAGTGCGCCGGCGATATCGTCGTCGGGTTGCTGATTCGAGGCGCGGATGAGTACGCAGCTGACTGCCAGTGCGGCGCGTAGCGGCGGGATGCATGATGATGCGACGGCGTGGGACAGGATGTACGCCTTCTGGCTCCGCCGACTGGTCTACACCCAGGTCTGGGAAGATCCGCAGGCCGATCTGGCTGCGTTGCAATTGCCCTTGGGATCGTCGATCGTCACCATTTCGTCGGCCGGCTGCAACGCACTGTCCTATCTGACGGCGCAGCCGGCGCAGGTCTATGCGGTGGACCCGAACGAAGCGCACCTCGCGCTGCTCAAGCTCAAGCTCGCAGGTATCAGGGCATTGTCCACCTATGAGGAGTTTTGGCGGTTCTTCGGCGAGGCGGCATCACCCGCCAACGCGCAGCTCTATCGCGAGCGGCTGCGGCCGCTGCTCGATAGCGACGCGCGGGCGTACTGGGACAAACGCAATCTTATTGGGCGGCCCCGGCACGCGCATTTCACCGACGGCTTCTACCGCCATGGCATGCTCGGTCGATTCATCGGGCTCGCCCATGTCGTGGCAAGGCTCGCAGGGATTGATCCTGAGCTGCTTTTGCGAGGCGATGTCGAGTCGCAAGAACGGGTCGAGGCGTTGACGCGCTTGGCCGGTCTGTTTCATTCGCCGTTCGTGCGCCTTTTGACGAGAACGCCGGCCCTGCTGTTCAGCCTCGGTATTTCGTCGCGCCAGCGGGCTCTCCTGGGGGCGGGCGCACCCCTCAACGAGGTGTTGCTCGAGCGATTACTGCGCCTCATCAACGGTCACCCGAACGACATCAACTACTTCGCCTGGCAGGCGCTGCATCGCGGCTATCCCGGCCCTGGCGACCGCTGTCTGCCACCCTATCTGCAGCGCAGCCAGTTCAAGCGAATGCGCAACGACGCAGGCGTGATCATCCCGGTGCATAGCCATCTGCGGGAGTTTTTGGAGAGCATGCCAGCGCGGGAAATCGATGCCGTCGTTCTGCTCGATTCGCAGGACTGGATGACGACTGACGAGATTCGCGCGCTCTGGGATGCCATCGATCGCACCGGCAGCGACCGCGTGCGGGTCATCTTCCGGACGGCAGGGGTTCAATCTCCGCTGCAACGCCAAGAGCTGGCGCCGCTTCGGCAGATCTGGGATCGTGATGAGGAGCGCAGTGCAATCGGTTTCGAGCTGGATCGCTCAGGGGTCTATGGCGGGTTCCACTGCTACCTGCGGCGCTGATCCACGGCGGATTGTTTTGCGATGCGATGTCGGTCGACGCCGCCGCTCAAATCTTTCGTACAATATGCCGCAGCGCGGTGCCCAGCAGGGACAGGCGCGCCCGGCATGACTCTGCTAGATTTGGCATCGTGAGGGGCTTCACACACCCGGAGTGGAGGCATGGATAAGCTCGTAGAGATTCGCAATCAGGAATTTCTATGCCGGGAGCGTGCCGCGTTTGATTCAGAGCGAAGGGCATTTTGGCTGGCGCAAGCCGAGGAATGGGAGCGGCGCGCCGTGGATGAGATCGCGTTCCACTTTCGAGAATGCAACACAGATCGCAATGATGGGCAGTCGGCGGCCGTTAAGGTCTCAATGCGAGGCGACCCAAGCAATCAGCACCATGGCCGGTCGAATGAGCTTCGGCAGACCCGGTGAGTCGCAAGCGCGCCTCAATGCTGCGGTTTCCGCAGCGTCTGCCTCACTTCGGTGCCGCAATCGAAGCATTCATAGACGAAGTCGATTTCCGACGTGCTCCAGTGCGGTTCGATCTCCCGCACATACATCGGCAGAAGTCCCATGCAGCTCGGGCAAATCTCGGGCGCCATCTTGGCGTCATGCTGGATCTCATGGTGCTGGATAAAGGCTGGCATGTCGGGTTCCCCCTCTCAGCGATAAGCACGATGAATCACAACCACCGGATTAGAATAGCCGACGGTGCTCGTTCCCGCGATTAACTCTTGCGAACGTAACGGGAACGGAGAGGCATTGTTTCTGAGTGTGGCAATCGCGTAACATTGGCTGCATGCCGGGCCGCCGACAACTGGTTTAAACCATTGATACTTTAGAAGAATCGGCAAGCCAGAAGCGCCGCCTGGCAATTCGAGGCCGTCGTCATTCTCGCCTGCCTAGGAAGCGCCAAAGCTTCAACGGAACGATATTTCGCGGGCGCGCACGGCAATGGGCACGAGGTGCGCGGAACATCGGATCGTCAAGCGATGCAGTTCAACGCGATCTTGAGGAGACAGAATTTCATCAGCCTCAACGACTTGTGCTACAACCGATTGCAAAATCGGCCGCAAACAGAATGACAAGGTCGGCAGTGATCGGAAGCGTGTTGGCTGCGCTGGTCCTTGGCGGCGCAGTGGCCGCTGTTGCGGCCGTGTGGCGGCCGGCCATCGGGGCGATCGATCCTTCGGCACGACAGCCCTTTGAGCCTGATCTGGTCAAACGCGGCCGCGCGCTCGCGGCGATCGGAAATTGCAGCAATTGCCATATGGCAGGCGCGGGCAAGGATCTCGCCGGTGGCGTTGCGGTGCCGACGCCGTTCGGAACGGTCTTCTCGTCCAACATCACGCCGGATGCCGACACCGGCATTGGCCGATGGTCGGAGGCCGCTTTCCGTCGCGCCATGCGCAATGGCGTCGACCGTGAGGGACGGCATCTCTATCCGACTTTTCCCTACGACCATTTCACGAATGTCAATGATGAGGACGATCGCGCCCTTTATGCCTACCTGATGACGCGCGAACCGGTCCGTTCCGCCACCCCGGAGAACCGGCTGTCATTTCCATTCGATCAACGTGTTTTGATCGCAGGCTGGAAACTGCTGTTCCTCCGGCGCGACACGTATCATCCGGACTCCTCAAAGAGCGCGGAATGGAATCGCGGCGCCTATCTGGTCGAAGGTCTGGCGCACTGCGGCGCCTGCCATACGCCGCGCAACGCGCTTGGCGCCGAGCGTGCCGGCGCGCCATTTGCTGGCGGCGATGTCGAGAATTGGCGGGCCTACGCGATCAATGCGGATTCACCTTCGCCGGTGCCGTGGGATGCGGATGCGCTGTTCGCCTATTTGCGCAACGGATGGCATCCCGATCACGGCACGGCCCGCGGGCCGATGGCGCAAGTCGCGGCCAATCTGTCGTCGGTGAGTTCGGACGAGGTCCGCGCCATCGCCACCTACACGGCCAGCGTGTTCGGGCCGTCGGCGCCTGATCGGCGGCGTCAGGCAGAGATGGTCCTGGCGGAGGTCAAATCAATGCCGGACCGGGCATTGGGGACCAATGCGGCCGGCGCCTCGATCTACGCGGCGGCCTGCGCGAGCTGTCACGACAGCGGCCGGCCAGTGCCTTATGGCGGGATCAATCTTGCCCTGAGCACCGCGATCAGCAGTCCCGATCCGCGCAATCTTGCCAATATCGTGCTGTCCGGTGTCACGCCCCGGGAGGGCGAGCGCAGCCCGATCATGCCGGGTTTTGCGAGCAGCATGAACGACGGCCAGATCGTGGCCCTGCTGAATTATCTGCGGTCCCGGTTCAGCAACCGGCCGGCATGGACCGGCGTTGATCAGGTCGTGGCGAACACACGGCGCACGCAGATGCCACCGCTTCGGACGGCCGCAGGCCAAGGCCAGTCGCACGTCGAGCCAGCACAGCGAGACAAGCCATGATGACATTGAAGGTCAATGGTCGCGATCACCAGATTGATGCGGAGGCCGACACGCCGCTGCTCTATGTGCTGCGCGACGATCTCGCGCTCAATGCCGCGAAATTTGGCTGCGGACTTGGTCAATGCGGTGCCTGCACCGTCATCGTGGACGGCAAGGCTGTGCTCTCCTGTGTGACGCCGCTGATGCTGCTCGAGGGCAAGCAGGTGACGACGCTCGAGGGGCTCGGCACGATCGCGGATCCCGCGCCGATCCAGCGGGCCTTTATGGACGAGCAGGCCGCGCAATGCGGCTATTGCATTGCCGGAATGATGATGCGGGCGCAGGCCCTGCTCATGCGGAACGCGAGCCCGAGTGACGAGGACATCCGCAACGAGCTCGAGCCGCATCTATGCCGATGCGGCACCCATATGCGCATTCTGCGCGCGATCCGCCGCGCCGCGGGACTGATGAATAGGGCCGACCTGTCGTCTGAACCGGGAGCCGTCCGATGAGCACGCTTGTTTTGGATCGCCGCCGCGTGCTGGCCGGCTCGGGGGCGCTGGTCGTCAGCTTCTCCCTCGGCCGCGCCTTCGCGCAGGATCAAGCCGCACCGACGCCCAGTCCACCCGGCAGCCTGAAGACGTCGCCCTATCTGGATTCCTGGATCCGAATCGATGCCGACGGCAGCATCACGGTGTTCACCGGCAAAGCCGAACTCGGCCAGGGGTTCAAGACCGCGTTCCAGCAGGTCGCCGCCGAGGAACTCGATGTCGCCTTTGCGTCACTGAAGGTCGTTACCGCCGATACCGGCCTGACCGCCAATGAGGGCTACACCGCGGGCAGTCATTCGATGCAGGACAGCGGCACCGCGATCCAGAACGCGGCCGCCCAGGCGCGCGAGCTCCTGGTGGCGGAGGCCGCGCGACGCTTCGATCTGCCGGCTGATCAGTTGCGCACGGAAAATGGAGAGGTGGTGGCGCCGGATGGCCGCCGGGCGGGATATCGCGAACTGGTTGCCGGCGATCTCCTCCACGTCCAGGCGCAGGCCAAGTCCCGGCTGAAGGATCCAGCCACGTTCAAGGTGATGGGTCAGGCGGTGCCGCGCGTCGATATCCCGGCCAAGGTCACCGGCGGCGCTGCCTACGTTCAGGATATGCGTTTGCCCGGCATGGTCCATGCGCGGATCGTGCGGCCACCGGGCTATGGCGCGCAACTCGTCGACTGCGATACCTCGGCGGTTGAAAAGATGCCGGGCGTCGTCGGCGTCGTCAGGGACGGCAATTTCCTGGCCGTCGTGACCAAGAAGGAATTTCAATCGGTCAAGGCGATGAGGGCGCTGTCAGCGGCGGCCAAATGGAAGGAAACGGCAAGCCTGCCCGATCAGGATGATCTGCTCAGGGTCCTGACCAGCCTGCCATCGCAGGACAGTGTGATCTTCGAGCGCAACGACGCTTCGGCCGTTGGTCAAAGCACCCTCGAAGCCACCTATGTCAGGCCATATCAATCACATGGATCAATAGGCCCGTCCTGCGCGGTGGCGCAGCTCAATGGCGACACGATGACGGTGTGGACCCACACCCAGGGCGTCTATCCCGATCGTCAAGCGATTGCGGAAATGCTGCGCATGCCGCCGGCAAAAGTCCGCTGCATTCATGTCGAGGGCTCCGGTTGCTACGGCCATAATGGTGCTGACGATGCCGCAGCGGATGCGGCGCTGATCGCACGGGCCTTCCCCGGACGACCGGTTCGGGTGCAGTGGATGCGCGAACAGGAACATGCCTGGGAGCCGTTCGGACCGGCGATGGTCACGCGGCTGAAAGCATCGCTCGACCGCGAGGGAAAAATCGCCGACTGGAATTTCGAGGTCTGGAGCAATACCCATTCCATGCGGCCGGGGGGCGCCGGATGCATGCTGGCGGCCCAGCACGTGGCGCAGCCGTTCAAGGTCCCGGCGCCAAAACCCCTTCCTCTGCCGGAGGGAGGCGGCGATCGCAATGCAATCCCGATCTACGCGCTCCCCAATGCGCACGTGGTACACCACTTCATTCCCGAGATGCCATTGCGAATTTCAGCGATGCGGGCGCTCGGCGCCTACCACAATGTGTTTTCGATCGAGAGTTTCATGGACGAGCTCGCTTCGGCAGCCGACGCCGACCCGGTCGAATTCAGGCTCAGGCATCTGGATGATCCGCGCGGCCGCGACGTGATCGCAAAAGCCGCGCAGGAATTTTTGTGGAAGCCGGATCAAAGGCCAGCGCCAGGGCGTGGCTTTGGCTTTGCCTTCGCGCGCTACAAGAACCTTGCGGCCTATTGCGCCGTTGCCAGCGAGGTCGAGGTGAACGGGCAGACCGGTAGGGCGCGTCTGATCCGCGCGGTGGCCGCGGTCGACAGCGGCCAGGTCGTCAATCCGGATGGGCTGACCAACCAGATCGAGGGCGCGATCGTGCAGTCGATGAGCTGGACGCTCTACGAAAGCGTGAGCTTCGACGAGACGAGGATCACCAGCATCGATTGGCAGACCTATCCGATCCTGCGCTTCGGCGCAGTCCCCGAGAACATCACGGTGCATATCATCAACCGGCCCGGTCAGCCGTTCCTCGGCAGCGGCGAGACCGGACAGGGCCCGGCGGCCGCCTCGATCGCAAATGCCATTGCCAATGCGACCGGCAAGCGGCTACGTAACCTGCCGCTGACGCGGAAGCGGATCAAGGATGCGATCGACACCTAACGGAAACGTGTCCTCTCATGGTCCGTGGACGTCGCTGACAATTTCCCTTGTCCAACAACCCCTCATTTCAGGAGTTCTGTCATGACGCACGCGATCCGCTTTCACAAGGCCGGCGGCCCCGATGTTCTCGTCTGGGAGGAGGTCGCAGTCGGCAAGCCAGGTAAAGGTGAGGCGCGCATCCGCCACACCGCGGTCGGGCTGAACTTCGTGGATATCTACAACCGCTCGGGTCTTTATCCGGCACAGTTGCCGAGCGGCCTCGGCAGCGAGGCGGCGGGTGTCGTGGAGGAGGTAGGCAGTGGTGTCACCGACCTGAAGTCCGGCGACCGCGTGGCCTACGGCAGCGCGCCGCTTGGCGCCTATTCCGAAGCGCGGCTGATCCCGGCCGACCGCCTGTTGAAGCTGCCGGACGGCATCGATGACCGCACGGCCGCGGCCATGATGCTGAAGGGATTGACGGTGCAATATCTGATCCGTCAGACCTATCGCGTCAAAGCCGGCGATACCATTCTGCTCCACGCGGCGGCCGGCGGCGTTGGCCTCATTTTGAGCCAATGGGCGAAGCACCTCGGCGCCACCGTCATCGGGACCGTCGGCAGTGACGACAAGGCCAAGCAGGCCCAGGCCCACGGTTGCGCCCACACGATCATCTATACGCGTGAGGATTTCGTGAAGCGCGTCGACGAGATCACGGGCGGAAAGAAGGTGTCGGTGGTCTATGATTCCGTCGGCAAGGATACCTTCCTCAAATCGCTCGACTGTCTTGCGCCGCTCGGGGTGGTCGCGCTGTTCGGCCAGTCCTCAGGCGCCGTCGAACCGCTCAATCTGGGGCTTCTGGCGCAGAAGGGATCATTGTATGTCACCCGCCCGACGCTCAACACCTATGCGGCAAAACGGGAAAGCCTGGTCGCGATGGCGAAGGAATTGTTCGAGGTGGTGCAGTCCGGCGCGGTCAAGATCGAGGTCCACCAGACCTATCCGCTGAAGGACGCGGCCAAGGCGCATACCGATCTGGCCGCGCGCAAGACCACCGGCTCGACGGTGTTCTTGGTCTGAAAACCGAACGCTGCGGTGTGGCGGATCTGATATTCGCTACAGCATATCCTTAGAGTTCTGTCAGCGAATGTCAGATCCAAAGCCGGACTGGAATCCAGGATTTTCTTGTGTCCCGCGGTTCTGACGTTCGTAAACGAGCCCGCGGCAAAATGATACGAATGTCAGAACCGGGACACCAGCCCGCTTCCGGCGCACGGACGAGTCTCCGCCCGGCCCTGGTGATCAAGCGATCTCATGCTTGCGCAGGTCGTGGGCATGATCGAACCGGGCGGCCTGCAGGTTGGCGCCGGACGCCGGGATTTCGGAGACGGCCGCCTCGGCCAGGATATCCTGGGTGATATCCTCGACCGACTGGTCGATGCCTTCGTGGATGAAGCAGATATCGCGGTATTCGCCGGACGCGACCCGGGAGAGCACCTCGCGCCGCGTGATTTCGGGATCGACTACGGCCTCGCGACCACGCCGGCCATAGTCGATCATGACGACAAAATACTGCACGGATCATCCCTGCGAATCAGCTTCGGATCGATACCATTATTTTCTGAAAAACATAAAAAAAGTCAGATCGAGAATTCCAAAAGCGCGGAGACCTACAGGCGAGTAAGGCGCGGCCGGCCCCAAATCACCGCCGGTAACGCCGTGCGACGAGTTGGATGACGCGAATCGCCCTGTCATGCGCTATTTTTTGGCCGCCTTCGCCTTGCGGGCACGGGACCCGGCCTTGCCCCGCAGCCGCTCGATCTGAGCGCGCGGCAGAGTTACGCAGATCTCGCCGATCCAATCCAGTTTCACCCCATTGATCGGCTTGGCGTTGAAGCTCGCGAGGTTGACCATGGATGGCGCCTTTCCGCGCTCGATCGTCTTCAGGTAGCGTTCGCCGGTCTTGAGGCGGACCGCGGCCTCCTCGCCATAAAAGGTCGACAGCGGATGACGCTGCTCGCGATAGACCACGATCACGTCGCCGCTCTCGTATTTCGGCAGCATGGAATCGCCTGTCACCTCGAAGGCGATGGTCTCTTCGGACAGCGGGAAGGGCAATTCGACCTCGCCGATCCCCTCCGGCGGGATCTGCTCGATGTCGGGCTCGATCAGCGCGCCGGCGCCGATTCGGCCCATGATCGGCACCCTGTTCAGCTCCAGATATTCGACGATTGGCGCGATCTCGGATGCCTTGATCTGGCGCAGGCCCGACAGGATCTCCGATATCGCGCTGGCGCGGACGCCCATGGCCTGCGCCAAGCCTCCCTTGCTCTTTCCCGTTCTTTCCAGTCCCCGCTCGATCATCGCAGCGTCCAGCATGGAATCACCCCTTCTCCCGTTTGGAGCGTTATAGCATTTCCGATTATCGGGATACAAGCCTGACTTTTTGTTCGGAATATCAGAAATAAGGAATCGCATGACGGGAGAGAAAGGCGAATGGACGTATGCAAGCGAACAATTGGGCGCCGGAGCATTCTATGGCGCTATGCGAGTTTTTGGCGCGCGGATTGTCGTTTTGGCGATTGCCAAGGCGATCAACGACAAATTCGGGACCAGCGATACGCGCAATGCGGCGATCGGCCGGAGCAAGCGCATGGGACTTTAGGGGTCCGGACCCCGCGGAGAAGCGGTTGGAGCGGGCGCCCAAGGCCGAATCGGCGGCTCCGAAGCTATCCAAGAAACCGAAGCGATCCAAGACGGTCCTGGTCCCGGAAGCGCCCGGGCTGGCACCCCCGCCGGCGGTCGAACCGGTCAAGCTTGCGCTGTATCGGCATCCGCCCGCGGCTGGTTCACTGATCGAGCTCAAGCCAGGCGACTTCGCTATCCCTATGGCGGCGACAAGGACGGCGAGCCCATCGTGTTTTGCGGCCATCCGCGGCGGGACGGCTCGAGCTACTGCACGCCTGCATTTTCGTCTGACGCAGGGCCCGGGGACAGCATCTGAACGTGCGGCCGGCCGCATCCTGCTGCGGCTCGTGGAAGCAGCCTGAGCGCGATTTCGCGCTTCCGTTGGATCGACTTTTTTGCAAGGGAAAGAACGTGGCAAACACCAAGCGTAACAAATCCTACCGGCTCTCGAAGATTCATGATCGCCGCTCGCGCGATCTGCCGCGTAATGCCGAGGTGGTCGCGGTCGAAGTGGATGATCCTCTGGCGCTGGAGGCGGGCGAGAAGATCGTGGCGCTGCGCTCGATCCGCAACGATCCGCTGGGGCGGCTGCATTCGCATCACCAGCTCGACGAGGCGCAATTTCTGGCCGGGCGGGCCTTCCAGCACGACTGGGAACGGGCCGAGCGCGGGCCGCAGGCCGTCGATCCCGGCCGCGAATATGTCGACGGCGTGCAAACCCCGCGAGGCGGTCACCGAAAGCCAGCGCAAGGCCGTGTTGCGGCTCAATCGGGCCGAACGCGAACTCGGCGCCGACGGTTCGGCCTTGGTGCATGACGTGCTGGTCAAGGCAATGACCATGGATCAGGTCGGGCAGCGGCGCGGCCTCGAAAGCCAGCGCTGGCGCGACTATTTTTCGCGGCGTTTGCTTGAATGCCTCGGCCGGCTGGCGCTGGTCTACGGCTTTGCGACGGAAAAGAAGACCGGCACGGGCCTGCTCACGCGTCCTGTGCCTTCCGGAGCTCTTTGACCCGCGCCGTCGCGGTTTTCAGGTCGATGCCTTCCCGCACGCGCAGCATCGATACAGCATCGAGGATGCGGCCGTCCTTCACGAGCATGTGGATCGGATCGACGGCTGCGGGGCGTGTTTTTTTGGTGAAGACCGCATCCAGCACGGCGGCGCGCATG
>Ga0210401_10000812_pt1 | contig 37753 bp, 27 predicted proteins | sample IncBWH32MmetaG_FD_150866 | JGI IMG/M metagenome (GOLD analysis project Ga0210401, IMG submission 150866) | Forest soil microbial communities from Barre Woods Harvard Forest LTER site, Petersham, Massachusetts, United States - Inc-BW-H-32-M | ecosystem: Environmental > Terrestrial > Soil >... | reverse complement strand
GGAATAACTCTGAAAACGGTGCCGCAGCCGTAGGGACAAATAGCATTGCCACCCTGCTCCGTGGCCCCGTAGAAGTTGCCGTCGGTAGCGAGCAGCAGCCCTCCGAGAGGACCACTTCCGTCGCCGCAATCATCACCTTCCCAGCAAAAACTATGAATGGTGGATAACGTGCCCCCCGGGGTAATTCTGAAGACGGTGCCTCCATTGGGGTTTTTCCCGCCGTAGTATGTTGTCCCGTAAAAGTTTCCGTCGTGGCCCTGGACGAGGGTCATATGCTGGGGGCTGGCTCCGTTACTCAAGTTGAAGGTTGCCAGCGTGTTCAAAGTTTGTCCGGACGAAGCGGTTACCGCGGTTATGCAGAGCAGAAATACGACATTTGCTTTTTTCCAATGACAAGGCTCTTGCATCTTCTCCTGAGACCATCCATAACTATTCGCCTGTGAATGACCGCCTCTCGTCTAGTACGGCATTGCGAAGCCTGCTACGAATCCCGCACCCCCGCTCGTCGAGACGACCGAAAAGATGTCCTCTGGCAGAGTTATTGGTTGCACTGTGAACGTCGCATCGCCCTGGCTGTCGGTCGTGCCCTGACCGGTGAGCTGATAACAATCCGATCCGCCGGCAAGAGGACATTGTGTCACCGTATATACCGTGTACGGCACAGCCCCGGTCAAACCGACTTGGATTAAGCCACTGCTTAAGAGTTGCATGGAACCGGAAACCAGCGGATCTTGCCTTACGGGTGGACCGCCATTGGGGAACCCGTAAACTGCAGTTTCGGGTTGCAGCGTGGCGTAATACACCTGAGATCCCGGCTCTGCGTAGTCGCAACAGGGCAAGAAGCTGGTGGAAAACTCCATCGTTCCGCTTAGCAGGAGCTGGAAATCCCCTGCCCACATCCCAGGCGGGACTGTGACCGCGGTGTTCGCAGCCCCACTTGAATTTGTGGTCACGGTTCCCACGCTTACGCAGTCCGTGTACGAAATGCAGAACTGTGCGGTATAGGTTGTGCTGGGCGAAGCTCGGTTCAGTTGAACAGTCGTGAGGCCGACTGTGTTCACTGTGACTTGGCCGTTCGGCTGCGTGTCGTGCCCATTCTGTCCGTAGATGGAAACGTCGTATTGCAAAGGAGCAGTGCCCGGCAGGCTGAATTGAAAAACTGTCCCCTGGTTAGATGAACCGCCCCTCGTGGTGGTGCCGTAAAGAACCCCGTGGCTCAGTAGTAATGTTCCCTTGGGATAGGCACCGTCAGTCCCACCGGCGAACGTGTGCAAAGTGGTTAAGTTGCCGGAGGAATCAAGTTCGAATATGGTGCCTACATGCGCCGATCCACCCTCGCTCGTCGTTCCGTAAAGATTGCCTGCGGCGTCACGTATGAGTCCCCCAACCGGGTAGGCTCCATCCGTCCCGCTGAAATTATGCAGAACCGTCTTGTCGTACTCATTGATGCGAAACAGCGTTCCTTCACCGTATGCTCCGCCTAGCTCCGTGGCGCCATAAAGATTGAAGTCGGAATCCCGTACCAGGGAATTCATCACCTCTGCCCCGTCGGTTCCTCCCGAGAAGCTATAAATCATGTTCTGGCTCCAGCCATCAGGACCGGGGACGAGTTCGAAGACAATGCCACATTGCGCGTCACCAGAACCGCCGCAGTTTCCTCCCCCCGTGGTCGTGCCATAAAAATCGCCCTCGAAATCGCTAATCAAGGGGGCGTACGGATGAGATCCGCCAGTCGACGTGCACAGGAACGTGTATTGCTGGGTTTCGGTCCAACTGTTCCCCGAGGGTGTAAGCTCAAAGGCAGTGCCACCTCCATTCGGACAATCCGTCGTGCTGATTCCCCCGCTGGAAGTTGTGCCGAACAAATTCCCGTTGAAATCAAGCAGAAGGCTGCCCTGCGGCAGTGCGCCGTCGCTGTTGTTTTGAACCCCCAGGAACGAATAGATCACGCTCTGGGCACCCGCGGGGCTGAGCTTGTAGACGACGCCGCAACCATTGGAACTGTTTCGACAACTGTGCCCGCCGTTTAACGCCGTGCCATAGAAATTTCCCGCTGCGTCTGCGATGAGGCCTGAGACCGGACTTGCTCCATCGCTTCCTCCGGTAAAGTTGTAAAGAACGGTCTCGCTTCCGTCAGCGGACGAGCGAAATATCGTTCCCGAATTGTGAGTTCCTCCGGCCGAGGTGGTCCCGTACAGGTTTCCCGCGGAGTCACCCAGCAATTGAACAAAGACCGGGGTTGCGCCGTCGGAGCCTCCAGTGAACGAATGCAACACTTGATAACCCTGGGCTAGAACTGCCCGGGAAGTAAGAATCGACAAAGCAAGAACGACGGCGACCGCTAACCTGCGGGAATCACGTCGACAGGGTATGAGAGGGGCTGGCGGCTGGCGGTTTGAACTCATGACGCGCGTCTCCCAAGGAATTGGGTGCCGGGGAGTCCGTCCCGACGAAGTCGGCTGAAGTCCTGCGGCACCGTAGAGCGTGGACCGACTTCAATCGAATGGAAATCGGGAGATTACGGTATTTGACTCTAGATTTTTACCCAGGCGGATTACTGATGCCCGACTCCTCAAGCAGCTTTTCGCAACCTAGATCGTCTGGCCTATTCGTGGAGTCGTGCAATGACAGGGGGGATATGAGGACAAGTTCTTTGAAAGCCAGTGGAGTTGGCAGCAGTTCAACAGGTCCGTTGTTGATAAATCGCCGATTTCACTCATTAACCCTGACGACCAAAAGGTCAAAACGTTTAATCGCCGCTATCGACTGTAGACAAATTTCTCCTCGGGAGTTGACGCAGAACGATTCGTCAGCGAAGACAATCTGGCTGCTATCCGAGCCTCGCGTACTCCGCCACCTTGGAGTTCAGCGGGACACTTTCTCCGGTCCGGTTTCGGAGCGGGAATCGCGAAATTAAGCATTTTCAAGCGATTTTCAGAGAAATGCAGCCCTGGTTTTTCTGCGACCCAGACTGAATGGCGGAGAGGGAGGGATTCGAACCCTCGGTACAGGTGTTAGCCCGTACAACGGTTTAGCAAACCGCCGCATTCGGCCACTCTGCCACCTCTCCGGCGCGGGTTTTGATTAGTTTACCATGCTGTCCCATCCGCACTTTCCATCGGATTCGTTTTCCTGCGCCGGAGCTTCCAAGTTAGGGGGCTGGGTTATCCCGGCTCGCTGGTCATGAAGAAGAGCGGCTTCATTTCGAAACTCTTGTAGTAGGGCCGCAGGCGCTCGGTGCTGTAATGCTCTTTCACGTTCACTATTTTCTTGGAGGCGGTCACCACGTCGATGTCCATGTTGTCGTAACGACCGTTCTTTAACACCACCAGGCGGCCATGGACCTTGCGCAGAATCAAATCGAGTGCCAGATTGCCATAAGCCATCGGTACCACGGAGTCGATCGCGTCCGGATCTCCGCACCGGACGAGGTAGCCGAGCTTCTGGGTGAGGACGTCCACGGTCGTGCCGTGGTTGTACTTGGGCGAAAGCTCCTGCAGTTTGTCAGAGACCAAATCGCCGATTCCACCCAGTTTCTTATGGCCGAAAGCATCGGTGGCGTGGCTCTCGAATACCATCTCTCCGCCTTCGAACATCGCTCCTTCGGAGACGAGCACCACAGAATAGTGGCTTGGATTCTTGTGGCGATCGGCCACCAGCAGCTCCGTGAGTTGCTCAATGTCGAACCTATGCTCGGGGATGACACAGCGGTTCGCTGCACCAGCCATGGTGGGCAGCATCGCGGTGAAGCCCGCATAGCGTCCGAATACTTCGATCACCAGAAAGCGTTCGTGCGAGCCGGCCGAGGTCCGCAAGCTGTTCGTCATCTGGATCGTGCGGGTGATGCAGGTACTGAACCCGATGCAATAATCGGTCCCCGGAACATCGTTGTCCATGGTTTTGGGGATGGCGACAACGCGCACTCCTTCCTCGACCAGACGCACTCCGTAACTGAGCGTGTCGTCACCGCCGATGGGAATCAAGTAGTCGATGCCCAGAAAGTCGAGATTTTTCAGTACCTCCGGAGTCAGATCGTTGTTGTCGCCGTTGAACGCCACTTGCAGATGTGGGGGAACGGCACGTTTCTTCACTTTACTGGGGTTGGTGCGCGAACTGTGCAGGAACGTTCCACCGGTGCGCCCGGCCCGGTTAACAATTTCCTCGGTCAATATTTGAAAATTGTTGCTATTGTCATAATCTTTTTCGCGAACCATGTCGACCAGGCCTGCCCATCCCCGACGCACACCGATCACCTCGTACCCTTCACGAACCGCCCGGATGGTCACGGCACGGATTGCCGGGTTCAAGCCGGGTACGTCCCCACCCCCGGTCAGGATTCCGATCACGCCTTTTCTTGTGCTGAGATTGGACATTCCTTCCTATAGGAGAGAATAGCCCGCTTTCGTCACCCTCGTCTAATCCTCGTCAGCGTCGTTGTCGGGCTCGTGTGGCGCGCTCTGGTAGTTGATGAAATAGCTGGGCGGGTATTTGGCGCCGGTCACGGTTTTAAAAGGGTGCGATTGACTGAAGTCAAAGAAGTCGGAGAGCGAGTAGGCGTTGCCCTGTAAAAGATCGGGTGCAAATGTGTCCGCATACGGATATTGCAGCGGGCCGATTTGCCCCAGGGAATTCCCCGACTGTCCGAACACATACTCAATGAAGTTGAGAATGCTGCCGAAATCGTAGTTCAAGGAAGAAATGTAGCCCGTGAATCCCTGTATACCCTGGGTTTGCTGCGTGTAGGCTGAAATCACAAGGAGCGGCACGCGGAACCCGTAAACGTACTGTCCGCCGGTGTTATTCGTATACCCGATTGCCCACGGCGCAACGTGGTCAAACCATCCGCCCCAATCGTCCCACACCACCAAAATGACGGTGTCGCTCCAGTAGTTTTCCGGGACGCAAGCCCCATTATTGTTACTGTTCCCGATGTAGTTGGTTAGAGCTCCAACCCAGGACGGCCCCCCATCATCATTCACGGTACCGGCATGGTCGGACCAGTTCCCGTCGGGAATCACCCAGGTCACGTTTGCCAGATTTCCGTTACAGATGTCGGTCAGCACCTGCTGGGAACCGATCACTACATTGCTTTTCCACTCCTGTCCATGGCAGACCCCTCCAGCCCCAGACGACTGGCAAATATGATCGATGGCGTTGGGGGCATTCCAGATCTGTCCGCCTTTCACGGTTCCCGGCTTCCCGTAGGCGTAATACCGCCAACTGATCGGCGGAGTTGCGCTGTCCAGCAGATCGGTCATCGTGGGGTGTTCATAGCAAGGGTAACCCTGGTTGTAGCCGGCAGATTCCTGCCCATTGGGAGCAATCTCTAAAACCACTTCTCCTTGTTCTGCAATACACCCAGTACTCCCCGTGTTCACCGGGTTTTCCGCAGAGAACCAGGTCCAAAAGCCGCTTGGATCGTCGTAAGGAACCGGCGCCGAAGTTCCCGTGAAAAGAAACTGGTGTGCGGGGAAGCTGGGACCTTGATTAGTCTGAAACATTCGGTCGGCGAACCCGTACTGTTCGGCCAGCTGAAAATAAGGATCAAGAATGCCGTGCGTTCCATCAAACAGCGTATTTTTCACGTATGTGAATTGAGGATTCCGTGGGACCGTCATGACCGGGATGCATTCGTTGAGTCTTACTGTGATTCGGTTGGCGCCGTCCATCGCCCCGTTGTCCCACATCTGCATCCAGGCGGCGTGAGTGTGGGCGGGATCGTAACAGGAGTCAAGCTGACCGGGCGCCAGCGGAAGGGTCACCCGCTGGCCGTGATGATCTTTGTAGAACCCCGTGGTGGAAATGTCGGCTCCGTTTGCAATCAGCACCGGATCCTGAAAGAGATTGTCGGGAGTGCGGTTCTCTTGAACTACCACGATCACATGGCGGATCGGGGTATTGTAGCTTTGCGCGCGCACAAACGTGGTTGCGGAAACCACCACTGCTAGCACTATTCTGGCGGGGCGCTTCATCTCACACCCATTCGACTGGGCATTGTATCAGCTGATCTTTCTCTGGTTGTCGCCGGACCTCACATGATACGGTGACCACCTTCCCCGATCAGGGCAGCACAATGAATTGCTTGTTGCTGGTCAGCGTACCAGTCGGAGTCGTCACCGTAACCGCTCCCGTGGTCGCACCTGCGGGGACGGTCGCCGTCATGAACGTGTCCGATACAAGTGAAAACGTTGCCGCCGTTCCATTGAAAGAAACGCCGGTGGCCTGTCCTAACCCCTGACCCAGGATACCGACCGAACTCCCCGCCGCCCCGGTTGTCGGAAGCAGGCCGGCAAAGGGTTTCAGACCAATGCTTCCATCCAGGAACGTGCCGCCGTTAAACTTGCCGCCGGCCGATGCCTCTCCATAGAGAATTCCCTTCGTGTGTTGCAACGGCACCACCTGAGGAGAAGAACCGGTGCCGCTGGTAAAGCTGAACAAAGACGTGAAGCTGCCTCCAAGGCTCATGCGCCACACCGTCCCCAGGTTTGCCGTCCCGCCTTGTTCGGTGACGCCATACAAGTTTCCGTCAGTCGCCTGCATCAGGCCAAGGGGGCTGATTCCGTCGGCACCGCTGAAATTGTGCAGGGTCGAATAGACTCCCGTGGGTGTCATTTTGTAGATGGACCCATCGCCGACGTTGGTGTGCAGAATCGTACCGTAGAAGTTGCCGTCGCTGGCCTGAACGATGTTGGGAGTGTCACCGCGATCGAATTTGTGCAGTACGGTCAGTACACCCGACGTCGTGATCTTGAAAATTGTGCCGTGGCCATTGCCTCCAGCCGTCGTTGTCCCCCACAGGTTGCCATCGGCGCCTAGCAGCAGCGGCGCAGATGGGTAGGCGCCATGGGAACCATCGAACGCGTAGAGCGTCGTAAAACCCGAAGACGTGATGGTGTAGATCGTGCCGAAAAGGCCGCTGCCTCCCTGATAGACGGTCCCGTACCAGTTGCCGTCAGCACCCTGGATCGGAGGAGCCTGCGGGTACGACCCGTCGCTGAGGCCGGTAAAGCTGTACAAAACTGTCAGTTGGCCGTTTGACGTGATCTTGAAAACCGTTCCCAAGCTCGAGGCCCCACCCCCAGCCGTGGTGCCATAGAAATTTCCATCCGTCCCCAGGGTCAAGCCACTGGCGGGACTGGCCCCGTGCCTGCCATCGAAGCTGTAAAGGACGGTAAGCGTCCCATTCAACGCCATCTTGAACACCGTGCCGCAGGTTTGGCCGCCGCAGGTGTTGCTGCCGCCGCTGGGCGTGGTGCTGTACAAGTTGCCGTCCAGCCCCTGCGCTATCACGCCCGGAGCTTGCGGGTTCAGTGGATCACCGGCGTTCTTTCCGAAGTTGTAGAGCACCTGGGCGGAAAGGGTGGTCACCGATAAAGCGAAAACCATGGCCAATCTGAAAAGGATTCGTATGTTCGACATCGCAATTTCTCCGAGGAGGGTACGGTGGCTCACTCCAAAAGCGGGCTAACAGGGAAAGCCGCGACCAACTGGCAATTCTGCCTAGCGGTAGAGTACGCGTCAAGAGCACGCTCGCGATAGAGAAGGAAGTCCGTAGCATCCCGTTTGCGCCACGCGCGTGCCTTGGGATGCTTGTGCCGGTCGCCCTGCTTTGTCCGTAGGTTTCCGCGGTTTTTCTTGATCGCCCCCATCGGTCGCACTACCATTAAGATGTTACGGACTTCGGGTGACATGTCAGATCGGGGATAACCTATGAATGACAACTCCCAGAATCGCCGTGAATCCAAGCGCATCAAGATCCGCGTCCCCATCGAAATCGAGGTCGAAGGCGGTTCCGGCCCCATTCGAGGCGCCACCGCTGACCTGAGCGCGGGCGGTTGCTACGTCGAGACCATGTTTCCCTTCCCGGTTGGGACAACGCTTGACCTGAAGCTGCAGATCGAGAACACCTTGCTGGTAGCTGCCTCCGTCGTCACTTGCGATCCCCAGGTGGGAAACGGAATCAGATTCGAGAAGATGTTGCCGGAAGACCGCGAAGAACTGCAAAAGTATCTGGAAGCGCGGGAGAAAGACGAGTCGAAGCAGGCAGGCGCCAGCTAGCTCACTTACTCGGCGGCGCAGATACTTTCATCTCGTCCGCAGCTTTTTCCAAGTCTGTGACCGCCTGGGCGTCTAACTCATACAACGACGCCTCGCCTTCCCGCCTGGCGATGTACCCGGCATCCTTCTTTGCAATCTGCACTTTCTCGATTCGCTTGCCATCGTTGGATAGCACCGTCAGCTCGATGGTCGGGTTCGTGAATCCGGAATCCACAAATTTGCTGGCGGAAAGGTCGCGTAATTTGTCCACCACCTCTTGCGCGCTGCCGGCATCCAATTTCTTGCCGTTTCCATTCCACCAGTCGTTCCCACCTTTGGTGAGGAAATAGCTTTTCGCTCCGTCGTGAATCTCAATCTTGTTGGGATCGCTGAATCCGAAATCGAACAGCTTCTTGTTGCGAAAATCCTCGAGACCTTTGTCCAGCCCCTTGCCCACGCTGCTCGGAACCTTATATGCGCCTTCCACCACGCTTGACTTGGCGTAGTAGTCGTCTTTGCTGTTACGGACTTGCAGTTCCTGCGTCCCGGACTCGGCGGTTACTTTCACCGTCGCCACCGGAGCGGCCGCGGCAAACGCTGCCGCCGTTTTCTTCGGATCCTGCTCGGCGCCGCCTAAATCCATTCGCGCGTCGGTCAAAGTCCGCACTAACTGTGCCACCTGGCCGTCATCCGCCCGCAGCGGCTTCGGCTTCACGATCTGCCAGCCGTCTTTGTTGCGGCCAAACTCAATGTCCTCTTTCTTGGCGATCAATTCCACTTTGCTGATCTTGTCAGCATCGACCGTCAGCAGCCGTTTATCGCGCAGATCGTTCACATTCTTGTCGATGCTGCTCTTGTTGTAGCTGGCGATGGTGAACACCCGCGGATCGCCCTCCAACTTGGCGTAAACCGCACTCCCCGCCGGCGTCTGGTCGCCCAGTAGCAACCCGTGCGTCTTGCTGTTCTTTTCCGTGATGGTCGCGGTGAGAACGGGATCGCTCAAGCCATACTGTCCCAGGTCGCTGGCCTTGTCCTCCACCAGCCGCTCTGACGTGAGCCCCGACAGGCTGGAAAGCATGGGAGAAACCGCGCTTTGTTCCACGCCCATTGGCTGGGGGGCCGTGATCTGCCACTTCCCCGAGCTGTCTCGCGCCAGCACCAGCTCGTCCCCACCCTTTTTCTTGAGATCAATCTTCGAGATGTCGTCTGGTTTGAGAGTAAGGATTTTTGGCGGAGCGTCAGCCGACGCGGTCTCCGCCGGTTTCTGCCGATTCGACCAGTAGAGGGCTCCGGTCAAACCCGCCAAAACCACGGTTGCAACAATGAGCCCACGCAGTTTCATTTTGCTTCACGTCCGCCGCAATGCAGAAAAGTCATCTCCTTTTCCACCACACTGAGACACCCACCACGATAACCAGCAGCGGCAACAGAAACTGGCTGGTAAGGGTTACCACGTTCCTTTGCGAGCGGGTCATGGTGATGCGGCGGTCTTCCTGTTCCTTGGGTCGAATCGAAATCAGATCTTCATCCGACGAAAGCCAGTCAACCGCATTCAACGCCAGGTCGCTATTGCCATTGAAACTGATGAACGAGTTCGCCGCCCACGACGAACTCCCCACCACCACAAATCTCCCCTGCGCATCCTGCTTACCGGTGTTGTAAGTTGCCGCCGCCGCAAGCGTCAACGGTCCTTTCTTGTTCTTGGGATCGTTGGGATCAACCGCCGGAGAACTCAAATTGCTTGTCGCCAGACTCGTGTCCGAAGAACTAAACAGCTTCTGCACCGAAGTTTTGTCGCCGTTCTTGATATCCAGTGACCGCGAAAGCGGAAACCCAGTCTCGGACCCCTTCATGCCGTCGACGATCACATGGGAATCGTATGTCCTCACCAACGCCACCTGCGGTCCCACTCCCAGCAACTGCCCAATGGGATTCAGATCGAGAATCAGGTCTTTCTCGGCGGTCACACCCCAGCTTTGCAGCAGGCTGGTAAGCGCGTCGTTGTCGGATGTCATGGCGCGGCCAATCTTCAGCGGCGGATCCAGCATCAACAAAGCCCGCCCGCCGTCCTCTACATATTTCTTGAGCGCATCGACTTCCGGCTGCTGATAATCCCGGGTCGGGCCACCCACTACCAGCACCGTACAGTCACTCGGCACTTCAGCCTTCTGCAACAAGTCAATCGACTTGGCTACGTAGTTGTCTTTGCCCAGCAAGTCTTTGAATTTCGAATAACCGCTGCGGTCGGAATCGTCGATCTGGTGCTCGCCGCTGCCGGCAACAAAGCAAACCGTGCGGGTGGTGTGCTTCAACGTGCGGATAATCGCGCCGGTAATGCCCTCTTCGGTGAAGCTTTTAGCTTCTTCCTTGCTGCCACCCACCTGCACGATCGCAGTTCCGTAGTTTGTAACCCCGGCCTCTCGCGTTTCCTGCGGCTTCTTGTCCGGGTCAACGTAATCCACATGAATCTTGGGAGAAAGACTCGAATATTCGCCCAGCAGGTCTTTCGCGCGAGGAAACCGCGTTGACTGGTCGAAATAAGTGATGGTCCCGTCCTGTTTCAGTCCCTTCACGATCTTGGCCGTCTGCTCTGACAGGCTGTAGCGCTTGTTCGATGTCGCGTCGTAGGACTTGTCGTGCCGGTTGGCGAGGAAATTCGCGATCACTACCGCAGTCAGCACCACCAGCACGTACACCGTGGCATAGGCCACATACCGGGTCTGTCTGGCTTTGAGCAACTCTGTATTCACTTACGACCTCCAGCGCAAAGATTCCATGGAGCGCGCGGTGAAAAACAATCCCAGGAAAATAACGGTTAAATAAAAGATTGCATCCTTCAGGTCGAGCACGCCCTTGGCGAACGACTCGAAGTGCGTAATCACAGACATGTAAGCAAGCACTTGCGCCCAGGCCGCCGTCTCATACCCGCTAACCCATTCCAGCACCCACAGCAGCAGGCACACGCCGAACGTCGCTGCGCCCGCAATAATCTGATTCCTGGTCAAGGTCGAAATAAATGTGCCAATCGCCAGCAGGCCGCCGGCCTGGAGCAGCAAACCCAGGTAGCCGATGGCCAAGGGCTTCCAATCGGGATTTCCATACTTAAATAAGAACGCAAAGTTCAGCGCAGTAAATAGCAGCATGCACGCATACATAGTCAGCGCCGCAAGCCATTTGCCAACGATGATTTCGATATCACGGATCGGCGACGTCACCAGCAACTCAATCGTCCCGCTGCGCTTCTCCTCGGCAAATAGGCGCATGGTAATCATCGGGATGAAAAACAGCCCAATTACGCTGGCGTTCGACAGCAGCGGCCGGATGACTTCTTCGTTCAGGTTCATGGGCATGGGTTGGCCGCGCATCTGCGACTCCATGCCGATCATGACAAAGTACCCAAGCGCATTCCAGAAAAAGAACCCGAAAATCACCGCGAACATGGTCAACAGCAGATATGCGATCGGTGAAACAAAGTAGCTGCGCAGTTCCTTACGCCAGATGATCCAGATATTCCGCATTTACGCTGCTCCCTTGCTGGCGACTTCTGCCGCCGCTTCTGCGCCCGTGAGTTGCAGGAATATTTCCTCCAGACTCACCGCCGCCGGCCGCAATTCGTTCAAGTCCCATCCCGCCTGCACCACCGCGCGCGCCAGGTCGCCCCGCGCAAAACCTTTCTGTCCCTCCACCTCAAACACTTTGCGGTCTCCATGAGTGGTCTTGAGTTGAGCGCGGCTCACTCCCGGAATCTGTTGTAGCCGCGTCACCACCACCGCAGAATCCACCGCCCCGTCACGAGATCCCACTTCCACCAGCAAAGATTCCGCCCCCCGCGCCCGGTTTTGCAGGTTGGTCACCGAATCCGTGGCCACCAGCTTGCCCTTACTAATAATGACCACCTGCTCGCAAGTCTGTTCAACCTCCGGCAGAATATGCGTGCTCAGAATAATGGTGTGATCCCCCGCCAGCCCCTTGATCAGGTCCCGCGTCTCGTTAATCTGCTTGGGATCGAGCCCAGCCGTAGGCTCGTCGAGCACCAGCACATCCGGGTTGTGAATGATCGCCTGCGCCAGCCCCACCCGCTGCCGATACCCTTTCGAGAGCCGCCCCAGCAGCTTGTTCCTCACATCCGCAACCGCGCAGCGCTCGCAAACGAAATCGACTCTCTTCTTCAGATCTTCCCCGGCAAGGCCTTTCAGCTTGCCCACGAACGTCAGGTACTCACCGGTCTCCATTTCCGGATACAGCGGCGGAGTTTCCGGAAGATACCCGATGCGCTTCTTGACTTCGAGCGGCTGTTCCAGCACATCGAAGCCGGCCACGGTCGCTCCGCCCGACGTGGGCGGCAGAAAACATGTCAGCATACGCATGGTGGTAGTTTTGCCCGCGCCGTTCGGTCCCAGAAAACCCACGATCTGGCCCTTCTGGACCTCGAAAGAAATATGATCAACCGCAAGGTTACGCGCGTACTTCTTGGTAAGCTGTTTGACTGAGATCATAGGATTTGCTTGTAAAAGGTAAGATGCGCAACGCACACATCGTGAAACAGTCCGTCCCAGGGAGCCTTGGAGTGAAGTTCTATGTTAAGAAGTGTGAGGCAAGTCTGTCAATCGGATCAGGTGGACTAGGCAAGACTCGGGTTCTGTTTGCCGTCTTTGCGAGCCCTTTGCGCCCTTCGCGGTAAAGCTTCTTGAATGAACGGAGTCTTCATGAGATACCGCACACTCGGCCGCGCTGGGTTCGAAGTTAGCGAAATCGCCCACGGCCTATGGGGCATGGGCGATTGGACCGGCTCCGACGATGCCCAATCCCTCGCCGCCTTGCAACTCTCCGTCGATCTCGGCTGCAACTTTTTCGACACTGCCTGGTCCTACGGCAGTGGCCACAGTGATGCCCTGCTCGGGCAGATTCTCTCTCGCAACCCCAGCAAACGCCTATACGCCGCCTCCAAGATTCCCCCGTTGAACGACAAGTGGCCCGCCTCCGCCAAGTACAAATACCAAGACGTCTTCCCCGCTGATCACGTTTTCAGGTGCGCTCGTCTGATCCGCGAAAAGCTGGGATCCGATTCCATCGATCTGCTCCAATTCCACGTCTGGGATGACAGTTGGACCGACGAACCCGATTTCCGCAAGACCGTCGAGAAGCTAAAAGGTGAAGGCCTGATTCGCTCCTTCGGCTTGAGCCTCAACCGCTGGGAACCGGAGAACGGCATCCGCGCGCTTCGCACCGGCCTGGTCGACGCCGTACAGGTGATCTACAACATTTTCGACCAGTCTCCCGAAGACCAGCTATTTCCTGTGTGTCGAGAACTGAACATCGGCGTCGTCGCCCGCGTCCCACTCGATGAAGGCAGCCTTGCAGGCGGGCTGACCGCCGAGACCAAGTTCCCGAAAAACGACTGGCGCTCACTCTACTTTGGCCCTGAGAATCTTCCGAACACTGTAGCCCGAGTGGAGAAACTGAAGAACATCCTACCGGAAGGCATGACCCTGCCGGAGATGGCGTTGCGCTTTATTCTCTCGAATCCGGTCGTGAGCACGACCATCGTGGGCATGAGGCGCACAAATCACGTGAGGGAAAACCTTGCGGTCAGCGACGCCGGCCCCTTGGATGGTGACCTCTTACGTACGCTGCGCCGGCACCGCTGGGACCGCCGTCCCCAACCCTGGTCAGACTAAGCCACCTATGCGACTTTGTGCCGAGGCGGTTTCCGCCGCTCATCCTCTTCGGCGCTCGCGCCGTTCAGCGCGCCTTCAGTCGTAATCCGGCTGGCTTTGCAGATCTCGTTTGCGATCTTGACCCCCGCCTCTTTCGCCCGCGTCGGCCCTTCCGCTGACATAGCTGAACTGGCCGCCAGCGCAAACAGCAGGGCATCCTCCTGCCTCTCGAAATACAGAACCACCTGGCTAGCTGCCATGCCGGCACCTCCTCAAACGGATTAGTCAAATCATAGGCCCAATCCCCAGCCGTCCGAGGTTATCTCTCTTGGTGCCCGCGCACTCGAAAGGGCATGCTAGATTTAAAGTTTCATGTCTGCGCCTGAATCCCGTTTCGTGAAGGCTTGCCGTGCCCTACCCGTGGATCACACGCCGGTTTGGTTCATGCGCCAGGCTGGGCGCTACATGCCCGAGTACCGCGCTGTGCGTAAGAAGTATTCGCTGATCGAGATTTGCAAACAGCCCAAGGTTGCCGCGGACGTGACCATTACTGCCGCGGAAACCCTGGGGGTTGACGCCGCCATCATCTTTGCCGATCTGCTGCTCCCCCTCGAGGTCATGGGGCTGCCGTTTCATTTTTCCTCAGGCGAAGGTCCAGTCATTGAGAAGCCGTTGCGAGCGCCGGAAGACGTCACTCGCCTGCGCACTGATCGCGCTGCCGACCTCGGCTACGTTGCCGAAGCTGTTCGTCTAGTAGCCAAACACTTCAGCACCCGGCTTCCCGTGATCGGCTTTTGTGGCGCGCCTTTCACCCTTGCCAGCTACATGATCGAAGGCGGTGGCTCCCGCAATTACGTTCACGCCAAGAAGATGATGTACTCGTCGCCAGAAACCTGGGACGAGCTTCTGGGCAAACTGGTCGCAGTCACCTCCGCATATGCCGCCGAGCAGGTCCGCGCCGGCGCCGATGCAATCCAGATCTTCGATAGTTGGGTCGGCTGCCTCAGCGTTGAAGACTATCGTCGTTATGTGCTGCCGCGCACTACCGAACTGGTGAAGGAACTGCAATCCACCGGCGCGCCCGTCATCTATTTCGGCACTGACACCGCCACGCTCTTGCCGTCGATGCAGGAAACCGGCGCCGACGTGATTGGCCTCGACTGGCGCGTCCCGCTCGACGAAGGCTGGGCCCGGCTTGGCAACAAGAAAGCCGTGCAGGGTAATCTCGATCCGGTTCTGCTTTTCGCCGCCTGGCCGGAATTGAAATCACGCGCCGAAGATATTCTTCGCCGGGCCGGCGGTCGCCCTGGACACATCTTCAATCTGGGCCACGGCATTTTGCCCGAAACCCCGGTTGAGAACGTGAAGGCCCTCGCGAAATTTGTGCAGGATCGGGGTGCTCTGTGAGCCCCTGTGTTCCCTGTGGTTAAGATTCTTATAACCGTAATCCGACTTGAGCTACGCTTCAAAACACGCCACCACCGCCGTTCTGCTCCTGGCCCACGGCAGCCCCGACTCCGTCGACCAAGTCCCGGAATTTCTGTTGCGTGTGACTGGAGGGCATTCTCTGCCCCCAAACGTCGTTGAGGAAGTGCAGCGCCGCTACAGGCTGATCGGTCGTTCCCCTCTGACTGCACTCACGCTGAAACAAGCCGAGCTTCTTGCCCGCAAGTTGGGCGTTCGCGTCTATGTCGGCATGCGTAACTGGAAACCATACATCGCGGACGCCGTCCGCGCCATGGTTTCCGATGGCGTACAGCACGCCGTGGTCATCTGTATGGCGCCGCACAATTCACGCACCAGCGTCGGCCTTTATCGCACCGCTCTCGCCGCCGAGAATCACTCGCTTTCCATTGATTTCGTCGAGTCCTGGCACGATCATCCCATGTTGATTCGGGCTTTTGCCGAAAAAATCCGTGCCGGACGGCATCCTGGCGTTCCAATTATTTTCACAGCGCACAGCGTCCCCCAGCGCACTGTCGCAGAGGGAGATCCCTATGAGCGTCAAGCCAAAGAAACAGCCGGGCTGGTAGCGAAGGAAGCTGGCCTCCCTCCCGAAGACTGGATTTTCGCGTTTCAGAGCCAAGGCATGTCGGGCGGAGCCTGGCTTGGTCCCACCGTGGAAGACACCATCCTTGGTTTGAAGGAGAAGGGGCATCGCAGTGTCTTCATTCAGCCCATCGGGTTTCTTTGCGACCATGTCGAAGTGCTTTACGACGTTGATATCGTTTTCAAACAGTTCGCAGAAAAACACGGCGTGCGACTGACACGCGCCGAGTCGCTGAATGATTCCCCGTGGCTGACCAATGCCCTCGCCGAGATCGTCGGTATGTACATTTGAAACGTATTGCCATCATCGGCGGCGGTATCTCGGGCCTCGCGGCCGCATTCGCGCTGGAGAAGCACCGGCGCAGTGGCGTCGAACTCGACTACAGTCTCTTTGAATCCTCCTCACGCATGGGCGGGGTGCTCCTCACAGAGCATGTGGACGGCTGCCGGGTCGAAGCCGGTCCTGATTCCTTCCTCACGGAAAAACCCTGGGCCTCGGACCTCTGCCGCGAAATCGGGCTGGGTGATCAACTCATCGGCTCCAATGATCGCGAACGCAAGACTTACATTCTGGTGAAGGGCCGGCTTGTACCCATCCCCGACGGTCTCATGTTCATGGTTCCCACCAGAATCCTCCCCGTCATCTGGTCTCCGCTGTTTTCTACCGGCACCAAGATCCGCATGATGCGAGAGTGGTTTCATCCTCCCAGGAAATCGACAGCAGATGAGACGGTGGCGTCCTTCGTCGAGCGCCACTACGGCCCCGAGATGGTCGATCGCCTGGCTGATCCCTTGCTTTCAGGCGTCTATGGCGGGCAAGCCAGCCAGCTCAGCGTGCGCGCCGTGCTGCCCCGTTTTGGCGATATGGAAACTCGCCACGGCAGCCTGGGCCGCGCCATGCTCGCCGCCCGTGCGAAGGCGCCAAGGGTCCCGGCGCCCAAATCCCTGTTCACGTCCTTGAAGGATGGCATGCAGCAAATGGTGGATGCGATCGTATCTCACCTCACCCCCTCTGCGCTGCACATCCACACTCCAGTGCAAGCCCTTCAACGGGAGGACAGCGGTTGGGTAGTGTCCGCCGGCTATGCCTCTGATCTTTTTGACGCCGTGATTATTGCCACTTCCGCGCAAGACGCCGCCAGGCTAGGCCTGCCACACGAGCTAAGCAGCACACTCGCAGGAATCGAATACACGTCTTCCGTTACTGTCGCGCTGGGCTACGATCAGCGGGTCCGGCATAGTCTGCCGCCGGGGTTCGGCTTTCTGGTTCCGCGCAGCGAAGGCAGGCGCCTGCTCGCGGTCACTTTTGTGCACAACAAATTCCCTCACCGTGCTCCGCAGGATCGCGCATTGCTTCGTTGTTTTCTGGGCAGTGCGCGCGACCGGACGCTCCTCGATGTAGCGGACGACGAAATGGTAAACGTGATCTGGCAGGATCTTCGTCACATCCTCAACTTGACGGCCGAGCCACTCTTCACTCGCATCTATCGATGGAAAGGTGCGATGGCGCAGTACAACGTGGGCCACATCGAAAGAATCCGGGCCATCGAGCAGGCTTGCCGCGAACTGCCGGGCCTTACCCTGGCCGGCAACGCCTACCACGGCATCGGCGTACCCGACTGTGTTCGCTCCGGAACGGAAGCCGCTTCCAACGTGCTCAAAGCGTTGGGCGTCTCCGATGCCGGATAGCCCGCCGCGATTACTCCCGTAATCGGCTCCCAGCAACAATCAACGGTGCTTCGGGTTAACATTTCTGAAGGGGAAATAGAATGAAGTATCTTTTCACTTTCGCTCTGTTGGCAATTTGCCCGCTCTGGGCGCAGCAACAAACTCCCGCGATGAACATGCCTGGTCATGGCTCTGATATGCAGGGTATGCCAGGCATGGACAACGACGACGGCGCTGCCCATGCCATGCACTCCATGGAAGGCCACCACATGGACATGGGCCCGCACATGAAGATGACTCCTATGCGTGCCCTTCAACCCGGCGATCAGGAAAAAGCTGACAAAGTCGTGCAGGCTGCGCGCCGCGCCGCCGAGAAATATTCCGACTACAAAGTCGCCCTGGCCGACGGCTTCAAAATTTTCATGCCCGACCGTCCGCAGAAGCAATACCACTTCACCAACTACCAGTACGCGTTCGAAGCTGCTTTCAGTTTTAACCCCGACCGTCCCACTTCGCTGCTCTATGAGAAGAACGGCGACGGCTACAAATTGATCGGTGTCATGTACACTGCGCGGAAGACTGCCACACCGGAAGACCTCGACGCCCGCATCCCGCTCAGCATCGCCCAGTGGCATGCCCACGTAAACCTGTGCCTGCCCCCGCCCGACAAGAAACAACAGGCCTGGGGACCGAACTCGCAATTTGGCCTGCATGGCTCAATCACAACCGAGGCCGAATGCGAAGACGCCGGTGGCCGCTTTATGCCCCAGATTTTCGGTTGGATGGTCCACGTCTATCCCTTCGAGCAGAAGCCGGAAAATATCTGGTCGGTGGAACGCCAGGCCCACGAGCACATGGACTAGGCAGGGGTGGCAGATAGGAGCGGTCGCATCGTACTTACTTACTACCTGCGGTCTCTTCTATCGCCTCGCCCAACTGCTCCACCGCCCAGCCGATCTCCTCACTCGTAATCACCGCCGGAGGCGCAATGAGCAAATGATCTCCGGCAATTCCATCCACGCACCCTTGTATGGGATAGACCATCAATCCTCGTTTCGCCGCCGACTGCCCTACGCGTCCAGCAAAGTTCAGTTCCGGCGCGAACGGCTGCTTGCTGGCCTTGTCGGCGACGAACTCGACTCCCCACAGCAGCCCGATTCCCCGTACATCGCCGACCGCATTGCATTCTCGCAATGTCTCGAGCGCAACCTGCAGCAACGCTGCCGCCGATCCTGCGCACTGTCCGTCCGCTGCTCGAAGCAGATTCTCCCTTTGCGTGAGCTTCAGCACTGCCCGCCCCGCCGCCACCGAAATCGGATGAGCGTTGTAAGTGAATCCGTGTAGAAAAGCTCCTGACCCATTCGCGATCGCCTCGGCTACCCTCTTTGTGACCAGCACCGCACCCAGCGGCGCATATCCGCTCGATAGACCCTTGGCTGTGACCAGAACGTCCGGCGCCACGTCCCAATGCTCAACTGCAAAATTCCGCCCCGTGCGTCCCATGCCGGTCATGACTTCGTCGGCGATCAACAACACCCCATGCCGCCGGCAAGTCTCCGCTACGCTCTGCAAGTATCCCGGAGGCGGTACCACCGCGCCCAAAGTCGCTCCGCTGACCGGCTCAAAAATAAACGCGGCCGCCTGGCCATTCGCAGCTTCAATCGCTGTTTCGAGGTCGGCTGCGTACTCCTGCCCACAGTTACGGCAACCATCCGTGCAGTCGTAAGCACAGCGATAGCAATAGGGGAACCTGACATGCGCGAACTCGCGCACCATCGGCAGATACATCTCCCGCCGCCGCTTGTTCCCCGAAACCGCCAGCGCCCCCAGCGTCGACCCGTGATAGCTCTGCCTACGGCCGATCACCTGATGCCGCTGGCTCTGTCCAATCTCGACTTGATATTGCCGCGCCAGTTTCAGCGCCGTCTCAATCGCCTCTGAACCGCCGCTGGTAAAGTACACACAGCCGCCGGCAAAATTCTTCCCCGCAAAATCGAGCAGTTCCTGCGCATATTCTTCGGCGACCGGCGTGGTGAACTGGCTGCTATGGACAAATTCCAACTGCTTAGCCTGGGCCGTCATCGCGGCGGCAATTTCCTGAACTCCGTGCCCGATAAAGCTCACCGCCGCCGATCCGGAAAAATCTAAATACCGTTTTCCGTCGGCGTCCCACATATGCACACCTTCGCCGCGTACCGCTGAGGGAAAAGACTTACGAAATGACCGCCGCAACAAAGCATTCGACACGCCCCGATTATAGCCGCTGATCTCGCAGATGAACGCTGATGGAAAAGAACTGATCTGCGCTTTTCTGCGTAGATCAGCGGCTCAAAATGGGAATCCGCCTCAAGATTTCACCCATTAACTCTCATATCCAGGCCCGATTCTGCTAGCGTCAGAAGATAACCATGCACTGGGACTCGACCAATTACAAACATCAAGAATCAACCGAAGCGATCATTCGATCTTTTTACTCGGACACGGCTTTCTCGAATCAATCTATGAAGAAGCCCTGTTCCGAGTTTTGAAAAACAACGGCGTCAGCGTGCAGCGGCAACACCCACTTTCGGTATGGTTTCGGGGCGAACAAATCGGCGATTTTCGAGCGGATCTAATCGTCGCTGACCACGTAATCGTCGAACTCAAAGCCGTCAAAGCATTGGAACCCTTCCACAAAGCGCAGCTCCTGAACTACCCGCGCGCGTCACATCTTGAGGTCGGCCTGTTGCTCAACTTTGGTCCTACCCCAAGAATCAAGCGCCTGGTATTTGCCAATGAAAAGAAACATCCGTGTTCCTCTGCGAAATCTGCGGCGTCCTTCTGATAACCTCAATCTGCGTCTTCTGCGAAATCTGCGGCGTCCTTCTGATAACCTCAATCTGCGTCTTCTGCGAAATCTGCGGCTATGAATCGCTGGCTCCGCAATCTCCGGCCCTCGCATCAGCACACCGCCTTTTCCGCCACGTTGCTACTGATGTCAGCCATCATGGCGTCGCGGGTTATCGGCTACGTTCGCGAGGCATACATCGCCTGGGCCTTCGGCGCCGGCCCGCAGACCGATGCCTACGTCGCCGGTTTTACCATCCCAGACTGGCTTAATTACATCGTCGCCGGTGGCACTGCCTCCATCACTTTCGTTTCCATCTACACCCGCTTCCTCGCGCAAAACAAAGAAGAGGACGCACAGAAGACTTTCTCCATCATCATCACCGTCATGACCGCGGTGTTGGGGATAGGCACCCTCGTCGCCGAGGTGTTCACCCCGCAGATCGAGCGCCATCTGTTCAGCGGCTTCGACTCCGGGCAACTCGCACTCTGTGTTCACCTAACCCGCATCCTGCTGCCGGCGCAGATCTTCTTCTACGTCGGCGGCGTAGTGTCGGCGGTATTGCTTTCCCGCCGGCTGTTCCTGTTTCCCGCCTTCGGGCCTCTGCTTTACAACGTGGCCATCATCTGCGGCGGAGTCCTGTTCTCCCGCCGCCTGGGAATTTCCTCCCTCGCCTATGGAGCGCTTGCCGGCGCCATTCTCGGACCGTTCCTGGTCAATGCCATCGGAGCGGCACGCATCGGAACCGGCTACCGCGTCTCTTTCGACGTGGGCAATCCCGCCTTTCGCGATTGGGTCCGCATGTCCATCCCTCTGATGATCGGGGTTTCGCTGGTAACAGCGGACGATTGGATCCTCCGCTACTTCGCTTCCGGCAGCGTCGGAGACATCACCCGCCTGAACTACGCCAAGCGTCTTTTCGCCGTGCCCATCGCTGTGTTGGGACAGGCCACCGGGCAAGCCTCACTGCCTTTTTTCGCGCGCCTGTTCGGCGAAAAACGCATGTCGGAATTCGCGGCCACGGTGAACGCCTCGGTTTCTCGCATCATGGCGGCGTCGCTCCTGGCCACTGGGCTCATGGCCGCCACCGCCCTGCCTCTCATGGATCTGGTCTATCGCCGGGGTCGTTTCCATTTTTCAGATTCCGAAACCACCGCGATTTATTTTTTCTGGTTCTCGCTGTCGCTGGCGTTTTGGGCGGGGCAATCGCTCTATGCTCGCGCTTTCTATGCCGCCGGAAATACTCTCACTCCCATGATTGCCAGCAGCATAATCACGCTGGCATCCCTCCCCATGTACTCCGCTCTCAATCACGCATTCTCGATCGCTGGTCTGGCCATCGCCTCTGACCTGGGGATTGTAGCCAACACCGTTGCCATCGCTCTGCTGTTGCACCAACGCAAACTGGTGCCCCTTGAGGGACTGCAATGGGGAGAATTAAGTAAAGCTGGAATCACCGCCCTGGTTGCAGGCCTGCTGGGCCATTGGGTGGCGAGTGGCGTGACCGTCAAGGGCAGCCGGATGTCCGACGTCCAATCCCTGCTATTGACCACGCTCACTTGGGCTGGAGCCGTGGCCGCCGGGCTATGGCTCACACGGTCGCAGTTACTGCGCGATCTGCTCAACCGGAAAGGCACGAGCTATCCCCGCGTGGCAGAAAAAACTGCCGAGGACCTCAGCGGTGGAATCGAGCCATAAGAGTAAGCTTCACTGCCTACGGAAACACCCGGAACAAGTCTCTCAGGTCAGTCTCTTTGGCCGCGTCACCCAAAAACGGCAGCACGCCGAAGATTTCCTGCATGGTGCGCAGCGTCGATCCGTGGGTGTAGTGAATCTGGTTGGAATATCCGCCGCCTTTGGCAAATGGAGAAAGAACGATCATTCCAACGGGTCCATCCCCGGCATCGGCTTCATCCCAGGCGATGAAAAGCGCCCCCTTCTGGTATGCAGCCGAATTCAGGATGGCGGGCACATTCTGCGAAAGCCAGGTGTCTCCGTCGGGAATGTTTCCGCCATTGCAGCTGTCGTGCATGTCGTCGCACAGATTAGGAGTTATGAAGTTGTAGCTGGCGAGGTTGTTATTTTGCAGATCCGCCGCCAGTTCTGTATACGGCCGCACGTGAGCGATGCAAAACGCAGAGTTGGGATTCTGGTTGCCGGTCACATCGTCGAAATAAACGAACGGATCATGTTTGGGCGCGTAGAGCTGGCTGCCGTTGGGGTCTATAGGACCTTCGTCAGTTAACGGACAATCAGTCCCGTCGATGCTTTCTTCATAGGCCTTCCATGAAATATCCGCATTTGCCAGGAACGTCACCAGATGTTGAGTGGTGGTCTGGGAGTTCTCGCTGGGAGGCCCATCATTCAGGATTCCGAAATTCGTTCCGGCTTCCAGCCATAAATAGTTAGGCAGACTGGGATGGTTTCCCGGCGGGTTGTAATAACTCTCCGCATGGGAAGCGATGGGGATCAGCGTGTTGTTGATATACGGCGCTTCTGGATTACCCTTGATATTCAAATTTGGGCTGTCGCCTGTCCAGTTGTGGTTCTCCATCAGAATAATGAATACGGTCTCGATATGATGATTCTGGGTCCCATCTGTGGGCCCGTTTGGTGCGGCAGCCCACAAAGCGGGTGCTGAAACCGCCACGAAAAGAACCCAGCCCAGCGACATAATCAAAATACTTGAATTGGTGCGCGTCATTAGGTTCACTCCGGCGGCAGTGCCACTTTGCGGCAGAAATAAGAACGGCGGACTTCTCTGCGAAAGAAAGTCCGCCTTTGATGCTTTCCCGGTATCGCTTAAGCGCGCGCCGCGACTGCTTCGGTCGAGCTCGAAGGTTTCGCTTCTTCGCCGTTAGGCTTTTGTCCCGCCTTGCGGATATCAATCCCGCCCTTAAAGAATGCGCCGTCTTCAATCGAAATGCGTGCCGCCACCACATCGCCCGTCAGCGAACCGTCGCTGCGGATGTCCACCCGGTCGCTGGCGGTCAGGTTGCCGCGAACCTTTCCGAGTACCACGATCTCGCGGGCATTGATGTTGGCCGAGACCACTCCATTGCGCCCCACCGTCACCCGATTACCCGCCAGGTTGATCGAACCTTCGACCCGTCCATCAATATAGAGCGACTCCGAACCGCTAACCTCGCCCTTGATAACCAGGGATTTACCTATCGTCGCCTGGTCGGCCGCGCCGGCCGTAACCGGACGTCCCGCAGCGGGCTCGGAAGTCGAACTCACTGGCATCGTGGGCATGGCCGGACGCTCGGGTTCACCGGGCCGGATTGGAGTGGCAGGAGTCTGGGTCGTGGGCTTCCACATGGCGCTAAAATTCCTTTCCTGAGTATCGGTAGAACGATTTATCTGGCACTTCGATCACCAAACGCATTTTACTCCGCAAACCCTGTGCCGTCTTGTGGAAATTCATTGATTAAGCCGTCACCCGCCTATCCCGAGCCGGGCAATTTCTCCCCACTCCAAGGCAGTTCTTGCCCCCTTCCGGTATTCTGACTAAAGACCCGAGGTCGGGTTTATCTCCCCCATGCTCTCCGATTCCGCCATCCTGAAGAAGGTCGAGCGCCAGCCCAGGCAGACGGCCGGATTCAAGCAATTGGTCCGGGAGTTGGGCCTCCACGGAGACGCCCGCCGCGATCTCTCAGAACGCCTGGAACGCCTGGTCGCCGGCGGCCAGCTGGTTCTGGTCGACTCCGACCGGTACGGCCTTCCCAAGCCCGCCAGCGGCAAGAACATGGTTGTCGGCAGGCTCAGCATGCATCGCGATGGCTTCGGCTTCGTCACTCCCGACCCCACCTCGCTCAAGGAGCCGCTGAAATCCCAACTCTCCGGCGACGTCTTCATCCCGCCTCCAGCCGTTGGTACCGCCATGCACGGGGACATCGTTTTGCTCGAAATCGTCAACCTCCGGCCGGACGGGCGCGCCGAAGGCCGCATCATTCGCCCCGTCAACCGCGCTCACGCCACTGTCGTCGGCATCTTTCACTACGGCCAGCGCCGCAACTACGTCACTCCCATCGACCAGAAGATCTCGCACGAAATCATCATTCCTCCCGGATTAGAGCGTCCCGAACCTTTGTCAGCGCCCGGTGTGGTTGACTCTCGCTCCGGACAACAGACACGGGGATCGCAGCGGCGAGGCGATCCCCATCGCGTCCTTGGCGAAGAAGCCGCCCGCCGCGCCAACCGGGATGACCTCGAAAACGTTGTCGTCGACGTCGAAATCACCGACTGGCCCAGCGCCGCCCAGAGTCCCCGCGGCAAAGTGGTCGAGATCATCGGCTACGAAGACGACTTCGGCGTAGACGTCGAAATCATCATCCGCAAGTTCCACCTTCCGCACCGTTTTCCAGCCGAAGTGCTGGCAGCAGCGCAGGCAGTTGAGCCCGTCATCCGCGCCGCCGAAGCCAGCACCCGCCAGGACTTTCGGGACTTCCCCATCGTCACTATCGACGGCGAAACTGCCCGCGACTTCGATGACGCGGTCACCGTCCGCCGTCTCCCCAACGGCAACTACGAACTGCAAGTCCACATCGCCGACGTCGCCCACTACGTCACACCCGGATCCGCGCTCGACGACGAAGCCCGGCTGCGCGGCACCAGCGTTTATTTCCCCGATCGCGCCGTGCCCATGCTACCGCTTGAACTTTCCACCGATATTTGCAGCTTGCGCCCGCACGTCGATCGCCTGGTGCTGTCCTGTGTGATGGAAATCGACCATCGCGGTGCAATCGTCCGCTATGACCTATCAGAAGGTGTTATCCGCTCCGCCGAGCGCATGACTTACACCGATGTAAGTGCTGTTCTTGAAGGTGACGCGATCCTGCGCCAGCGTTACGCCCCGTTGGTCGCCACGTTTGAGCTGATGCGCGACCTCGCCCTCATTCTCAACCGCAAGCGCGAACGCCGCGGCTCCATCGACTTCGACTTGCCCGAACCCATCATCGAATTCGACGATCACGGATTAATGAAGAGCATCACTCGCTCCGAGCGCAACATCGCGCATCGCCTGATCGAAGAATTCATGCTCTCCGCTAACGAATGCGTCGCCGGATATCTCGAGAGCCGCCGCATCGCCTCGCTCTATCGTATCCACGAGAAGCCCGATGCCAAGCGGGTTTACGACTTCGAAGTCATCGCCGCCACCTTCGGCTATTCGCTAGGGGTAGGAGCCCTGCCCATCCAGCGCATGCAGTTCAAATCCGACCGCCGTTCGAGCTATGGCACCGGCAAACGCCCGCGGGAAATCGAGATCCCCAAAGAAGTTCACATTACCCCGCGCATGTACCAGAAACTAACGGAAAAGATCGCAGGCAAGCCCGAAGAACGAATTCTCTCCTACCTCATGCTCCGGTCGCTTAAGCAAGCTCGCTACTCAGAAGAAAATCTGGGACACTTCGCTCTAGCCGCGCCCACCTACACGCACTTCACGTCCCCCATCCGCCGTTACCCCGACCTGATAGTTCACCGCATCCTGAAAAAAGTCTTACATACAGGCGCGGGCGTCGCGCCCGTGCAGTCCTCCCCTACAAATGCGGGAGGGCACAACTTCAATCGTGCCGATAAACCTGCAAATGATAGTGGGGCTTTAACCCCAGCCGACACTCCATCCCCGTGGTCCAAACGCCGCGACCGCGCCGCTCACCGCGAAACGCTGGCTCCTGTCACCGGCCCCATCTCGCTCGACGAACTCCATGACATTGCCGAAGAATCCAGCCACGCCGAGCGCCGCGCCGACGAAGCCGAGCGCGATCTCATGGAATGGAAAAAAGTGAAATTCATGCAGGACCGCGTGGGCGAAGACTTCGACGGCCTTATCATCAGTGTCACCAAGTTCGGCTTCTTCGTCGAACTCACCGATCTTTTTGTCGAAGGCCTGGTCCCACTCTCATCACTCACCGATGACGTCTACACTTACCACGAAAACACCCGTGAAATCATCGGCCAGCGCAGCCGCCGGATCTTCAGCCTAGGCCAGAAAATCCGCGTGCTCGTCGACCGTATTGATCCGGTCGAAAAGAAAATCCAGTTTGCCATCGTGGAAGAAGGACCCAAGCCTCGCGAGAAGAGACCCGCGAAGAAGCCGAAGAGACGCTGACCCTAGCCACCCATCGTCAGCACCACCCGGAACCGCGCCTTTCCGCTGATCATCTGCTCATAAGCCTCAGCAACCTTTTCCAGCGGATAGCGCTCAATCATCGGACGCACTCCGCTTAACGCGCTGAAGCGCAGCGTCTCTTCGGAATCTTTCGCCGTGCCCGACGGCCAGCCTTGCACGTCGCGGCGGGCCATGATGAGTTGCAACGGCGTAATGTTCAGTGGCTCCATTGCCGCCCCGACTACCAGCAGTTTCCCGCCCGGCCCCAACCCATCCACCAAAGCTGCCATCGACTTTGAATCGGGGGCAGTCGTAAGCGCGATGTATGCGCCTCCCAGCTTTTGCAGCGCGGCCGCGGGGTCTCCTTGGCTGGTATCGATGTATTCGTGAGCCCCCAACTTCCTGGCCAGGGCCTCCTTATCGCCTCCGCGCCCGATGGCTACGGTACGAAAACCCATTTGCCGTGCATACTGAATCCCGAGGTGTCCCAGGCCGCCGATCCCCTGCACGGCGACCGTATCGCCCGCCCTGGCACCCGCATTGCGCAGCGAGTTGAACACAGTAATTCCGGCACACATTAGTGGAGCAGCCACATCCGCCGGCAGTTCGTCGGGCATTGCAGCCACGGCCTCAGACGGAACCACGACGTACTCGGCATACCCCCCGTCGAAGCTGATGGCTGTGATCTTTTCAAATTGGCAAAGAATAAAATCGCCGCGACGGCAGCGGTCGCACACGAAGCAGTGACCGCCGTGCCAGCCCACTCCTACACGTTGACCCAATTTCCACTGCGAAACATCGGAACCCACTGCGTCAATCCGTCCCGCGATTTCATGACCGGGCACCCGCGGATACTGCAACCCCGGCCACATTCCTTCTTTCACCAGCGCATCGCTGTGACAGATGCCGCAAGCTTCCACCTTGATGCGAACTTGCGCCTTTCCAGGCTCGGGAACAGGACGCTCGACAATTTCGAAATTGCCTCCTGGTTTGCCCACCTGCACCGCTTTCATTTTTGGCATGATCCCTCCTTCACGATGCCGCTGGGTGTGACGCAGACTTTGGCATCCGCGGAAATTATGTAGAGACGGAAAACATTGCTATAGATGGCTGAGCAACAAGCGGGGATGCAGAAATCAGCCGCCGAAGCGCTTCTACTGGTACCTCAGCGACACCATCGGATCCACGCGTGCCGCTCGCCGCGCAGGAATATAGCTGGCGAGCAACGCTATGACAATCAGCAGCAGCGAAATGATCACAAACGTAGCGGGATCGGTGGCCCCAACTCCGAACAGCAGATTACTGATCAGCCGGGTAAAGGCGAATGCTCCGGCCAATCCCAGAGCGAGGCCAGATAGCGCGATAGTCATTCCTTTGGAGATAACCAAGTGCAGAATCCGGCCCGGAGTTGCGCCCAGCGCGACCCTGATGCCAATCTCACGCGTGCCTTGGCTGACCAGATACGCCATCACGCCGTAGGTCCCGATCGCCGCCAGTGCCAGGGCTAGACATGCAAACAGCGTCAGCAGCAGCATCGAGAATCGTCGCCGCGCCAGCGATTCCCCAACACGCGCTTCCATGGTCAGCACGTTATAGAGCGGCAGATCAGGATCCAGTGCGTGGACCTCATCGGTTACAGCGGTCGCCAATGATGCAGGATCGCCGGCGCATCGTAGAACCACATTCATGTCTCGCGTGACATACTGGGTCTGCGGAAGATAAAACGCGATACGTGAGTCGGAATCCAGCGTGTACTGTTTCACCCGCCCCACAACACCGACAACGGTGATCCACGGCTCGGTAGTGTCACTCACTCCTCCTAAATGGATTCGCCTGCCCACCGGATTCTGGTTAGGCCAGAGTTGCTGCGCCATATATTCGTCGACAATGGTGACGTGGGGGTTGGTAACGGTGTCCTGTTCATTGAAGAAACGCCCCTCGCGCAAAGGAATTTGCATCGCTGGGAAATAGTTGCCGCTCACCATGCGTTCGTCAGCGTTGATGAAATTCTCTCCGGGGGGTGGCACACGCCCCTCCACCGTGACCGGGCCCCATGCAAACATCTGGCTCAAGGGCAGCGAGGTAACCGCTCCGGCAGCGGTGACCCCGGGTAGCCTTTCCATGCGCTCTCGCAGCTGGCGATAAGTGCTCAACACGACTTGTGGGTCCTGGTATTTTGGACCGCTCATGGTCAGTTCGAAGGTCAGCACATTCTGTGGATTAAAGCCTGGCGGTACGTTTTGCACCCGCGCAAAGCTGCGAATCAGCAGACCGGCCCCAATCAGCAACATGGCACAAAGCGCCAGCTCCGAGACCACCAGCAACCGGCGCAGATTGTTGCCTCGTCCCCAGAGGGTGCTGCTGCCTGAGGAACCACGGCCTTCTTCTTTGAGCGTAGCGTGAACATCGAGCAGAAAGACTCGCAACGCCGGCGCCAGCCCAAACAGAATGCCTGACGCCATGGAAATCAGCGCGGTGAACAGCAGCGCCGTTCCATCCACACCGACATCATTCAACCGCGGCACGCTTCTCGGTCCAAGTACGTGCACCCAGTGGATACTTCCAAGGGCAAACAGCACGCCGAGCACTCCGCCTCCCATCGCCAGGACAATGCTTTCTGTGAGCAACTGGCGCACGATGCGGACGGGGCTGGCGCCTACCGCCGTACGAATGGCAATTTCTCTCTGCCGTCCGACAGCGCGCGAAAGCACCAAGTTCGCTACATTCGCACACGCGATCAGCAACACGAAGCCGACCGCGCCCAGCAGCACGAACAGGGTCGGGCGGACGTCGCCGACGACTTGCTCCAAAAGCGGCACGATTCCGAACGTCAAGCCACCGTTCGGCGGATACACCGTAGGATAGTCGTGGCGCAACCGGGCCGTGATGGTGTCCATCTCAGCCTGCGCGCCCTTCACCGAGATGCCCGGTTTCAATTTGCCGATGATGTTGTAATCTTCGTGGTCGCGATTTCGCGAGGCCTCCGGACCCAGCGGCAGCGGCAGAAGGATGTCAGCTTGTTCGGCGCCGTCGAGGGTAGGCATGACTTCCCTCGGCAAGGCAAAACTCTGCGGCATTATTCCAACGACTTCATAAGCCTTCCCGTTGATCATGATCGACTTGCCAATCATCTGCGGGTCCGACCCGTAGTGTCGCGCCCACATCCCATGGCTGAGGATGGCAGTCGCGGCGCGGCCCGGGGAATCCTCTTCCGCAACAAACAGCCGCCCTAAAGCCGGCTTCTGCCCCAGCATGGGCAACAGGCTGGAGGAAACCCGGATGGTTCCCACACGTTCCGGTTCCCCTCTCCCGGTCAGGTTGTAGTTTCCACCTATGGCGATCGCGAGTTGCTCAAAGCCCTGATGTCCGTTCTTGATGTCGAAGTACTGCGCCGTGGAAAACCAGTCTTCCGTAATGTCCAGGCCCGGGGACCGATTCCACAGAATCACCAGCCGGTCGGCATCTTTATAGGGAAGCGGCTGTATCAGCAGAGAGTTGGTGACACTAAACAGCGCCGTGTTGGCCCCGATGCCGATAGCAAGCGACAACACAGCTGCCGCAGTAAAGCCAGGACTCTTCCTGAATACGCGGAGTGCATAGCGGAGATCCTGAAGCAGTGTGTTCATGGTTTACCCGTTAGCGACCGATCCGGCGTCGTCGCAGACTGGCCCACGGACAAGTCTAAGTATTGGACGAACCTTCCCCGATAATGTTTGCCAGAGGAGGTGAGGCGGCAGCCCCCACCTAACGGAGTTTCGCGACCGCCTGCTCCACCCTCGCCAGGGTTGTTTCTTTCCCCAGCACCTCCAGGGTTTCAAACAAGGGCGGCGCATTCTTTCGGCCGCAAACCGCGACCCGGATCGGCTGGAACATCTGGCCCGCTTTGACCCCTAACTCCTGCGCGGCAGTACGGAGTGCGACGTCCAGGGGATCGTGCTTAAACTCAGTTTTTTCCAGCACTTCGCGTGCCCGTTGCAACACCTCCAGCGCCAGCGCCGTGTCACCTTTTTGCGGGATGAGTTCAGCCGCGTCATACGGCGGTAACTGCTCCACAAAGAAGAAATCGGCCACAACCAGCACATCGCGCAGCAGCTTGATGCGTTCGCGAATCAGCGGCGTGACCCGCATCAGCTTGGCGAAATCGACGTTGAATCCCGCCTGGCACACGATCGGCAGCAGCCGGGCGCTCAGGTCTTCCACGCTCAACGCCCGGATGTGTTCGGCATTCAACCACACCGCTTTGGGATCGAACGGATCTTCCTGAGTGAAATTCACCACCGCGTTCGCCCGATTAATGTTCTCGAGCGAAAATGCCTGGGTCAGTTCCGGCACGCCCATCTGTTCGCGGTTGTCCTTTGGCGACCAGCCCAACAGACAAAGAAAGTTGATAAATGCTTCGGGCAAAAACCCCGCGTCGCGGTAGGTCGTCACACTCACCACCGGCCCGTGGCGACGCTTCGAAAGCTTCGTCCCGTCCGGCGCCACCAGCAGAGGTAAATGGGCAAACTGCGGGGGTTTCGTGCCCGCAGCCTCAAAAATCAGCACATGCTTGAATGTATTGGTCAGGTGGTCCTGGCCGCGAATGATGTGGCTGATTCGCAAATCCGCATCGTCCGCGCACGAGGCCAGATGATACGTCGGCATTCCGTCACTGCGTAGTAAAGCAAAGTCTTCTATATCCGCCGCCGACTTCGCCTGCTCGCCGTACACGGCGTCGAGAAAGCAAACCTGCTGGCCACCTTCGCGCGGCACCCGAAAGCGCAGCGCGAAAGGCTCGCCGGCCCCCGCCCGGCGATCACTCTCAGCCCGCGACAGCTCTCGCATCCCTGGGTTGAACAGCCATGCCGCCTGTCCACCCGGTCTCTCACCCTCTCCGGCATGCGCCGGCGTAAAGTCGCGGTAGGCCAACCCTCTCTCGAAAATTGCCCAGGCAATCTTGCGATGAAGTTCCAACCGTTCTGACTGTTTGTATTCCTCGTCCCAACTCAGATCCAGCCATCTCAGCCCCTCGAAAATAGAACTCACCGAGGCTTCCGTATTGCGCTCCACATCAGTGTCATCGAGACGCAGGATCATGGTCCCGCCATTGTGACGGGCGTAGAGCCAGTTGAAGATGAACGTGCGCGCGCTGCCCACGTGCAGAAACCCGGTCGGCGAAGGCGCAAAACGCACACGTGGGCCGCTCCCCGGGAATGGATGCGAAGGATCGCTCATGTAAGGTGGTCACCTGCGATGTTACGGGCCATTGAAAAGCACCGTCAAGCCGCCAATCCATGGTAATCCTAGACCAGGTTACCGGGTGGAAACCCCCGGTCATCCAAATATGTTGTGTTGTCCCTGATCGTATGAAAACATAACAGTCACGACATCCGGTTTCTTTGGCTCGGAAGAATCGGGAGAAGGTCTCTGCCGTTCATGAACAGCTTTGCCCTCAATATGGTGGTCGTGCCGGGGGTGGTCGCCCTCTTGCTGGTGCTGCTCTTCACTTATCTCTACGAGCAGAGCCGGCAGCAGTACTTTCGCGCCTGGCAGCTCGCCTGGGGATTCTACACGCTGCATTATGGCCTTGAAGCGGGGCAGGTTTACATTCATCCCTCCGCCCCGGTGTCATTTCTCGGCTCCCTCCTTCTGGTGGCCATGGCAATCTGTATTTACGTTTCCACCCGGCTGATGCGGGAAAAATACCGCCTGCGCTGGGACGATGTCGCCTTCGCCGTGGCTGGGATCGGTCTCGCGTTCTGGACGCTCCAAATCCAGTTTGTGAACGGCGTTTTTCTGCCCGCGGAATCTCCTACCGCCCATCTCCCCTTGAACGTAGGCATAGGCGCGGTGCTCCTCTATTGCTCCGCTTATTTCTACCGTCACGCTCACCGCAGGAATTCTTTGGCCTTTACGCTGCTTGGCGTGTCGCTGGCCTTGTGGGCAGTGTTGATGATTTTTGGTGAGCTGCACGATCCTTTTATCACCATCTTTGGCAGCGCAGGACATTTCCTGGGGCCCATTCCGCAAATGTTGCTTGGCATCGCCATGGTGATGGTGCTGTTCGAAAATGAACGCAACGCCGTACAGGAAAACGCGCTCGCCTTCTCCACTCTGGGGGTTGACCCCACCCGGCTGCTTTCCGCCGACGACCTGGTGCCCAGCCTGCAAAGCATCTTGGATCGTCTGGTGGCGCCACTGCCCACGGCGCGCGCCATGATCTATGTCTCCGAGCGTTGGCGCGCCATTCTTCCCTCGGTTCAGCGCGGCTTCTCGCCCGAACTCGTTAGCAATATGAAGAAGACCGGCGCGGGAGAATACATTGCCGAACTTGCCTACCGGCGCGGCGGATTTGTCACTTTCCACAACGTGGCGGAAATGTCGGAGCCGCTTCCGGCTTTTCCCGGCGCCAAGTTTGAGCAGTTCCGCGAAGTCATGAAGCAGGAAAATGTCCGCAACATCACCGCCGTCAGCCTGCAGACTCGTGAGCACAACTTCGGCGTCATCTTTTTCCCCGACGCCGCGCGCCACATGTTCGGCTCCTCCAACCTGCGCCTCTTGATCGGGCTGGCCTTGCAGATCGGGCTGACCTTGGAAAATTACGTCGTCATGCACGACGCTCAGCGCCGCACCAAGGAGTACGAACTCCTCACTCAGATTGGCCAGGCCATCAGTTCGCGCCTCGATCAGGACGAAATTCTGCGTACCGTTCACAAAGAACTGGGGCAGATCTTCGATACCGGCAACTTCTACGTCGCATTCGAGGAAGGCGACGAGATTCGCTTCGAATTCGATGTGGAGAACGGCCAGATGATGGCCAAGCGCTCGCGTCGGATCGACAATGGGTTGACCGAATACATCCTGCGCACCGGACAGCCTTTGCTCATTCGTTCCGACCTCGAGAAAACTCGCGAGCGCCTGGGTGTCACCTACATCCCTGCGCGCCCTGCCAAATGCTTTTGTGGCGCTCCCATCTTGCTGGGAGGAAAGCCCGCCGGGGTCATGGCTGCCATGAGCATGGACCGTGAGCACGTCTTCGAAGAGCGCGATCTCGAAGTAATGCAGACCGCCGCCGGCCAGGTCTCGGTCGCCGTCGAGAACGCGCGCTTGTTTGCCGAAGAACAACGCCGCTCTCGCCAGTTGGCGTTTCTCAACAGCATCTCTAAGACAGCCATTTCCAGCGGAGACGCCGAGCAAATGCTGCTCGAGATCGTCGGCCATCTCCAGAAAAACTTCCGTTTCGACCACATCGGCATCGGAATCTTCGATTACATCCGCAAAGATGTGGAGATTAAAGCCGAGGCGGGACTCACCGCCAAGGCTCTAGGCAGGCGGATTCCGCTCGGGGTGGGCATTCTAGGCCGCGTCGCTCGCAGCGGAGAAAGCGCGTTGGTGCAGACCACTGGCGAAGAAAACTTGCTGGGCGTATTGCCCGACTCTCGTTCCGTGCTGTGCATTCCCATCGCTTATGGCGAGACCTTGCTGGGGATTCTCAATATCGAAAGCCACCAGGAGGACGCCTTTTCGCCAGACGATGTTCTTATCATGAACACCCTGGCCGACTTGCTGGCCACGGCGCTGCACAATTCTTTTGTCTTCCAGAAGCTGCAGCAACAATCCATTACCGATGGGCTCACCGGTATCAAGACACGTCGCTTTTTCTGGGAAGCTCTCACTTCGGAGTGGAAACGCGCATCACGTTCCGGCCGCCCGTTCTCCGTGGTCCTCATCGATCTCGATAAGTTTAAGGAAGTAAATGACAGTCTGGGTCATCTTGAAGGCGATCTGGTCCTGGCCCGCGTCGGCCGCCTGCTGGAGCAGAAATGCCGCCAGTCGAATGTCGTCGCCCGTTATGGCGGCGACGAATTTGTCATCCTCATGCCCGAAACCGGCATGGACCAGGCCCACAGCCTGGCCGAGCGCCTGCGGCAATGGCTGTCGTCCGATCCCATGCTTCAGGAGCATCACATCACCGGCAGCTTCGGCGTTGCTAGTTTTCCCGTGCACGGCCTTTCGGTCGAGGACATCATCCGCGTCGCCGATTCCGGCATGTACGTGTCCAAGCACCACGGCGGGGATCGCGTTTCTATCTCCGATGAATTCGCCTCGGATGAAACCGGCGCGCTCCAGCGGCAGCAGATCTCGGCTTTCATTGAGGGCTTCCTGCAGCGTGAACACACCGGCCCCGAGCATCTGGACGAACTGCTCACTACTCTCAAGAAACTGTGCATTCGCGAAGATGGTGAAGAAGACTTCAATACCCAGGTGTTGCGCGAGGCCATCGAGGCCCTGGCTCGTGCGGCGGAACTGCGCGAACTCAACGGCACCGGTCACGGAGAACTGGTGTCGCGCTACGCTCAGGTGATCGCCCGTGCGCTTGGCTTCTCCCCCGAAGACCTGGATGACCTCACTTACGCGGCCCGTATCCACGACATGGGAAAGATATTTGTACCCGATCGTATCCTGAACAAGTCTGGCCCGCTGACCGAGGATGAGTTCTACCTGGTGAAGTTGCACGCACATGTGGGAGCCGAAATTGTGGCCTGTATTCCAGGAAGTGAAAAACTGCGCGATGCCATCGAGCACCATCATGAGGCGTTCGACGGAAGTGGCTATCCGGATAGGCTGCACGGCGAACACATCCCCTTGTGGGGACGCATCCTGGCAATCGCCGATGCTTACGTCAACATGACCACAGAGCGTTCCTTTGCCGACGCCAAGAGCAATGAGCAGGCGCTGGCGGAGTTGGAAAGATTGAGCGGCATCCGCTACGACGGGATGCTGGTGCGTCTGCTGTTCCACGAATTGAAGAGCGAGCGCACTCACCCCAGTCTGGGCGCATAACGCTACTTCGCGCGGGCCTGGTCAAGAAAGTCCCGCAACCGGGCATAGCCGCTTCGACTCACTGGAAGTTGAGTTCCGTCACTCAGCACAACCACGTGATTGTCCTTGCTGTAGGGCTCGACCTTGGTCACTCTCTCCAGGTTCACGATGTACGAACGGTGGATGCGCAGGAATCGAGAGGAATCAAGAGCGCTTTCCAGGCTGGATATAGTTTGCTGCTTCAAGTGTTTTTTCCCACCGGTGGCCAGGGCAACATAATCATCTTGCGCCTCGGCATAGTCCAGTTTGGCGACAGGGATGATGAAAACTCGAGTACCGTCCCTGACTACGATGCGCTCCAAGGGTTGGGAAGGCGGCCGCGCGCTTGAGGAAAGCTCCGTCGGCGATGGCAGCTTTCCACCCAGCCGTTGCCGGGCGCGCTGTAGTGCGATCTCAAAGCGCTCCGCGCCAAATGGCTTCAGCAAATAGTCCACAGCATGGATGTCGAACGCGCGAATCGCGTATTCGTCGTAGGCAGTCACAAAGATTATTGCGCGCTCGGTGCCAATCAATTCCAGCACTTCAAAACCATCCAGCTTGGGCATCTGAATATCGAGAAAAACCAGGTCTGGTTTGAGTTCCGTGACCGCCTTCACCGCTTCGAAACCATTGGCACACTCCGCCGCGATCTCTATTTCGGAGTGGCCGGAGAGGAATTCTCGCAACATCTGCCGCGCCAGCTCCTCGTCATCCACGATCACCGCGCGGATTTTCTTGCCCGTCGTGCCACTCATGCCCTCACTCCATTTTGGTGCGCCGGAAAGCGCAGGCTCACCTGAAAACGATTGCCGTCGGTCCGCACCGAAATACTCGCTTCCGCTCCATAGCGCGTATCCAGGCGTTGCCGGATGTTGTCCAGTCCAAGCCCGGTCTTCAATGGCGCGGGAGACTCAGGATCGAAACTGTTCTCCACCAGAATGGAGACCACATTGGCCTTTTCCTCAGCACTTAACCGGATGACTCCACCCTCCGGCAGATTCGCGATTCCGTGCCGGATTGCATTCTCCACCAGCGGTTGCAGCAGAAGCGGAGGAATCAGGGTCTCCGTCACATTTTTTGCCACGTCCTCCTCCATTCGCAGGCGCACACCGAAGCGTACTTTCTCAATCGCCAGGTAGCCTCTGACCAACGCCAGTTCCTCCTCCAGCGTGATCGTCTCTTTTCCGCCCAGCCGCAATGTGGTGCGCAGAAAATCCGCCAGCAGAATGCACATTTCGCGCGCCTTCCCGGCGTCAGAGCTGGTCAGAGCGCTCACCGAATGCAGACAGTTGAACAGAAAGTGCGGGTTCACCTGCGCCCGCAACGCCTTCAGCTCCGCATCCCTCGCTAAAACTCGGGCCTGGAGCGCCCGCTCCTGAGCTTCCCGCGACGCCTGTTCCGCCAGCAGCACGTAATGAAATGTTACGGACATCAGATACAGCAAGACTCCGGTTATCCAAAGCAGGGGGAAGTGTTTTGCCAGCCGCGCGTCCAGCCCGGTGAAACGCGGCCAAAAATGCGCCAATCCGATCGCAAGTTCTTTTGCTTGATAGGTCCAATAAGTGCCCAGCACCGCGGCCGTTGTCAGGTGAGTGGCCAGCAACTTGACGAAGCCCGATTTCTCCAGCGGTGTCGCACGGCACGGATACCAGGCGGCGAGGCAAACGAATGCATACACCAGGCAAAGAGGAACCGTCAGGGCCGTCGCCTCGCCGAGGCTCAGCCCGCCACTCTCCAGCAGATAAACCAGAACTCCCGCTAGCGGGATCCATGCCAACAGATAAAGCCCTAATTGGCGAGGCCGGGTGAGCAGTGGATGCATAATGCCGTCTCAGTTCCTGACCTCAACCCCGCCCATAATGGCGACGCCCTTCACCACCAGCGTCTTCGTGGGCTGAACGCCTTCACGGGCCTTAAGGCTGTGTCCGCCCATGAACGCGGCTACCCGCATGGAAACCCCCCACGTTTCCGGCACTCGAATAACCCCACCACCCATTAATGCATTTACAGTGATCACGGCCTCGTTGCCTTCAATGTCGGCCTCTCGCAGGTCCACGTCAAATCCGCCCATAAAAGCCACCAGGTCTCCGCCGCGAAAATTCTTTGCGCGGATGCGGTACTCGCCTCCGCCCAGCACTGCAAACACGTTGAGGTGCGGCGAAAGAATGCCGCTGCTCTCCGTCGCTGCACCGCAGTACGAGCGCAGAAGCAGAATTACACCTGCTGCAATCACGAACACCGGCCAGGTTTGCTCCAGACGTAACCTGAAGTAGCCCAAATGTTCGAGCTCAATGGCCACGCCGATTCCCAGCAAAAGAAAGCCCCACCCGCGCCCCGCCTGGCTCTGCGACTGGAAAATCTTGAGCAGGCCCGCCACCGTGAAAATCAGCGCCCAGAAGTCGAAGCTGATGATGTTGAGCTGGTCGAGCAGCAGTAGGGCCCCGACCACGATGAGCGCAACGCCGTTCAGGACTGCGGGATTGAAGCCGCCGCTCTTGTTGTCGCTCATGATTGTCTATCCTTCGACCGCGCATTCGCAGATGACGCGGCCCCCCGATCTGC
>Ga0210401_10000811_pt1 | contig 37820 bp, 50 predicted proteins | sample IncBWH32MmetaG_FD_150866 | JGI IMG/M metagenome (GOLD analysis project Ga0210401, IMG submission 150866) | Forest soil microbial communities from Barre Woods Harvard Forest LTER site, Petersham, Massachusetts, United States - Inc-BW-H-32-M | ecosystem: Environmental > Terrestrial > Soil >... | reverse complement strand
AGCACATCCAGGCGGCCGAAGGCTTTTTTCGCCTCCGCGACGAGGCGTTGTGCGTCGGACCTCTGCGCCACGTCGCCTCGTACGGCGATGGCTCGCCCGCCTTTGCCGGTGATTTCGCGCACCACCCTAGCGGAGCTGGTAGGCACAACGCGTGCCCGCGTGAATTATTTCATGAGTCGGCTGCGGCAGCGTGGTGTTATCGATTACAGACGAAACTCGATTTGGGTGCATCCTTCAATCGTTGACCTCCTGAACGAATCCTGAGCGACTGAACGTCGACAATTGTCACAGCAACACTGTTCATTGTTGAACAGTAACGCATGAGGCAGTGTTCACTCTGAGGTAGTTCGCGCGCCCGATATCGGTAACGATACGTGCTCTGGCGCGAAAAATGGGACGGACACGACAGAATCCGTCCGCACGAAAGGCAAGAACGAACAATCTTGGATCAGAGGAGAAACCACAATGAAAAGAACATTAACAGTGACAACAGCCCTACTGCTCTTCGCGGCAGTGCTGGCTATGGCTTCGAGCGTCCACCTCAAAGGCGGCCCCAATGCGAAGCCCTCGTTCACCGACCTTGGCAAAATACTTGAAGCTAGCGGTGCACTTTCCGGCTTGGGAAATGGGGACGTGTTGATCGCGCTAACCGCGCAAGCCAACGTCACATCAACCTGCACAAACCAAGGCGGTAATCCAGCTCCGGGACAGAATCCGGCGCCAATTACCGTCACCGGCAGCGAAGCGATTCCGGCGGGTGAAATCAAGAACGGGACCACCCCTTTCGATGTATTTACCAACGCACCCACGAGTCCAATTCCCGGCGCCAGACTGCGCGAACTCTAACTGGACCGAGACCATTGATGATCTTTTGTTCACGTCAGCGACTATGGCCGTCCAGCAGCCTGTCGGCAACACATACTCACCGTGAGCTGCACGTTCAGCTCACCGACGACGAACGACGCTGTCCCAGGCAGCCACGTGACTTGCACGCAGCAGTGACGAGCGTCGCCACAACCAGTTACGCTTCGCGGTTGGAAGGCTCGCTCCAGATTCGTTAGCCAAGAGCCTGGCATCCGAAAACCACATAACTAAAAGGAGGCCGGCTATGGTCCGCCTATCTTGCCTGAAGGCACTTTGAAGTGGGAGATCCGTCGGTCCATCTTAAAGAGGCGCCTGAGGACTAATTACTTTGGACAGAAGCGATACAAATACTGGAGCTGCATTTTACTGTTTTTACCAACGATTCCAGGGCAAAAGCGTGCCAGCGGTGATCAGATGCTCAAAGTGCTCCCGCAACTTGGTCGGCACTACTTTCTGCATTACACTGTAACGCGGGGCGTCATTGCGCTGGTTTCTGTGGTCTTGTTCTGGACTCACCTGACTCGGCAAGCGTTCTTGAGATTCATGGGCCGAACTCCAAACTGACCCACTTGTGAAAAGTGTTGGGGCTTGCATTTCACCGAAAATGGTGCATTATAGGTCCCACTCAATTCGAAGGAGGCCAAGGCGATGACCAGCCCATCGCTTATTCGTTTCCCGGCCCCGCGCCATACGACTGCCAACGTTAGCGCAAAGAAGGCAGCAGAGTTCCAATCGCTGGCGCAGCTTATTGAAGACCTGATTCCCAATTTCAAGAAGGAAGAAGAGAAACAGTTCTACCGCGAAGTTGTGGAAAGTTATCGAGCCGTGGCGCGTGACATTCTGCTGAAAGCGTTGTCTGACGATACAGGCCAAGACATCGCAGAATACGCGGTCATGCTGGCCGCGATCCTTGTGATTGTCATTGGGACGATCCGGCTGGTTGGCTCCAACGCCAACACCGTCTTCTCGCAAGCTGCCAGTTCGATTCAGTGATTTCAGCCTGTTTGCTTGCAAGGCGCTACAACGAACGGTTATGGTCTAAGGATGTCTGCATCAGCACGTCGAAAGTTCGCGGTCGGCTCAAAGGGCACGGTGGGCGAAGTGGAGGACGAAGCGGAACTCTTAGGTCTGAGCAGATCGCTCATCCGACACAAGACTCCATAAAATGCTCCGCAAGGCCGAACATTTGAATCTCGCTTTGTCTCGGTTCATCGGACTCAACACTTTCGTAATCATGCGATGTAAACCCCTGAAAAGTAGGCTAAAGCTACACGGCGTTTACGCTTGCACCGAAAGACGTGGAGGAGAGATGAGCAAACGAGTATTGGTAATCCTTGCCCTGATCGCTGCACTCGGCTTAGGTGCGCCAGCACTGATGGCGGATCATGGGGACAAGGGAAACAAACATAAGCACGGAAACAAGCATTTCGATGATGACGACAATCAGGGATGGGAGCGCCGAGCCGGATACGAGTACCGAATCTATGGCGGTGGCGACGAGCGTCCACCGGGATGGAATCGCGGCAATAAGACCGGATGGGGTAATTGCGGAATGCCTCCCGGCCAAGCCAAGAAGTACGGCTGTCGAACTTACGTTTATGAGGGACGCCCTTACTACTACTATCAGGACGAGGGTGGGCAAATCATCGTTCGTCGTGCGACGATTGAGGTTCACGCCACTGTGGACATCCACTGAGCGGTCACAGCCCATGTCTTCGAGCACATCAGGCCTGCCTGACCCACGCTGCGCTTGACAAGTAATCAAGTGGGAAGCAACAATCAAGTGTTCTCGCCGGGGTACCAGCCACTCTTCGGAGGACATCACCACCCAAAGGAGATGGCTATGATTTCCCTACTTGCTGCCCAACTCTGGTCGAACGATGATGGTCAGGACGTTGCTGAGTACGCTGTAACGTTGGCTGTGATCCTCGTCGTTATCGTCGGCACAATTCGACTGATCGGGGTACGCTAACGCTGCTTTTTTGCAGATCACTGGTTCAGCCCAGTAGCTCCTCTTTAACTCACGCTTGCCTCGAAACGGGAGCGTTGTCGGTCTTGCGATTATGGGAACGAGAGGAAAATCGCGGACAGATTCGATCAAGCACTAGCCGCTGTGATTCGCCAAAACTATGAACGTTTCCAAAGCATATCCGGGACGCACCAACAGCAGGTACAGTGGGAAACCGAAATCAAACGCTCGGGCCTTCAGATCGGCCTGGGCAATGTCCACATCAATTTCCGACATCCCCTTCAGCCCATCCGGCGTGGGCCAGTCGGCCAGAACGCGCCGATGATTCATCGGCCTGCGGACATCACGGAACCAGATGCCACTCTCGGTCTCGATGAAATATTTCCCTGAACGAAGTGGACTCTTGACCACTTCAAGGCGCGAGCGTTGAATGCCTACAACTGGGCCGCTTAAGCCTTAATTTCCGAAGTCGGAGCACCTAGCCGGTTTCCAGGGGTTAGATTCAGCGATCACGATTCTGATTGGGATCAGCCGTAAAGTGATTGTCAGATAATTGTTTCGGCTGGTGGGCTATCTCGGTCCGGGCGCAGTGCAGCTTCCGACTCGAATATGATCACTTGTCACCTTTGGACAGAAGCTAAAGGTCGCAGCCGGCGGTCTGGATTTCCACGTCACACGAAACTAAAGTGGGGAGACTAGAAAGCGGTTGCTCTGCGCCCGTGCCCGGGAGCCATGAACAACCACAGTTGATAGAACACGAATGGAGAGGCCACGAAAGTCCAGCAACAAAACCTACCTCCAGGTAGAGATTGAATGGCTCAGTTGGGTTCAAATACACCAGTCCGCCGCTCAGGCCGTAAACAAGACACAGCAGTAACAGTTGATTCTTCATGAAACATACTCAGAAAGGACAATGGGAAAGATGTAGATTCATAAGTCTACCTGCCTACGAAGCGGCGGCGCGTTTCAGCAATTCGGCGAGATTGTTGATATCGGCTGCAGCGGCATCGCCGAGTATGCAATACCGAAGGCTGCCCTGGCTCCACGTTTCCATGTTGAACGAGAGTTCCTTTGTAACAGGAGATCCTTCATCCCATCTGCCTCGAACCGATCCCTCTTGGAAGATGAATACAGAAATCTTGTGCTTCCGCGTTGCATAGATCAGATGCGCGCCTGGTGTTTGGCCAAGATAGGTAATACGGCCGCCCAGCAGCGAAAACTCGGAGTTCTGAAGTTCAGGCAAATCGAATGTAAAGGGGACCTTCCCTTGGAACCACGGCTTTACCGTGTGCCGATCTGAAGAAACTACATCTACCGGCGATGAGCTGGCGAGCGTCGCTACGTGCAGGTCTGCCAGTTCGCTGTAGACCTGCTCTTGGTGGAGTCGCTGTCGTCCCACGTAAGTGACGGCTAAACCCGCGACTACGAGAACAGCGATCATAGCTGGTGCAATCATCCAACTGAACCGCGCGAGGCCTCGTAGCGGTCTCGCAGCAATGCTCTGTTGCACACGCCTGCGAAACTCAGCGCTGGGTGTAAACCGCTTTCCGGCTACCTGAACAGTGCGCTTCATCTGCACGCGCGCAAGAGCATCCGCCGCGCATGACGTGCAGATACGTACATGAGTGTCAAAGACGTGCATCTCTCCGGACGGAAGTTCACCGTCGAGGTATGTGTCGAGTTGTGTCTTCCAAGACTCGCAGACCATGGTTCTGCTCCTTCTGCAACTCCTGCCGTAGGCGATCCCCTAGCATCTTCCTGGCACGCGACAAGCGTGACATCACGGTGCCTATCGGGATGGAGAGTGTTTCCGCAATCTCCTGGTACGACATCTCCTCAACTTCGCAAAGAAGCAGGATCTCACGGAAATGCACCGGCAGTTCTTCGATCGCGCTGTGAACCAGTTGCGAATTCGAGCGCTCGATTAGAATTGTTTCCGGCGTCTCACGTTCAAGGGCTATTTCAAGTTCGTCCCCCTCCGAATCAAGAGGCACAGTCATTGTCGCTTTCAATCCGGTGCGTGAGGTCAAGAACGTATTGCGCAAGATGCGATACATCCATGCCCGAAAATTAGTCCCCAGCTGGAACGACGAGAACCCTTTCAAGGCCTTGACATAGGTTTCCTGAACCAGGTCTTCGGCTTCGTCGCGATTCCGGGTCAGCCAGTGCGCGAAGTTGTAGAGTTGATCGAAGAGCGGCATCGCCAGTTCTTCGAACGAACCGGATTGAGGCTCCGTCCCTGACACGTACACAAGGTGAAAACTACTGTGTAGCCCCTTTATTCCTTCACATTAACAATAATTTCAGAGGAATAAAGCCCAGGCTGAGTTTGGGGGAGTAACCGGCAGCCCGTCGCCATTCGTGCTTGTCAGGCGCCGGACCAAGACCACGAAAATGATGTCTTCTTCCTACACGTCGAAGCGCGCCTAGACTCCCTCCGGCTTATCAGCAAAGGCGATCATAAAAAACTCGTCCTGAGGCGTACCACAGGAACTCCACGTAGTCGAACGCGGATCGCCTCGCCAGCTTGTGTTCTGGCAGACTTTCTCAGGTTTGGAGACCGGACAGGTCCCGCCTCTCACAACCGGACAGAAATTCAAGTTCAAGTATGCCAAAAGATTGGGGTCCTAATTACCAACGGCACACTCCTTTCTGGCGATCTGCAATCCGCACTCAGGAATCGACCACAGTCGCTTTAGACGGAGAGGCTTCATCCCTGCAGCCCTTTGCCATCCTGCGAGATCCTGTTCTGTCCAAATCCCCGCCGCACTAGCGGATGCAAAATAAAAGTCCATCAAAGCTTCGATTTGGCGTGGGCGTTGGCCGGATGGCGTGCGGATAAGGTCTAGAATGACACACACCCCGCCCGTTCGGAGGGCCCGCGATACGCGACTCACTAAGGCGGCATTGTCTTGCGCGGTGAAATGATGCAGCACATTCGCCAGCAGTATGACATCGTACGCCTCGAACCCTAGATCATCGACCAGAACATCGCCTGCTCGGGACTCAATACGATCAATGCCGCTCGAGGAAAGAGAAGAAGCTGTGGGAGATGCTGCCCCTGGCAAATCCAAAATCGTTGCATACAGGCGAGGATGCCGTCGGCACAGTTCAATTGAATACAGTCCGTGACCACCACCCACATCTAGTAAGGCTGTTGCCTGTCGTGAAACCGGGAGCCGCCACGCGACCTCCTTGGCCATAAGGGCTGCGTGGGACCGCTGCCCGCGCTCGTAAACGTTCCACTGTTCCGGAGTCAGCGCCTTGTGGAAATCCGCTGCCCGTCCTTTCGTAACGTAGTCGTCATAGTGATTCATGAAGCCCGCATCCAGATATCGGTGTAGAACACCATCACTAAAGGACTTCGCGCCGCCGGGAGTAAGCCAGCGCTCCGCAACGCGCGTGAGTTCGTAGTTGTCGTGACGGCGACGTATGTATCCCGCTCCTTCCAGCGCCCGCAGGAGCTTCCTCGTAGCATAAACATCGAGATCACAGACCTCCGCGATCTTGTCCGCCGATTGCCGACCACGTGCGACTACCCCAAAGATGCCGTGCTTCACCGCTGTCATTAGCGTGCGAGCCAGCATCAGGGCCACCAGCGTATCCAGGAACGGTGTGGGAACCAGCCCGAGTGTTAGACCGATGCGCTCATACAGACTCTCCGGGACTGACGCAAGCCTCATTGGATATTTCCTATCACGCGATGCCCGCCGGGTTCGGCAGTCTCCAGCATCACTTGATCTTGGATTGTTTGTTTTTGCATGAGCCGAAAGCGCAAGCAGGCGATGACATCCGGATTTGGCAGTTGGTTGAAACCGACATGGTTGTCGCTGAGCCGGACAGAGCTCAGCGCGCCCTTCGTGGAACTGGCGTCGTGCCTGATTGTCTCAGGGGAAAGAGCCTTCAGTACCCCGCCCTTGAGCACACAACAGGCTTCAGTGCCTGCCCCAGCCATCGATTTTAGAAATGCTTGACGGTCGATGCCGGCATCATTGTGATCGTGGATAATGTTGTCTGACATGATCTTTTTGCCTCTTGTCCTGCGCAGTTCGGCGTTACCTGCTGTCTCGTGCTTCTCGGATTGTTTCCGATCGGCAAGCCCGGAAGCGGACAGCCCGAAACTGCGCTGAGAGATTGCTCCAAAACGTGTCAGTACTACCGCCTCATCGAGGAACCCTTTGCGGTTCGTCTTTGTCGATCCGGGCACCCTTTTTCCCACAGGATGGTGGCAAACGAGCCCTTACTAGCCGGAACCCTAAATGCCGCGCCTTCGAAAGCATTTACCATCACCTGTCCCTGTTCTCAGCTAAATCAGTCATTTTGGAGTTTCGGCCGGAGTTCACGCCTTCTCATGCAATTCCTTTCGCGTGAACTGCCGGCCAGAAAATTTGGTGATGGCTGATTCAGTTGCTTCCAGAGGAAGAGGCGCCCTGCTGCTCCATCTGAGCAAGTTTGATCGCCGAGGGAGGCACAGTTATGGCGTATGTCCCGATCGGTGTCTCAACGGCGCTAAGAAAATACTTAGCTCCGACATGATTGAAGTTAAGCTTTGCATGCCCGGTTTGAACATCATCGAAGAAAGTCGGGATCAGGAATGCGCTTGCGCGCGTTTCGTAACTGCTGATTTTCAACTCTCGCGATCCATTGATGTTTATGCGACTCACCCTATAGGTGCCCGCAGGAAGTACCTGGCCACTGACCACGAAATCGTACGGCACCTTTGCAACAACTGTGTCTTCTTCCTGAGCACGAGCACCCAGCCCCAACCCAAGAACGCAGATCAATGTGAATAGAACTGTTACATACTGCTTCTTCATGTTTTCTCCATCTTGAAACATTTTGAATTTCATTATTGATAACTGCGCTCGTGAGGCTTTATTCCACAAGTGTCTCCTGCAACCCCGAATCCTCGCGTGATTTGTGCTCGATATGCGGAGCCAGACCGTGAACGACGTGCCGTCCGTGTAGGCGAACGGCGCCGTGGGCAGTGGATCCTGCTTTGACCGGCAGCTTGGAGGAAGTTTACGAAGCTGCGCAGGCTGGATGTATCCGAAAGGAACCGTTTGTGATCTCGGCGTTTTTTTGTGCCATAGCGTTGATGCCAGACAATACGGGTGCGGAGACCAGCAACTATGCCCGGTACGCACGCAGCCCTGGCGAAGGACTCAATCCTCCTCCGTTTGCTTCGAACGGTATCGCAGTCTGGAAGCTGGAGCGGATCTCAGGGGAAGTTGCTTTGCGAGGAGGACGTCCGAGCTGGGTTAAGAAGAGAGACATCTCAGTTCCACGGAATAAAAGTCGGACTCGCTCGTTATCATTGTCGACGGAAAGATAAGGTCGCCTGTGGCAACCAGCATCGCGGTTTGTTGTAACGCATACTGCTGGCAATGCTGAAAGAGGCGGGGGGAACTTAGAGGAGAAGAATGGCAGACGAAAGCAGCAAGCGCGATTCGATCGAGGGTGGTCCCGCCCAGGATGGTGTGGACCGCAGAGGTTTTCTAAAGTGCATGGCTTGGGCTGGCACCGGATTGGTATGGACACTATCTGGGGGCATCCCGACATCTCGACTATTTGGAGTAACGGGCCATGAAGGGCACCATAATGCCGGATTCAGCTTTGTGCAAATCAGCGACAGCCACATCGGCTTCAATAAGGGAGCCAATCCGGATGTGACCGCAACCTTGCAAGCCGCGATCGACAAGATCAATTCACTTCCTGCTGTTCCAGACCTGATCCTACATACCGGGGATCTGACCCAGATCTCAAAGCCCGGCGAGTTCGACACCGTCGACCAGGTACTGAAAGAAGCTAAGGCGAAGCAAGTCTTCTACGTGCCAGGCGAACATGACTTTGCGACCGATAACGGTCAGCAGTTTCTCGAGCGCTACGGGAAAGGCACAAAAGGAGCAGGCTGGCAAAGCTTCGATCACAAAGGTGTTCACTTTATCGGCCTTAACAATGTGGCGAATCTGAAGGCCGGCGGGATGGGTTCACTCGGCGCAGACCAACTCGAGTGGTTGGAGGACGATGTAAAAGGGTTGTCAGCAAGCACGCCGATCGTTGTGTTCGCCCACATTCCTCTCTGGGCGGTCTACCCGGAATGGGGCTGGGGAACGCAAGACAGCGCACAGGCTCTCACATATTTGAAACGCTTCGGTTCGGTAACCGTGCTGAACGGGCATATTCATCAGATCATGCAGAAGGTGGAAGGAAACGTCAGTTTCCACACAGCTATGGCCACTGCATTCCCGCAGCCCGTTCCGGGGACGGCCAAATCTCCAGGCCCGCTGCTTGTCCCCGCGGACGAATTGCGCCGCGTCTTGGGCATTACAAACGTCAACTACATGGCCGGGGGGCATCATCTGGCGGTGGTTGACGCCACGCTCGCCGGCACACCGGCCGAAGAATCTATAGCAATTCTCAAAAGTGCTGCGGCCACAGCAGCCTTGAAGGCATCGTCTCAAACAGCGACGAACACCCCGACGCCACAGTCTCAATCGGCCCCTGCGGGTGGCGACTCATCATCCAATGAGGTCGTTCAGATAAGTATCGACAATTTTGCATTCACCCCGCAGACCCTAACTATTAAGAAGGGGACGGGTGTCGCTTGGACGAACCACGACGACATTCCGCACACGGTGGATCGCGATGACCACATTTTCGCCTCCTCTGTGCTCGATACGAATCAGAAGTTCCAGTATGCATTCAAGGACCCCGGTAAGTTTTCTTATTACTGCAGGCTACACCCCAAAATGACAGGAACTGTTATCGTCGAGTAGAAGGTTCCGGGTCAGCCCTCCCTTCGGACAGGGCGTCATCAAGGGCGACGATTTTCGAATGGAATCGAACCGAGTTGACGACCTGTCCTCCTTCCTAGCGATTGATTGCACCCGCGGTGTCTCTCTCGATATTCGTTCTCATGCTGGCACAGATTCCCGCATCCAACACAACGCGTGAGACAGGAACTTTCGCTGCATCGGTGACCGAGCTTCGTCAAGGGAACAACCGTGCCATACAAGGCAACTGAATTCGTGCGGGTGGACGGCCGAATAGGAATAAAGATCTATGGCTTCGGTTATAGAAGGTGAGGTTAGTTGTATTAAAGGACAAACATGAAGCATTCAATAAGATACGCTTTAGGAACTTTTTTCGCGCTGTTTTTCGCTTTTTCGGCTGTACCAGGCCAGGCGCAAGATCAACCGAAGATCAGGGCAACTATCCCGTTCAATTTTGTAGTGGGGAGTAAAGAACTCAAGGCTGGAGAATACGTCGTTCAGCAGTTTGGATCGCCTGGAAGTCAGAGCCTACAGTTCCGCAGGGAAGATGGCGATGTTGAACAAACAGGCTTTACGGTACCGATCGAGACCAACAAGATCAGAAATCGCGAACGCTTGGTTTTTCATCATTACGGTGATCAGTATTTCCTGTCCCAGGTCTGGTTAGCGGGGGACGGAGGCCACGAATTCATCGCTGGGGCCCAAGAAAAGAAGGCGGCGACAAACCGATTGACCGGTGACCAGGTGGTTGCTGGCCAGTAATCCGGTAAACGCCGAACTGGCCGAGAAAGGCAGGATGGACAGAATTGAAACCGCGTGGCGGGGCAGATTCCGCTCGTTCATCCTACCTGACCAGTTCTGAACAATGGTTACCACCGCTCCAGTTCACAGAAGGAGGTTGTCCCAGGTTCGGAGGTTTGCTTCAACCGATGCATCTGGTCGTAATTATCGGAATAGCGCAGTTGATTTTCGGGCCCAAGAGACTGCCGGAGCTGGGCAGAGGGCTCGGCGATGGCATACGGGGATTTAGGTCGGCAATGAGGGATATCCCTGAGTCCGCGGATGTCGAACTTCCGAAACTCTGACGTCTGTCCTCCGCATGGTGGACCCGGCTTTGGTAGGTGCGTTCTTATAGGTCAGTCCTAAATGCGGATCTCCGCTATCGCGTAGGCCGTCGAGTTGATGTAGAGGTTGTCGTTAGGACTGAGGTTAGCACAGGGGAAAGGATATTTGATGATTGCCTATCAAAGCACTCTGCTAGGGCGAACAGAAGTTGCCGAAGAAACAATGTCGTTTCACTTTGAAAAGCCACTTGGCTTCCTATTCAAGGCAGGGCAGTATATCGACCTAACCCTGTTGCGCTCCGAACCCGGGGACCCAAACGGACTGACTCATACCTTCTCCATTGCAAGCTCACCGTTCGCTGAAGAGCTTGTAGTCACGACCCGCATGCGGGATACAGAGTTTAAGCGTGGTTTGTCCGCCCTGCCCATCGGGACAGAGGTGAGGCTCGAAGGCCCAATGGGGTCTTTTATTCTTCATAACAACACAGCTAGGCCAGCTGTCTTGTTGGCCGGCGGGATCGGAATCGCACCATTTCTCAGCATTCTTTCGTACGCTGCGGCGGAGAGACTTCGCCATCCTATCTTTCTCTTCTACGCGAACCGCTACCTCGAAGATGCTGCGTTCATCGATGCGCATTGGAAGATGGGAGAAGCAAACCCAAGGTTCCGCTTTGTTCCAACCTTCATGCGTCTGCCCAACAATTACCGGGGGTGGAAGGGAGAAACCGGGCACTTTAGCCCGAAAATGCTCTCGACGCACGTAGGCAGCTTGAAAGGCCCGATCTATTACCTTGCGGGGCCCCCGACAATGGTCGCAGGCGCCTGCCGAACGCTATGTCAGGCTGGCGTGGATCAAGACGATATCCGGACCGAAGAGTTTGCAGGCTATTGAGTGTCACAAGAATATGGGAGCCGCTGATAAGCCAATGCTGCCTTTTCCTCAAATGAAGGGATTCCTCGGCACGGGCGCGACATTCGCGGCGGACCTGAACCTGGTCGTGCAGTTCGTCATGGGAGCAGCACTACTTGTGGGGGGTCTTCTGGCGAAACAAAAGCGCTACGCAGCTCATGGGGTCTGCCAGACGACCGTACAGCTACCGAATTTATTGATCATCGCATTGGTCATGTGGCCCTCATTCCACCAGCAGGTCGGGCCGGTATTCCCCAGAGCATTCCACAAACGCTATTTCACTGTAGCCACAATTCATGGCGCCCTGGGGATGGCGGCTGAACTTCTGGGGCTCTACATCGTTATGGTGGCCGGTACACACCTTCTCCCCCAGCGGCTGTGTTTCAAGCGTTGGAGGCTGTGGATGCGAGTGGAACTCATGCTTTGGTCGGCAGTTCTGTTTAGCCGCCTGTGGACCTACTACGTCTGGTATATCGCACCCTGGTCGTGAGCACGTCGGATTTGCATTTGCCAACGAGGATGATCCGTGAGCGAAAGTGGAGGGAGTGGCAGCGAGGGAAGGCTGGAGTGCGAAGAATCGCATCTGACAAGAAGCAAGAAGAGGGTTGTTAAGGCGACCGATAGAGAGGAGAGTCGATGAACTACGAGGCAGTCTTCAACATCTTTCTGGGGATGCTCGCCCTCGTGGGATGCGTGCTAGTCGTCATATTCTGGATCGTATTCCGAGAAGGAAATACGATCCACCCAATCTACAGATCTCTTGCGAGCCTTGCGAACCCCGATTGCAACGGTGCCGATCCAACAATCACCAATCACACTGGCCCGAAAGAGGCCAGGAGTGAACGGAGAACCTCGTGCGGGTGCTAATTAGGGAAGGTATCCGCACCGGTACCCGGCGTGCGGGCCAACGCCAGTGCGCAAACAGAAGAAATATAAATGAGTAATCCTCGAATCATCGGTATCGGGACAGCAAATCCAGTGCTCAGGCTCACGCAGGAGCAAAGTTTTCACGCGGTCGGTTACCAAAGCGAACGCATTCGTAAGATGTTCCTTAACAGTGACATTGATTACCGCCATTTTTACCTGGAAGGGGACCTCAATCGCGAGGAGAGCTCGGATCAACTGAATCAGCGGTATCTGCGCGGTGCTATGAAAACTGGTTGCCGCGCAATTGTAAATTGCTTGGCGACCGCTGAAAGAACGGTTCAGGACGTGGACTTTCTAGCGGTCTGTACCTGCACCGGCTATGTATGTCCGGATTTGGGCAGCCGCCCGATCGCCCATATGGGGTTCAGGGACAACGTTCCGAGGTCTTCTATCGTGGGTCTCGGCTGTGCAGGCGCGGTCCCCACACTGCAACGTGCGGCTGATTTTGTTCGCGCCGACCCGCGTCGCGTGGCATTGATGGTGACCGTTGAGATCTCGAATCAAACGAACCGGGGCGATTGTTATGTTCACACCTGCTCAGTCGCGTAAGGATGGACTCTACGGTTCAGGGTCCACGGCCGTTCATCATCACAATGTCGAAAGTTGGGGCCGCGCCCAAGACTGGCAGCATGAGCACATCGAGCAGGATGAGCAAACCCGCCATGATGAGTCTGATTTTGCTGTTGCCGTTGCGATCTCCGACTCACGCTCAAGTGGAAATACCGACCGAAGGCTTTCACAGCCCAGAAATTCGTCCGCCACTGTAAACCTCGGATAACCCCAACAAAACCGCAACACAGAGTATGACTGCCGGGAATAAAAGCATGTGAGCCCGGTTTACATAATTGGCGGCGAAAGAACCGAAGTAGCTCGTTTTTATGATTTCACCGGAAGCGCAGGCAGAACAATCGGAAGCGACCCAGATCCGGCTTATCCTGGATGGCAACGTCGGCGCGTTTTGTGACCTCGTGACGCTGCACCGACGAGGTCTCTATCTGAAGGCGCTGTCCATCGTGCGTAGTGAAGCCGATGCAGAAGAGGTAGCACAGAACGCCGTCCTTAAGGCCTTCAACAAACTCTCCCAGTTCCGACACGATTCGCAGTTCCGGACTTGGCTGATTAGCATAACGATCAATGAAGCCCGGATGTGGTTAAGGGCCAACCGCAAATTTAAGCACGAATCTCTCGACCATCAAGATGGCGAGGGCCAATCACTCCGGACGCAGATTGTGGACCCACGAGAGAATCCTTTCCAAGTTTGGGAAAGAAAGCAGGTTCGAAGCGCGATCCTCAAAGCTCTAAGTCTGTTGTCTATACGCAATAGGCAGGTGTTCATCCTTCGGGACGTGCAGATGCTCAGCATCTCAGAGACAGCCAGAACCCTCGACATTTCGGAAAACAAGGTCAGAAACCGACTGCGGCGAGCTCGACTGCGGATGCGCCAAGCGCTGGCAGATCTCCGGGGTACCCGGACTTCCCAACGAGATAGTGGATCCAAAAGCAGCAACAGACGTTTACGCGGCTCCGCCGCGGTCTGTACCTGGCCAACAAATGTTGAGGACAAAGTGGAGAGCATCCATTGAGATCTATTCCCGAGATACTTGGAGCCGAGGCGCCAGCATCCGTCTACGCGCACGGCGGACCCGTTCGAGTTTTGGTGTCAGAACCCGACCCTGTGAGTCGCAGGCTCATTTGCTCACTGCTCAAGTGCGAATCAGGAATGACGGTGACTTGCGTCGATGACTCCAAGCTGGTTTCCTCAATTCAGGAGAGCGCTCCAGACCTCGTAATACTGGACGTCCATGCGCCAGCGATCAGGCGAGCCCCAAACTGGGAGGCGGTGGGAATCAAGCCTGCGCCTGTAACCATCGTCACAGCTTACGATCCCTCGGCGGTATCGGCGTTTGCTTCTACTGCCGTCGACTTTCTCGTAAAGCCATTTGACGCTGAGCGCCTCGAAGACGCGCTGCGCGTAGCGACCTCATGGATCGCACGTGTGCGGATAGAGCTTCAGGCGGAGGAGGGATCGACTGACCGGAGGCAAGAACGACCTGGGCGGCACTTCTTGCAGAGAATGGCAGTTGAAGCGAATGAAAAGATAATGCTTGTAAAGGTCGACGATATCCGATGGATGCAGTCATCAGGGAATCAGATCCGTCTTCATGTGGCGAAAACGTCGTATCTGATACGACAGAGCATGACAAATCTTCAGGTACTGCTTGATCCCAGTCGCTTCCTCCGCATTCATCGAAATGCGATTGTGAATCTCGATCATGTTGAGGAGTTCCATTTGCCTCCGAATGGCAATATGTTCGTGAAGCTGAACGATGGGTTATGTCTTCCTCTGCGAAAAAGCAGCCGAGCGCTGCTGCGAAAACTGCTCAAAAGACATTTTGTAGCTTAAGTTCGCGACGCAAGTGGGAAGTGGATCAATTCAAGAGTGCATCCGGGAGTTGAGAAACCCTCGATGCTGCGCACGCGAGTTGGTTGTTGCTCCAGTGTGACAAGCGGCAGGTGCGTATCGGATCAAACGTTGTCGATGGTGAGGATCTGCTCGAGGCATCGTTTCAATGCTGATGAGCCCCGGGGTAACCTCAGTGACTTTTGTGGAAATGCAGCAGTAGCTTCCGTTGTGTACCTCGTCAGGCATCGCCCCTACAGCCCACAATCCAGGAGCCTCATTGCCTACAAGCTTGGGTCCTGATTCGAGGTAGCATATCCTCGTCCGGCGCCCCGTCCTTCTAAAAGTCATAGCGTCAAATCCCACTCGCTTCCAAATTTGGTACTCCTCGATTTCGCAGTCGTTGACGGGGCGTTCACGTCGCACCAGGGCCGGTTCATCACACACGTAGATGGCTGTGCGTGTGCCCTTAGTGAGGATGCTTTTGAATCAGCTTAACGTCAAAGAGGAGAATCACTGTGAAGTTCAGTCGCTTACGAGAACTATGGACGGTAACTCGAGATCTGCAAAAATGGCCACCGTTGTTTTCGCTTTCACTAAGGATACTGGTCATAATGTCAATCCTCGCTGTTCTTGTGGGGACCGCACCGAAGCTCAGCGCTCAATCTGTCACCTCGGGTGACATTGTGGGTCTTGTTATGGATCCTTCGGGAGCGGTTCTGACCAACGCCAACGTAACCCTGAAAAGCCTGGAAAATGGAAGCACGCAGGCGCAATCCACAAACTCTCGAGGTGTCTATCGCTTCTCGCTGTTGCCGCCAGGACGTTATACGGTTTCCGTTACTGTTGCCGGCTTTCAGCAAGCCAATGCAACGGCCGTGGTGACTATCGGTCAAGCGACGACCGTCAACATCGCTCTGGCTCTTGGCCAGTCCACCTCGACGATAGAAGTGACTTCTGCCGCTCCGTTGCTGCAAACCGAAAACGCCGACGTTTCTACCAGTTTCAGCGAAACCCAGATTTCCCTCACGCCCAACCCGGGCAATGACCTGAGCTACATCGCGCAGACGGCCCCGGGAGTAGTCCAGAATACCCAAGGTGGCAACGGTAATTTCTCCGCTTACGGACTTCCAGCCACTTCGAACCTATTTACTCTCAACGGACAAAATGAAAATGATCCGTTCCTCAATTTGAACAATTCCGGTGCGACGAATCTGCTCTTGGGCAACAACGATGTCCGCGAGGCGACGGTCGTGACCAACGGCTATTCGGGGCAGTACGGGACATTGGCGGGAGCGAACGTCAACTATGTGACCAAGTCAGGTTCTAACGATTTCCACGGGAATGCGCTTTATTGGTGGAATGGAAGGACCCTCAACGCAAACAGCTACTTCAACAACCAGAATGGTGCGCCCCGGCCATTCGTCAATGCCAACCAGTGGGCAGCTTCATTCGGTGGGCCGATCAAGAAGGATAAGACGTTCTTCTTTGTAGACACCGAAGGACTACGCTTTGTGCTGCCGACCAGCCTCAATGTGAAAATCCCAAGCCCGCAATTTCAGACGGCGACATTGGCAAACCTGGCTACCGCGAGCCCGGCCTCGGTGCCATTCTATAAGTCAATCTTCAATCTTTATCAGAATGCACCCGGTGCCGGCCGAGCGACTCCTTTGAACAACTTGGGGTGCAACGGGTTTACCGACGCCAATAGCGGGCTCGGCCTTACCCAGCCCTGCGCGTTGGCGTTTACCTCTACCGTAGGGCAGTTGAGCACGGAATACCTGATCACCGCACGAATCGATCAGAATATCGGAACCAAGGATCGCCTGTTCGGGCACTTCCGCACCGACCACGGCTTCCAGGCCACGCTCACCGACGCAATCTCGCCGCTTTTCAATCTGGGCAGCACCCAACCCCAATATGAAGGACAGTTAGAGGAAACCCATACTCTGGGCGCGAATGCCGTGAATCAGTTCATCGCATCCGGCCAGTGGTATTCGGCAACCTTCAACGTGCCCAATCTCCAAGCGGCTTTGCAGGCTCAGCCGTTCCGTTTGGCCTTCGCAGGTGGGGCCTTCTCCTCTCTCGGGCGAGAACTTAACATTGTGCCGCAGGGGCGAAACGTCACTCAGTACCAATTCGTCGATGATTTCTCGATTACGAAAGGAAGTCACTCCATGAAGTTTGGGCTGAGCTTCCGGCGTAATGACATTACCGATTTCGATCCTGGTATCGGGTCCGTCGGTGCCAGCCAAGGCACAACGCTGGCGAACTTCTTTAATGGGATCGGAGGGACGTATTTCCAGAGTTTCCCCTCGAAGCCTAGCCAGCCGATTGCCCTCTACGCTCTGGCCTTCTACGGGCAAGACGAGTGGAGTGTGAAACCTAATCTGAAGCTGACCTTCTCTCTCCGAGGGGAGCACTTCTCCAATCCGGTGTGCCAGACCAATTGTTTTGCGCGGCTGGGCGGAGATTTTCTCAATATCTCGCACGACGTAAACCAGCCTTACAACCAGGCTATCGTCTCTGGCCAGCATCAGGTACTGCCGAACTACACGGCCGTCGAGTGGCTGCCGCGCTTTGGCTTCACCTGGACGCCCTTTGGTCTCAGGAATACTGTCGTTCGCGGGGGATTTGGGTTATTCGCAGATTCTTTCCCCGGAACTGTCGCTGACCAGTCGTTAAGTAATCCGCCGCTGCAGGCTGGCTTCAACATTGCCGGTGGCGCTCTTTCGCCTGCAGTCAGCGGAAACCAGGCACAACTGGCTGCCCAAAGTAACGCCGCGTTCCAGGCTGGGTTCGCGAACGGTGGGACGCTAGCGAGCATTCAAGCCAGCGTGCCAGGATTCACCCCACCCACGATAAACACGGTGGCGAACCGGATCCAGAATCCGCGCTACCAGGAGTGGAATCTGGCATTGCAACAGGCGCTGGGTCAGAAGATGTCGCTTTCGCTGAACTACGTGGGAAATCACGGAGTTCACGAGGTAGTGCAAAATCCGGGCTTGAACGCGTTTTGCGATAGCAATTGTCAAGGACAGTTGGGTACTACCGCAGGGCATTTCGGAGATCTGCCGACGACGGCGACCGATCCGCGGTTCTCGACGGTTACCGAAATCGGCTCTGTAGGCGTATCTAATTACAACGGGCTTACGGCTTCTTTTACTCGCCGAAGCACGAATCTAACTGTGCAGGCAAACTACACCTGGAGCCACGCCCTCGATGAGATCTCCAATGGCGGTATCCTGCAATTCGGACAGAATACAAACTTCAGTCCCATCAATGCATTCGATCCCTTCAACCTGCGGTCAAACTATGGTAACTCAGACTACGACACTCGCCAGTACTTCAGCCTGAACTACGTCTACAACGTGCCCCACAAGTTCGGACCGAGTGCGTTACTCGGGGGATGGGTGCTTTCGGGCACGGCCTTCGCACGCGCTGGGTTGCCGTTTACAGTCGTTGATTCCAACGCGTTCGGCATCTTACAAGGTTTCAACTACGGCTTCACGAACATTACGTCGGTCTCTGTGCCCGCGAACTTCTCAGGGACTGGAGGTCAGACATGCACTGCGAGCGCCGCTAATCCAGCTACTCCCTGCCTGCTCGCTTCCAATTTCAGCCCCGCTGTGAACGGCTTCGGCCAGCAACGTCGCAACCAATTCACCGGGCCGAGTTACTTCAATACTGACTTGGCGGTAACGAAGAACTTTAAGATCCCGCATTGGGAGGGAGCTTTGCTAGGGGTGGGGGCGCAGTTCTTTAACATCTTGAACCACCCGCACTTCGACCAGCCAGACGCAGACATTGCTTCCCCGACGTTCGGCAGTATCATCAACCCAGTCAGTTCACCAACCAGCATCTTCGGCTCATTCCTGGGGGCGGACGCTTCGCCGCGACTGATTCAGTTGCACGCGAGCATCACGTTCTAGGGTCGAAATCTGAGCTGAAACCGGGGCGGCCCTTCCGCCGAAGGCCGCCCTCCTTCTCAACAGCACCATTGCCGCGAATTATCCGGGAAGATCTATCGCCTCTACCTGCTGCAGCCGTGCGAGACCAGGCGAGTTGCAATATTTGCTCCAAATGTCGCAGGTCGACACACGCGCCAAGGCGGCCTTGTGCTGTTTCAGGCACAGACACGGGAATATTTCGTAGGGAGGCCAGTTCTATTCAGCTGAGGTTATCGATATTGCAATAGCGCTCTTGCTGGACGCCGTTAAATCCCTTTGATCTGACGACAGAGCTGCTCGCCAAGCACGCGCAACATGTGGTGCTCATCCACTTTCTCATTGCACTGTTTATCGCAGCCGTGACCTTCGACCTTACAGCGCAGTGGACGAAGCGCCGCGGCCTGGCGGACACAGCCTACTACAACCTGCTAGGGGCAGCCATTTCCACGCTCCCGGTTCTCTCCACGGATATCCTCGCGTGGCAGTTCCAGCTGAGGGGCAGAAACTGAAAGGCGTCCTTTTGCTCCACCTGGTACTTGCGTGCGTCTCGAGCGTGATGATCTGGGTGATCTGGTGGATAAATTTCCGCGCACGGCGGCGGGCAGGAGCTTTACCGCCCAGAGATTCCCCAGCGCGTTGCTATGCTCGAATGGCTGTGAGAAATGCCATATCTCTCCGGAGATCGTGAGCTTTCTAAGCGGATGAGAGATGGACAGGGTTTGGCCGAATTGTGCTCGACTTACGACACCCTGAGTTTGCTCAGTAGCGATTCCGTTCATGTCGACGTGGAATCCATATTTATCCTGTGCGCAAGAACTTGGTGATTGACGGAGGGTTCAATCGTGGGCTGACAAAAGACTTCCACTCAATGCGAAGTTTTTCTGGGGTTTACGTACCTATTGCCCCATCGTCTTTGGAGCGCCCATCATGGTGGCCATTCCCCTAGTTTAGAGGGGTTCTGTTAGGCTCTCTAGCGCACTCCGGAGCTTCGCGATAGCAACGTTGAGTGCGGGATCAAAATCACCAAAACTTTCCTTCTTCTAGGCCAGATGCGCCTTCGCAATTCCTCCCTGGCAAAGACCTCTCCCGGACGTTCAGCAATTTCTCCAGCAGTTTCAGCGGTTGGCGCTGCACTCTGACTTTCACGCCCGCTTTGCCCAGTTCTCCCGACAGGCGAGACACATCGTAAATTCCAAGTCGCACACGGATGTTTGCCGCCAGGACTCCATGTCGCACTGTTGGCTGCGCGAAGTCTAGCACTGTCCGCCCAACACAACCGAGGACATGTGCGGAGATAAAACATGCGCCATGAATCACATAACGGGGAAGGAATGGGTTATGCGGAAACAACGTTCAGTGAATTGACGCTTGGTCACTTGGCGCGTCATATGGGCACGCGGGGCACTAGAAAGTCGAACTCGGTCGCAGCCGATTCGGTGAGAGAGCAAATGAGGCATATTGGACTTCGTCCGCAAGTGATGATGCGACTCGGGCCTTCATCGTCAGAACACGACAAGTCATCGCCGGGGTTCCAAGACTTGGCCATGCCGTTGTTCGAGTCGCTTTACAACTTCGCACACTGGCTTACGCAGAATCGAGAAGACGCAGAGGACCTCGTACAAGAGACCTATGTAAAGGCTCTGAAAGGCTTTGCATCATTCCAACTTGGTACAAATTTCCGGGCATGGATGTTTCAAGTCTTGAAAAACACTTTCCTGAGCTCACGAGCCAGACTGGAGATGGGTATTACCATTCCGCTCCGTTCGGAAGAGGTGCTGCCGCTGTTGCCGACGACTTCAGATACTGCCGAGTCGATTCTGGTCGATCGTTCTCGCCACGATGCGGTTCGGAGTGCAATCGAGCAACTGCCAATCATTTTCCGAGAAGTCATATTGCTGTGCGACGTTGAAGAGGCCTCCTACCGGGAGATCGCAGAAACATTGTCGATCCCGATAGTCACCGTGATGTCACGCCTAGCCAGAGCTCGCAAGGCGGTTCGCTCGCGTCGCTCCGTAGCACTCCTGACGCAACGGCTGAGGACAAACTGGCCTTATCACGTCGAGAGCCACGAAAAGGATACTGAAACGCACGAGATCAATTAGCGAGGTAAGCGTGATTAGTGCAGTGAGATTCAGCATTTCCGTCCTGGTCCTGGCAATGGCGTGTTCAGCGCAGGAAGGACTGACCGTTCATAGCAAGGGTAAGCAGAATTGGCCGGCGGCGGAAGCCGAGAAGATTTACCTTTCGGCATGCTCAGCCGTTCAACGGGAATTCGGCAGCAATCGTGTGGTCAGGCCACAAGTAACAGTAGTTTTGGGTGCGGAAAAGGACGTGGTCTCGTTTGATGAACGAGAAATCAAGCTTACCAAATGGGATCGTCACGCATTCGCCCAGGGTGTGGTGATGTTCGCCTTTGAGGATCTCATGCCGGTCGAGCAAAGACTGATGCTGGCAAAGCGGGCGGTGATCTGGGCCGGGTCAACCGTCGATATAGAACGAGTATCAAAATAGCGGGCCCGCTTGCAACCTGTCTTTGGAGTGCCGCACTGGGGGGCCGGTAATGGCGCGGCAAAAATAGACCTTTCGGAGAAACATAATAGAGACCATCGGCTGGATTGACGATTGTCTCCTGCTGCCCGAGGTGCAAGTAGCAGCCACGTGGCTTTCGATCGGTTAGTAAAACTATGGGGAGGAAGAGCAATGTGGATGCGCTCATGCGCCTTGTGTAAAGCACTCTTGAAAAAGCTTAGACTGTGCGATTCCGTCCGCTGCCAGTGCGGGTGGGAGTGGCAGGGTTACCCGAATTGACTTCAATAAATGGACAAGATGCTGCAACGGTTTCGCCGCTGCGGGGGAGAATGGCACATGCGAGGTCAAAAACTATGTGGAACATTTGGACTGTATTTTCCCAGACCACGAAAACTTCAAGAGAGATATTGACAGAGCTGTCTTCTATTTCTCCACGCTTCTGGGGCGTGGAATTCAGGGCAGAGTCCTCGCCCAACAAAGTTCATTAGCAAAAATCAACGAGCAGTATCGACGCGAGCCCCCTCCGGCGAAAGCTTTGCGGCTACCACGAATCTGCGTCGGGAAAACCAATCACCCAATCTCCACAAGAGGAGGATTGCAACGAGCGCGCCGTAGAAGAGCGGCGAGCGTACGTCAGATTTTACTTTCCAGTAGAAATGAATCACGCCGGCAATCGCCGCAAAATAAATAGCGCGATGCAGTATCCGCCAGCGCCTCCCGCCGAGACGGCGAATCCAGCCTGCCGTCGAAGTAATGGCCAGTGGAACCAAGAGCAGAAAACCGAGAAACCCTACTGTGATGAACGGTCGCTTGGCGACATCTTTCCACATGGCACCCAGATCGAAAGACTGATCGGGGCCAAGATAGGTGAGGAAGTGCAAGCAGACGTAGAAAAAGGCGAAGAGGCCGAGCATGCGACGGAAACGGATGAGATCCGGAAGGTTGAGGACCTTGCGAAAAGGCGTGATGCACAGGGTGAAAACCAGAAAACGCAGAGTCCACCGGCCGGTGGTGAGCTGAATGAACTCGACGGGATTGGCGCCGAGGCCGTGATGAAGGGCGCGCCAGGTGAGCCCGCCAAGCGGAATCAGGCCAACGAGGAAGAGGACAACCTTGGTCCACTTGCTGGTAAGGAGAGCACGCACGCGAGAATGCCAGCTCAAAAGTTTTTCTTCAGGTCCATGCCACTGTACATGCTGGCGACCAGATCGCCGTAGCCATTGAACATAAGCGTGCTGCGCTTGAAGATTTCGCCGAGGCGGCGCTCTTTGGCTTGGCTCCAGCGCGGGTGATCCACATTTGGATTCACGTTCGAATAGAAGCCGTATTCGTTGGGCGCGGCAAGGTTCCAGGTAGTTGGCGGCATCTTCTGCTGGAATTTGATTTTGACGAGCGACTTGATGCTTTTGAAACCGTATTTCCACGGAATAACCATGCGCATGGGTGCGCCGTCTTGATTTGGCAACGATTCACCGTACATGCCGACGCAGAGTAGCGTAAGCGGATTCATGGCTTCGTCCATGCGCAGGCCCTCGACGTAGGGGAATTCGATGCCGGCCCAGCGTCCCTGAGGCATCTGGCGGGGATCATAGTAGCTCTGGAAAGCGACGAACTGTGCTTTGGGGGTGGGTTCGGCGAGCTTCACGAGATTGCTGAAGGAAAAGCCGATCCAGGGAACCACAATGGACCAAGCTTCCACGCAGCGATGCCGGTAGATGCGCTCTTCGAGCGGGGCGAGTTTGAGGATATCGTCCATGGTGAACTTGCGGGGCTTGGCAACTTCGCCTTCGACGGAAACAGTCCAGTTCGATGTGTTGAAGTTTTTCGAATTTTTCGCGGGGTCGCTCTTGTCGGTGCCGAATTCGTAGAAATTGTTGTAGTGCGTGACGTCGTCGTACGAATTTTGTTTCTCCGTGGTGCTGAAAGGGCTCTTGGCAAGGCCGCTGAATTTTGTTCCAGCTAGGATGGTTTGGGCAGGAGAGGCCAATTCGAAAAGACTGCGACCGGCCATGGCCGTGACGCCAGCGATGCCCATGGCGCGGAGGAACTTGCGCCGATCTAGGTAGACCGACTTCGGGGTAACATCCGCGTGCGTCAAATCGGTGGCTTTGCGAATCAAACCTTGCTTCTCCGAACAAAGGTCGACGGTGCGGCTTCCGTACTATCCTAAGTACTCTTCTTTCTATTGGATGCGAAACCTAGCCGCCGTGCCGCCCCTCTATCCTAACCGGGCTGGGCTGACACCGTCGTGCCGTCTTAACCGTTTGAGTCGCAAAACGCAGAAAAGTTACAGGCAAGATGAAGCATCTGCCTCCCCAATTTCCGCCCGCGAGGATGGTGGTAGGCGCAGCCAAAGCCTTTCAATTCGGTTGAAATTCAGAAGCCATATTTGGCAATTACCGACTTTTCCTGCTTTACGATGAGAGCAAGAGCGTCTTGTGGCCGGAACTTGAGCGTCAGGGGCGCTTTGAAAGACGTTGAGTCGTGCAGTTTCACGCCGAAGGTTTTCAAGCCGTCCGAGATCGCACCCCTGTTGGGTAGCCGTGATTATCCCGAGAAATCCACGGCTACCCGAAACTTGAGCGCAGCAGATCGGCTAGTTCTGCTTCATGTTGTCATCATGCTTCATGTTATCGTCTTTTTTCATGTTGTCGTCCGTTTTCATGTTGTCTTTCTTCATCTTGTCTTTCTTCTTGCTCGCCTTCTTGTTTTTCTTCATCTCGTCTTTCTTCATGTCGTCGTGCTTCATCTGGTCCTGCTTCATTTGATCCTGCGACTGGTCCTGCTTCATGTTGTCGCCAGACTGAGCGAAAGTGGCGAGCGGAGCTGCCAACAGACACAACATCATCGTCCTGCAGAACATTTTCTTCATGATCGGTCTCCTTTTGATTTATGGATTGGAAAGAACGCACTTGGGCGTACGAGTGGGATGCTCCAGTCGGTAGAAAGTTACACGCCCGAGTTGTGAAATCTTCGGACAGACTCCTCTATCTATTTCCATCGAGTTGTCTGTGTAATTTCACTGTCAATAAATTGCCATCCACTACGGACACGAATGACTCACCAGTGTCTTTCGCACATTCTGAACGTTTTGCGGGAATAAGACGCAGCCTTTTTGATTATAAAGTGCGAGGCGAACCTTTCGGCGAACCAACACGGTTCCGAAAGAGCGCGCGGCGCTGTTGGATGCGATCTATCTTAGCCTTCACACAATCAGCCTGGCGCAGTACGAGAAGAAAGCATCACCGATCATCGCGGACGGCGGAGATAACCACAGCCGGCACACGGAAAGCGAGATTAAGAACTGCGATGATTAGCTGTTCGCGATCATACACAGGTTCGACACTATAGCCCGTGCCGGGCGCGATAATAGCGTTGCTCCACGCTCCAGCCAACATCGGGCGCAATTCGGATGCGCAGGTTCCGTTCACTATCAAGGTAATCGATTCGGAAGCGATCAATGCTTTCGCCTTGCCGGGCGGGTTCTTTTACGTGAACTCCGGAGTGATTCTGGCGTCGGATGAAGAAGTGTAACTGGCCGGTGTGATGGCGCATGACGTCGGCAACGTGGCGGCGTGCCACGCAGCTAACTTCCTATCAAGCCGTTGCATCTCACTCGAGGAGCTTCATTTTTTCTCCTGGAGACCCAGCTGTGGAAACCACAGAAACTCTAGACCTTGAAAAGGGTCCAATCACTAAGAAGCCATCTTACAGGTCCTGGGAGGCTCAGCGGTTTCTTCCAGGTGGGTCGCTCGGCTTTGCGATAGTCCAAGGCGTTTGTGCCACCGCGGTATTTGTCGGCGGGATAAGCACTGCTCTCGGGCTCTCTGCTGCTGCTGCCGCAACCGCCGCCGGGCCAGCAACCGGTTTACACGCCAACAGGTTCCGGATTCCAATGCTGGCTGTCGCCGGAGTGGGTGCATTCGTCAACCTTCTCCTTTTTTGGAACGCAGAACGTATGCGCAGGAATCCGGCTGCTCGCTGGCGAATGCGTCCTCTTACCCGAAAGGAGCGCTTCGAGAAATGGCTTCAGCTCGGTGCATCCGAACTTACCTTACTTCTGATCGCAGGGGAACTACTTGCCCATCCGCTCTTTCACCACGAACTGTAGCCACCGTTATAGGCTGGCTGCTCGGGTTTCTCAAGTTCGCTTTCAAGCCTCGCACGCAACCGCTCACTGAAACCGATCGGCAAAGTGAATGTGCGTTTATCTGCGATCAGATAAAGAATATTGTGAGTCGAATCCAGAATAGCTGCGCAATGGCGGCAGTGGGCCAGATGTTCTTCCACGCCGGCACGTACGGAAGGATCGAGGTCGCCGTCAAGGTAATTGGAGATTTCGCGCCACACGTGTTTGCAATCGAGCACCATAACTAGCCTTTCGTGTACTTCCTGCATTGCGCTCGTAAATCCGGCGCCACGATTTTCTGCATCATCAAACGCGCCCGAAATAGCCTTGTCTTCACCATCCCTATGCTGATACCGAGCAATTGAGCGGTCTCCTCGATACTCATGTCACGACAATCGCGTAAGATCAATACTTCGCGATACTTTTCCGGCAGCTCGTTTACCGCTCGACGTAAAGTTTCCCGCAGTTCTTTTCTCTCAAGGGATTCTGAAGGAATCTCGCGCCAGTCAGTCAGAACCGCCGGAGTGTAATCGCTATCACCATCATCCGCGAACCCTTCAAGCGAGATCTCGGAGCCCGCACGTGACCGGCGAAGCTTCATTCGCGCTTCATTCAACGTGATCTTAACCAGCCAACTACTGAACTTCGCCTCTCCCCGAAAGCTGCCAAGGGCCTTGTATGCCTTAAGGGCTGCTTCTTGCACAACCTCTTCAGCATCAGCCTCGCTCTTCAGAACTGAATAAGCGGTCAGGAAGACTGCCCGCTCGCATGGTTTTATCAAATCATAGAACAGATCCCGTTCGCCCGCTTTAATACGAGAGATCATCTCCGCTTCCGTGAGCGGCTGCGGGCTCGTCGTGGTCGACGACTGAGTCTCGTTGTAATTCAAGCGGCAACCCGCGAATTATAAGCCAAGTACCCAGTAACATGTTGGACCACGACCGGTTCTGCAATGGCCGCTCGTTCCGGTGTATTTGTGTTTGTGAGCCTTTCCATCTCCGCTCTTCCGTGATCTGTTCCCTAGTATTGTTTTGTCCCGACTACTTCTTGATGACTGTTGAGGGCAAAAGTTACGGGGCGCGGCGCGCTGTGGGGCGAATTCCGGTTGTTCGGCTGTGCTTCAAGATTGTGTCTGTGCGCGGCTTTTGGTGGTTGTTAACCATTCGAACGAAGTCATCACGCTCCGAAGGAGGCGGTGCGCACAAGACGCCCTGTAACTTTTCTCGCCGCCTCTCATCTGAATGGCAGAACTTAAGACTTGATGTATGGCCTTCTTAGGGAGGGTCTTGACGGTTCCCGATGTTTTCGGGAAAGAAGAGGAAATAAATATGAAGTTATCAACGATCTGCAAGAATCTGCTGCCTGAGCTGGCCCTGCTCCTGGCTACCAGCGCATTCGCGGCAAACAACGTTAACAAGGGTTCAGTCGAAGTGTTTGAGCCCCAAACCATCAGTGGACATCAACTGGCGCGGGGCGGTACAAACTTACCTGGGACGGAACCAGTTCCAGGATTGAGCTGATGATCTTGTCGCAGGGGAAGCTGATGGCGACCGTGCCCGCTCGCTTGATTGAACTGGGTCAAGCCCGCCGTGAGAACGCGACCGAGTCACAAAAGAACGATGATGGTAGCCAGTCTCTGACCCAGATCGATTTCGCCGGCAAGAAGTACGCGCTGGCTTTCGGCATGGAGTCGGCGGCAACTGACTCGACGCCTTAGGGTGGCAGCCAGTAAATAACACTTGGTCGCGCAATCGGCCATGGTGCAGTCTACCTCCGGCGCACACAACGGCTACGGCCCGTTGTTGCGCCTCGTGCCTATAGCGATTTTTAGGCCCAACGAGGCCCAGCCTATGGCAGGAATTGGCCAAGCGATGCCCATCAAGGCCGAGGAGTGCGGCACGGAATCCTCCAGTCTCGAGCACGGCAGCAGCGAACTAGCTGGCCAATCCATAGGACAACCCGAGCCACTGGTAGACGAAACTCGAAGGCTCGAAGTGGTTTTGCGAGGTCGCAGAGGCCTAAGTCGGGTTTCAGATCGCGCCTCTAGATTTAGTTAGGGACCACAGATTTGTGAATGCGGGAAGAGAGATCGACGTTTAATTTTCTATGGATTCGCCGGTTGCATGAGGCGACGTGAATGCATCGTTCGTCGCTTTCGGCGATGGTTCCCAGAAAGAAGGAGACTATTAGAGCTCCATGTATCTGATGGTTTTTTCACGTAGGTTCGGGTCATCACCCGCGGGTTCGAAGGTTTTGCTTGTCTCGATTGCGATCATGCTCCTCTGCGGAGGTGTTCAGCTGCTGGCCCAGGACCAGCCCGCACCTGCTCCGAGTGTAAATACCCCGGCCCCCCCCAGCCGCGGGCGGACCGCAAGCAGATGTGGGGCCCTATGCTATTCCAAAAAAGAGAGATCAGCCTCCGCTCGCTCTACCGCCGGAAAAGCCAAGTAAGATCGAGGGCCTGCTCGACTACTCGATCCACGTAAATGTGCCTCTTGTGGAGATACCGGTTAGCGTCACAACCAAGGACGGACAGTTTATCTCCTCCTTGCAAAAGGATAACTTCCGCGTGTACGAGGACGGTGTCCCGCAGACAATCAGCAGTTTCGCTGTCTTTCAAGCGCCAATCACCGCCGTACTCTTGGTGGAGTTTGCATCAACCAATTATGCCTTCGTGATCGATGCTCTCCGAGCCTCTTATAGCTTTGCCAATACACTCAAGAAAGACGACTGGGTGGCAGTCGTCTCCTACGATATTAAGCCGCAAACTCTGCTGGATTTCACGCAGGATAAGGGAGCGATCTTCGGCGCCCTAAACCAGTTGCGCATACCTGGCTTTGCGGAGACCACCTTGTTCGATGCTCTCTATGACACGCTCGACCGAATGGATCGGGTTGAGGGGCATAAGTACATTATTCTGGTGAGTACCGGTTTCGACAGCTTCAGCAAGATTAACCTGGATCAGATCACGAAGAAGATCAGGTCCACGCATGACGTAACCATCTTCCCCATCAGCGTCGGACGGCTTGCACGAGAAAGATACGAGGCGACGGGGCGAGCGGCGCCGCATGGATTAGGCATTCCGATTTCGCGGATCGACTACCTCCAGGCTGATAACGAACTGCAAACCTTTGCTCGCTTGACTGGGCGGCCGCTTTTACCAGCCGCGCTTTGAGGCTGAATACCGGGAGGTCTTTCATGATATCGTCGGCGAAATCCGCAACCAGTACGAAATTTCCTTTCGGCCCACCAACTCTAAGCTGGATGGCAGTTATCGCAAGCTGAAAGTAGAAGTGGTAGCGCCGGATGGAGGGGCACTAAAAGTGCGCAACCAGAAGGGTAAGGATGTGAAGTTTCAGGTCATCGCCCGGGAAGGCTACACGGCGAAGAAGACTGTGGAATAGTTTAGCGAGACCATGAGCTTCGTTCGGGGGAGATTGTCTCAGGCAGGGGGTACCATTTAAAAGCGACCCGCCGATCATTCTATTGGTGCGGTGGAGTCTCGACTTTGCACTCACTCAGGGACCTCGCCCTTCGTAACGCACACCCCGATCGAGAACGATTCAGATGAGGCGACAGAGCCGATGGAGGATGGGCCCGATAGTCTGAATGTGTCTCCAAGGACTCGCCCGCATCTCATACGCTGGAGCAGACTTTCACCTCGGCAACTCAGTTGTCCCATGACTAGAACATGAAGCAGGCGGAACCATTGCATCTGCCGGCATCGTTGTTCGACCAAGAATGCGAGCGGAGTTCTGAGATTTTGAAGCAGGTTGGTGTATCCCAAGAAGCTGTGATTGCTGAGCTGCGAAGTAGCGAAGTAGCTGATGTAATCCGGAGGACAGCGCCAATGAGCATTATAGAGAACCAGCCAGTCTGACTTTTCGTGACCTGTCGATGCACGGAAAGATCTTGGAATGGACAGCCCATGAACTGCTAGGTCAGTCAGCGTTTTGCTTTCTCGAATTCCTTGGCCAGCATCTCCCTGACGCGGACGCTGAATCCGGCCGGCAATTCAAATCTTTGCTCGTCGGCCAGTAAGACAAGCACATTGTGCATGCTGTCCAGCAACACCGCGCACTTGCGGCACTGCTCCAGGTGGGTCTCAAGCAAGCGCCGCATGCTTGGAGATATGTCGTCATCGAGATAATTCGAGATCTCCCGGCGAACCTCTTCGCAACTCAGGGTGATCATGGCCGTGCCTTTCCTGATCCTGGGTGACTGGCCCATGAGCGCGACACAAAGTAATCGCGGACCATGAGTCGGGCCCGCAACAGTCGAGTCTTTACTGCCGGCACGCTTATTTCTAGTGCCGCCGAGGCCTCGGCAATGTTAAGCCCGTCGATGTCGCGCACGATCAGCACCTCCCGGTAGATCTCCGGAAGCGCCTCCAATGCCTCCTCAAGATGCGCCGCGAGTTCCTTTTGTGCGAGGGCTTCTACGGCGATCTCTCGCCACTCGGCGAGTTCAATCGGAGTATATTCATTCTCGTTATCGGCGGATTTTAGAAGCTCCAGAGACACCTCGCGTCTTTGTCGCAGACGCATCCGGGCTTCGTTGGCCACGATGCTCAGTAACCAACTAGAGAATCTCGCCTCCCCACGAAATGTACGCAAGCCTCTGAACCCCTTCAGGATCGCCTCTTGCGACACCTCTTCGGCGTCGGCCGCGGTCCGCAGAATCGCATATGCTGTGTAGTACACACGGCGCTCGATCGGTGCAATGAGTTCGCAATACCGTTCATGATTTCCAGCTAGGATCTCAGCGACGAGCGCTCGTTCCCCCTCGAGGACTCGATCATTTTCGGATTCCGTAATCAGGGTGTTCTGCATTCGCACACAGCCGCGCAATCCCACCGCCGGTGGGAATCTGAGAGTCGAGTCCGCTGGTAGGATTCACGACCTGTCGGAAAGTTTCAGGTTTCCGACGCGCACTTTTCGACGTGCAGATTTCTGAAAACGATCGTAACTTTATCGAATGTTATGGCATCAGATTCAGGTGCGAGGTGGGGTGTGCCTGTCAACGAAACTGATCTCATTTCACCAGTCGATGAAACTCAGAAATCATCCTCCCCCTCTTTGCTGCTCTCGAGTGCAGCTCTCGTGGGCAGCCTCGTAGAGGGCGCGTGTGCGATCCTTGTCGCCAGTGCGTCCGCCAAGCTCTTTCTCGGACTCGGAGCTGTAGCGGGGGCGGTGAAGGCTTCGCGCTTGCATGCCGATATTGTGCGCATCCCAGTCTTACTCGTTTCGGCTGCCGCCGCGCTGATTACGCTGTTGGTCTTGTGGAACGCCTGGCACGCCCGGAACCGGTCTGCCGCTCGCTGGCGAAAGAGGCCGATGACGTTGCGCGAAAAATTCAGCTTTGCCGTTACCCTCTTGGCTTCCGTCATGACACTAGCTCTGGTGGTCGGCGAAGCGATCGAGCATCCGATCTTCCATATTCACTAGGAAATCTTCTCGCCGCAACCGGCTAAAAGTGGACAACCAATCCTCCCGAGACGACCAGATTATGCTGTTCTGTGCGCATGGAGCGGAACGCCTAAACTGGGGTTCTCTAACGTGTAGAAGTTCCCAAACTCGCCTCTGACGCCGATCGGCAACAGCAGTTTGAGCTGGGTACCGACCTCAGCGCCGAATTGCCCTGTCGCCGCGGTCCTATGCATCTCCGTGTTAGCTACTCCGCTTTGCAATACGCTACTTCCCTCGTACATGTCCGAAGCCGCGCGGATAGCCACGGCGACACGGGAGCGCGGCTGACAAACCGGACTCGCGACGGACGCGTCACAATTAACGTTGCGAGAGTGCCAAGCTCATTCTTCTCTTCTTTAGCAAAGCTAAGACAGCACATCCATAGCATCAACATTAGTAGAGGTTGAATTACCGCCCACCTCGCGAACAAGATCGCGCATAACTGGAGATGCTGATCGAGCCACTTAGTTACAGATCTCGGAAGCGCGAGTGCCTCGGAAACTTTTTCCCAAGTCTTGAATCATTCCGTCACGCCCGAAGTGGGCGAATCGCAAACGCAAAGAGAGATCCAACGAACAGGAACCTGATGATGCTACTGGCTTCGTGCGTTCTGGCGAGTTCCATCAGCGTTTTCGCTCAGGACGCCACGAAGCAAGATGGCGTGCAAAAAGAGGAACAAAACAAAATGAGATGAAGCAGGACTCCATGGGCAAGGACGAGATGAAACAGGATTCCATGGGGAACGACGCCATGAAGCACGATCAGATGACAGAAGGCAAGAAACAGAAGAAAGCCCACAAGTCCAAGAAGGAGAGCAAGAGGGCGCAATGGGCAAGAATGAGATGAAGCACGGCGACAACGTGAAACAGAGCGACAGCATGCAGAAAGACGAAATGCAGCACTGAGCTTGAATGACGTTTTAGCCTACCTGACCGCAACCCAAACCAAACCAAAACCCGAGTCTCAGAATCTCAGACCACAAACATCAAAGGAGAAGTGAATCGTGAAAGCAACTCATCGACAAGATAGAACAGCACTGGACAGTTCTCGCATACTAGCGATAAGCCCGTTCCTTGCACTCGCCGCAATTTTCTCTTTGGTGGTGTCGCCGGGGACCTCGCAAGCCCAGGTTTCCGTTAAGCGGCGGCTCTCGCCAGAGATCCTCGCAATGCACGCTCGCGCCAAGCGTCCTGCAGCTACGGCGCCGGCGACGAGCCTGGAACTTGCAGCGACTGCCACTGCACTAACGTCATCGAGTTTCAATTCTGAGCAGGGACCTGGTCCTGGCCCAATTGGTCCCGGCCCCGGGTGCAATTTGTTCCCAGCGCCCGCGTCCATAGGCACCACAGTCCCTCTATCGTACTTTGGACCGCCCCCTTCCGACACCAATCGTAGTTTGGTCGGGCCTGTTCAATTGCTGGATACCGGAGTGGTTGACGTCGCGCATGGGACCATTACCATACCGCTTTATTTAGGCCATCTGAAGGGAAGCGGAAAAAATGTATGGTACGTCTTGACCGATGTTGACGATCCCAATGTCGCTGCTGAGTTGGGCCTGAATTTTTCCGCCAAGCTTACTTTCGCGTCGCACTCAGCTAGAACGGGAAACCTCGATGCTAACGGAGATATCGTGTTTGACGCAGGCACTGTGAACTTTAAGCCTGAACGGAAGATTGTTCCTGGTCCTGCCGGTCACGAATTTCCTCCCACGTTTGCGACCCCGGGTGCCATTGGGGATGCGAACTATGGCCCACTCGTCCAAATCGTGAATGCCAGCAACGTGATTTACAACGCGCCCATGGTGGCTTTCGACGTGAACGCCAATCAGATCAGCTTCCCTAACGGTAATGTGGACTACACCAAAGTGCACGACCAGGTCGTGGCCATCGATCCGGTGAACATGACGGTAACTCTTAATCTCATTAACGGCTTCAGCTTCGGCCGCCCTGTTTGGTATCTCTCGATGGATACGAGCAACGCTCTAGGGGCTGCGATTGAACACAACACTCTCGCTCCGCTAATGCAAAAACTTCTGTTGGGTCACGATGACAGCTTCGCCAGCCCCGTCGAGCGTATCTTCATCAGCACCAATGGACCTGAATCGGGAGGCTGCAACAATCCACTGCGGCAAGGGCTGTCGGCAGATCTCGCCGACAGCTTTAGGCCAAACAACGTCTTGGGTGGAATCCCAACCATCGCGCTCGATTACAGCCCCTACTGGGATGCGCAATTGTTCGAATGGACCCAGGAGGCGATCGACCAAGGGTTCCGCGGACAGGTGCGCGAGGAGTTCCAGATTCTCACCTTTGTTCAAGACAAGTTGATCACTGGGCCAGGTGGAGCGGCGTTTGGGAGCTCGGGCTTCTCGATCAACTGCCCGATCGTCCAGCGTCTGGATTGAGAGCCGGCACGCTAACACTAAAGCGGCCCGCCATCTCAGACTTCGAAATGGCGGGCCTTTTCATACCGTAGCTTAGCCGGAATATTCCGCCGCCTCACGATTGGTTTCGGTGGCATCCTAAGCGGCGATTGATAGCACGACATGACCTTCACGATGGTCCGTTGTGCTCCAGGTAACTTCTTAAGGAGAACGAGATGGCAGTAAAGTTAGTGGTGATTTATCCACGCCCAAAGGATGTCGAAGCCTTCGAAGCAGCCTACAACCGAGAGCATGTGCCCATGGCGGTCGCGAAACTTGCCGGCAAAACCAAGATTGTCGCGACCGGGGTACTCGGTTCTCCGGCGGGCGAACCTCCCTTCCACCGCATCGCTGAGGTCTATTTCCCGTCGATGGAGGCTCTCGAACAGTGTGCAGCTTCCGAAGGCGGCAAACAGACGATTGGGAATGCAGTTTCGATTTCGTCGGGCGGCGCACCAGTCTTTCTGGTCGTGGAGGAGAAGACGTTTGTATTTTGAATGGTACAGGCCGACAGGGCTCCTGCTATTGCCACTCGTGATGTTTGGGTTTGTGGCCAGCGCAGTCGGACAAACCAACCCTAATCACCTCGCACGCGAACAGTCGCGGTATCTCAGCCGGGCCATGAATCAACCTGTGGACTGGTACCCTTGGGGTGCGGACCCATTCAAGCGCGCAAAGGAGCTACACCGTCCCATCCTTCTAGATGTTGGAGCTGTATGGTGTCCCTGGTGTGCGCTCATGGATCGCGATACGTACAGCAACGTCGACATCGCGAATTACATCAATCAGCACTTCGTCGCTGTGAAGGTCGACTTCGATGCCTCACCGAAGCTGGTGGCGCAGCTGCAGCAAGCCCAAGCCGTGCTGAATCTTCCTGCCGGGCTACCTCTCACATCATTCATGACGCCAGACGGTAGGCTTTACTTTGGAGCCGGGTACCTCCCTGCTGAACGCAAAAATGGTAAGCCATCTTTTCGTGAAGCCGCTGATGAAGCTCTGGCTCGCTTCGCGAATAGATCCACGGTTGAGGAGCAGTCATTTCAGTTGGAGCTAGAAGAATGACCATGAAAAGATTAGTCTTGCATTTCTTTCTGCTGTCGATGCTGAGCAGCCCGCTGCTGTTTGCCATCGATAATCTGAAGCTCAATTCGAAACTCGATTACACAAGCGACAGCCTCGATGGTCCGTTGATCACGGGAGATGATGCGCAGAAAGGATTTGTTCCGGGCAAGCCCAACTACGTCATTATTTACGGCGAAGGATGCTTCAACTCCAAAAGACAGGCGCAGCGCACTGTTGAGCTGTACAACAAATACCGTTCCCGGGTGCACTTTGTCGTCATCGACCTAGACATTCAGCGCTCGCCCGAGCAGCAAAAGCTGGTCAAGCAATACTACAAGGGCTATATCCCCCACGTTCTAGTGTTGGATGCCCACGGTGAAGCCCTTTACAACCAGTCTGGAGAAGTGGACTCCGAGGCTATCGGGAATATCTTCGAGAAGGCTCTCGGCCACTGATCAAAGGATCTCGGCGCCGGTAGGAAGATCTGCTTTGACGCTGCCTAGGATTAGGACGTAGTGAGTTCGCCCACGAACGATAGATGAGGGGGCTACGCTACGATAGAAACGTTAATCTTGATCTCTGCGCTTCAGGGTCGGACGGTCGTCTTGACTGCCGGTATCGCTCCCATTGCCGGGCGTTTTGCTGCTGTCCGCCGTAGTGCGCTGCCGCAACGTAGGACGCTTGTCGTGTTCCACATTCTGATCCTGTATCTTACGACGGTTTTCGAGGGAAGCGAGCCGCGCCTTCACTTCGTCGAACTCTGAGGTCGTCACCAGGTATTCTGGGCGGGCTGGCAGGATCCGATGGATTTCTTCCTGCGTCTTGGTGATACGGTCGGGCGTCTGCGGGTGAGTTGCAAAGGCTTTGGCAAGCCTACCAGGTTTTTCTTTCTCCTGCGCCTGGACCTTCTCAAAGAATGCAAGAAAGGCCTGCGGATCGTACCCGGTCTTGTACATATACTGCACGCCGAGATAGTCGGCCTCGGCTTCGAAATTGCGCGAGAATGTCATAAATGTCAGCGGCAAGGCCAGACCAGCGGCGCTCTGAAGCGCATACCCGAGGCCGCCGCCCACAAAAATGAGCGGAATCGTGGCAAAATTGGCCAGCTGTCCACGGGTCATCTGGCGTGTCCCGTGACGTGCTGCGACGTGCGCAATTTCGTGCGCCATCACGCCTGCCAGTTCCGCCTCTTCGTCGGCCGCGAGGATCAGCCCCGAGTTCACGTAAAAGAAGCCCCCCGGCAATGCGAACGCATTAATTGAATCGTCATCGACCACCTTGATCGTAAATGGGACGCGCGCGTCGGAGTTGCGCACTAGATTCTGCCCGATGCGGTTGACGTACTCATTTACCACTGGGTCCCGCACCAGCTTCGCGTTCTGCTCAACGTGCTGGGCCAACTCCTTGCCCATGCGGATTTCCGTCTCCAGCGAATACCAGTTTCCAAGCTTGCTTCCCTTGCCAACAGCGCGGTTGCCGATGGCATTCACGTCGTCCTTACCGCCGGGCTTGACGTTGGGCAGTCTTGATTCGGCAGAAGATGTTTGACCATCTTGCGAAACCGTCGCGAGCTGAGGGGCTTCAGTCTTGGTGGGTGAGCCGCTCGTATTCGGCGACGGTGGAGTCGCCGACACTCCGTTACCCTGGCTCAATGCGAACTGGCTCAACGACAACAGCAGGGCGGCCACCAGCGTACTGCCACGGAACCTCATCTGAAATCCTCGCTAACTAACACGCCCGGTGCGCTGCAAACACGAACCGGCTACCCGACCTTCTCAACCATCGCGAAGCCTGCTGGGCGGCTCAGTGAGGACAACTGACGTTTTGATCTTTTATTCCATCTCGACAATGCGATTTTGCACCGTTAGATCACGTGCCTGCTCTATGTCAAGTGCAAGCCGATTTCCCGTTAGCCGCTTTTAATTGTCCGTTAAATCGACATCTCTCGAGAAGTGGCAGCGGCGGGACTCGGTCCGGCACCTTGCCTGCAACACGGTTTGAATGTCCACCGGGATGCCCGGCATGAAGCCCACACATGGACTCGCCTTATGATGGCAGCAACTGTAGGGAATAAATCGGGAGCCCAAGGGTTATCGAACAGTGGTGGATCGAAGACCACAACGAGTGCGTAGCAACGACGACCGCAACGAAGAAGGCACCATGAACTGCGAGATCTGCAAAGTAATCCAAAAACTCGGCCTTCCCAAGTCAGCCCATGAATTGTGGTTCTGCACCGACAAAGGGATGCCGCATCGTCGAAGGCGCGTAGCCATGGTCCAGCGAATGAACCGTCGGCTTCGGAGAGGATTCGCATAAGATCGAGTCTGGCAAGGGCCATTTGGGGTAGCGGGGAATGATGTTGCTTGGCGAGACGATATGGGTACGTATCCCCAGATTCACCGGGCGCGAACAATGGCGCTGCTGTTGTTTCACCCAGTCCTAATAACGGTGGCGAAGCTGCGCTGGTTAACGCTTGTGCTGAAATCCTCATCATTCGTTTCCGCGCCACACATTTGAACACAGGGCATCTTATGAAGGCATGGAGTGCTTGGGGCAATCCCAGCTATTGTTGAGTGGGTCTCCTTGCCCGTCCTAGCGGCTAAATCCAAGAATTCCGGATCGCAGTTGTTCGACCTGTAGCTGCCAGCTTTTAGTGGAGTATTTCCCACTGAAAAATTGAAACGAAGGAAACAACAGTTGCAAGTGTTGTATGTATCATCATAAATCTATTCAGATTAGCGGCAGCGGCCAAGCTTGAGACTCACCGCCAGGTCATTGTGAAAATTATTACGAGTTTGTGGTCGCAGGCCGGTCCGCGATACGCTCAAACAGCGAAGCTCATTGACTGAGAATCGGATCCATCTCCTCGTATTCCTGTCTTCATTTGCAACCCAGTGACCCGCTCGTCGCCAGCGATTAGCCTGCCCGAAACGATTGTTGTCGGTGTCGAATCTTACCGCCTAGTGGGAAGTCGGTGAGCAAAGGAATAAAAGCACCGTATTTACCGTTATTACTTCAGTACAAAACGCGATAAGCCAGGTAATCGGTATGAAGAAGATAACGTATTTAATGGTGTTGTGTGCAGTTTCGTTATTAGTGGGACGGAGCGATGCGAAGGAACCCAGCAGTGAGAGTAGGAACGCTTCGAGTTCCAGGGGTGACATCACTGTCCAGGGTTGTATAGCTAGGTCTACCGGCTACTATACCTTGATGCAGACCGAGCCAGGGAACACTTATAACCTTGAAGAGGCGATTAGGACGATAAAGCTCGGTTCGTACCTGGGTGAACAGGTGGAAGTAACGGGTTGGGAATCACCTCAATTGAGTAACAGTTCCTCAGTTTTCTATAGCA